>ERZ856578.2907-NODE-2907-length-27035-cov-12.149677_pt1 | contig 27035 bp, 20 predicted proteins | sample MGYA00514384_ERZ856578 | MGnify/ENA primary metagenome ERZ856578 (study PRJEB29103, sample SAMN06111958) | human gut metagenome | biome: human gut; feature: ankylosing spondylitis patient; material: healthy_person | host: Homo sapiens | place: China:Hangzhou... | reverse complement strand
CTCAAGCGAAGATGCTGAACGCACATACGATATTTTCACGCTGACATCCTGCACATCGTACTTGCGGATGATTTTTAACCCGGTCATTTCGATGTCCGCTCCTAGCACCTGCAAATCACGATCCCAGAAGGCTTCTCGGTGATAATTCGCTGCCCATCTTATGGCAGAACGGGCTTCCTTTAGGAATTCCTCGATTTCCTCTTTAGAAATAAGTAATTTTTCCCCCTCTAAGATCCGGTGAGCGGTATCCCGCAAGAGGGTCAAGGCCGGCCCGAATTCTTCCTTGTCGAGCATATCATCGACCTTTTTGTACAAAGAAGTAAAATCTATCATGGCTTTATCGGTTTTTATGATATTAGACATGGTTCACGGTTACATTTCCAATCGCATCACCCGCTGAGGTTTTGTCCATTTATCCATATTTGGCACATATATCTGGAGGAGGCCGCCCTCGGTCCGGTAGATGCCGTCCTGGATTGGAGCGATTTCGCTCTCAAAGATAGGGATTCCCTCCTTGAGCTCTTCCTGTTTCGGCGTAATTTTGTAGATATAGTACTGCCGGGCCCGGCTGCCGGGGGGCAGGCTCGTCTTCGACTCCAGCTTCCCGGACTTCAGCGCCTCGATAAGCTGCTCCTTGGTCATCCAATAGTGTGAATCTTTCGGAGAATCCCATTCGGTTTTGGTGGCCTTATACAGTTCCATTTGTCTCGTAACAACTTTGCGCTGGGGGATGCTGGCACTGTAGTTGAGAAACTCGTCCGTATCCTTGTCGGCAGTGCTCGAATTGCCCATAGCCTCCTTCAACTGCTGACGAACCGATTCCGGGACCATGGCAGGAGAATAGGGACCCTCATATACGGGGGCCATGTCTTTGTTGAAGGCTGTCTGGAGTTTGTCGCTGTCCAGATCGGAGTTGACAATAAGCCCTTGGGCGGTGGACTGGAGTTTGTTGGCTTCGCCTTTTTGCGGCAAGGAGATGAGCTTGACCGAGGAGAGCTGGGCAAAGGGTTGGAAGGTGCCCACCGCAGAAGATGCGGCTTCCGTTGCACTCGGCGGGCCATAGGTCTGGGGGAGGTAGCTTTTGACGTCCTTCGGCGCGGGCGGCAAGGCCAATCTGATGGGTACACCCGGCAACGCCGGCCTATCCGACGACTCGTAGATTTGCTGGAGGACATTGTCCCAAACACTCCCCTGGACAGGCGGGCGGGATACTTGCTGCCCGCTCCGAAGGACGTCCTCCGATACGGGCAACGAACGGACGGGATACGAGACCGTCTGGGCATCGACCGGGATGGGTTTGGTGAAATCGACCTCGCCGGAAACTTTCTCGATGACCCGGAGGTCTTTCTGCGAGGGGGTGGCTTTCAGCAGGTTCTTGTACTGGGCGGGGAGGAAATCCAGCAGTTTGAAGCTTTTGGTCCGTTTCCAGGAGTCGAGCAGCTTCTTGAGGTTCCCCCCGGGGATCAACATGAGCGCTACGTCGAAGATAAAACGTCCCTGCGCATAGCCTTGCTCGCCGGTAACACCGTCCAGGCGCGAGAAATAGTCGCCCAGCAATTCCAGTACTTGATCCTGGAACAGGCTACGGAACAGTATGTCGGTATGGTAACGGTCGATGAATTCTATCAAGTCCGACCCTGACTGGTAGGCCGAAAGGTTGATCTCGTAATACTTCTTATCGGCCTCATCCAGTTTCTTCTGAATGGAGTCCGGCCAGATGGGCAAGTAGGACAATCTGCTGGCCGCTCGGTAGCCGATATACTGTATGACACCCTTTCCCGTTCGGTACAGTTCGACCACTAGGTTGATGGCTCCGTCCACAACACCGGCCGCAAGCCCCCGGAGATAAAAACGGTCCCGGTAAAACGTCGGCGAGATATAACGTTCGAGCCCGGGAAACAGGTTGCCCGGTTCGACGGGTTCGGCGGGGAGACCGGCGTTTTCCAGTTGTTCATTATAAGCGGCGGTAGCCATCCCGAAAGGAGCCAAAAACAATGCCGGTGTCCGCATGCGCGAAAACACGCGGAGAAACGCTTCGTCGGAGAGGGCGACCAGGGCGTCCTTTTTGACCACTTCCACACCTGTGTCGAGGGCTTTGGCGGCCGCATCCGTGTTGCGCGCAAGTCGGGCGAGGTCCTGCTCCACCTGCCTGGCGGCGAGAGTCGAAGTGGCTTTCTGCCCGGCGGTTTGCACGACGGCAGCCTGCTTGGTCGCGGAGACGGCGGCCTGGCCGTTTTTCTCCATGTACTGCTCGAAGACCGAGGGGTCTTCCGTGTCGAGCATTCGGTTGAGGGCGGTCGTGGCACTGCGGGCGTTGCGCAAGGCGCCGCTCTCGCGGATGGTTTGGGTGAAAAACCGATAGGCGAGCGCTTTGTCCCCCCGGCGCAGGATTTCCTCGATGCGGGTGCGGAACTGCTGCGGGTCGGGTACATACTGCAGGAAGGTGTTCAGGTTGTCCACCAGGTTGGTGTACCCGGTGCCGATCCAGTTGCGGTAATCGGCGGGCAGGCTCCAGCCCTGGCGCGCGGCGACTTCGGGGAAGATCTCCCGGGCGTACCACTCGGTGAGCATCTCCAGGGTGCGGCGTTGGCGCGATTCGGGATACAGGTTGAAGTCCAGTATTTCGTCCCGCCACTGGGGGTAGAGTTGCTCCAGGCGGGCAAAGGATTCGTCCTGGCTCATGGTGTGCACCATCTCGTGCGTGATGTCCGATACGGCCGAGAGTTGCGCCTTGGTCAGTTCGACCCCGGTATGCGACTGGCGGAATGCGGCCAGAAGGTCCTCCGCCGGATTGTGCCCGTCGGAAGCCGTACGGGTGGAGATCTGAAAACGCGCCCGGCGGTCGGTGATCCGGGTGTCCATCAGTACTTCGGGGTCGGCCGGATCGACCAGCGCCACGTCGATGCTCTGGACGTCTTTGAGAAAATCGTCCCCGCGGAAACGCTCCAGGTAATAGCCCAACTGCTCCTCGGGGCTCATCTCGGCCAACAGGCGCGTTTGCCCCCGGTACTCCACGAAATTGGCCTGGGGCAAAGCGGGAAACTGCTGCCGGTAGGCCTCCAGGTTTTTGGTCAGGCTGGCCGCCACCCCGGGCGGCATCCGCGTGATGGGCGTTTTGCTCGGAATGCCGATAAAGCCCTTGGCCTTGAGCTGCGGGGTGAGAAAACCGACGTAGATCAGCGGATGGCACGAGCAGCGGCAGTTGTAATGCCACCCGGTAAACACGAAGTCCTTCGAATAGTCCCCCGCGTAGTCGTCGCAGATGTCCCGGGTGCGGCGTCCTCCGCGCGTATTGGTGGCCCGCACCGCAATGCGGTAGCCGAGGATCTCGGGCACCTCGCGCCCCATCGTGTTTTGCAGCACATAGCTGCCCTTGATCAGGTTTTGCTCGGCCGTATTCCCGGCGTAAGCTGCCGCATCGCCCGCTGCCGTATCCCGGCCATAGACGGTCTGCCGCCACCGGTGCAGGTCGATCCCCATACGCGAAGCCGTCTGCGGGTCGTGCAGGAACTTCCGCAGGGTCTCCACCTGGGCTTTGGAGAGTTTCCCGTTGCGCACCGTCCCCAAGGCGGCGAGCACCTGCGGGTCTTTGAGCAGTTGGTTGAGCAGTTTTACCTCCTGGGACAGCATCCCGCCCGAGCGGGCGATCGAAAGCTGCTTGTCCGCCGCAAAACTCTGCGCCCCGGAAAACCGCGCGGTAAATTCGGCCATGCTTTCCTGCCGGGAGGGAAGTCCGTCGATCGCTTCGGCAAAAAGCTCCACACAACGGCGCTCGTACTCCTTTTCGGCGGCCTCGATCACCTCCGTGAGCTGCTCCTGATACTTCTGGCGCAGCTGCGTATCCAGACGGGTGTATTCCGGCGATCCCGGCTCCGGGTACTACGAGAAAGGGTAATTATTTGAAAATCAAATAATTACCCTTTCTGCTTTTCTTCAAATGTTCCCAAATTGTTCCCGGAGAATCACTGCACAAGATCCCCAACTTTATTCACTACCCTATACTTTACATCGTTGAATTGCCTGAAATGCGCTTCCGCACACTTGATTTTCTGCTGCTCTTCAATACGCAATTTGTAAATATCGACTGATGGTGTTCCCGTTTCTTTAGTCTCTGCGACAAAATACACTCTTTTATCATCTTCAAAAACAACCGCCCAATCCGGATTATAATTCCCGATAGGTGTCGGTATTTTGAACCAGTCCGGTAATTTAAAGTAGAACCTTATCTGATCATCGCTTTCGCAAGCTTTAGCAAACTCACTCTCTACAGATGAATCCAACGGCACATATTTCTCGTATATAGTCTTATCCACATTTGAGACCTCAAATGTCAAGTCATTTTTGTATATTTCTAATTCACTATCCTCAAACAAACGCATTTCATACGCAGAAGCACCTATCTTATGATACTCTATACCATCTATCATCACATTCTGAAGAATTCTTTGAATCTGGGCCACAACACTATCCATAAATAATTGTGGATTCACAGCCAAATCACTAAGCCTGCCGGACTTTTCGAGTATTCTCATAATGGTTGAACGTGTCAACTCTGTCCTATTCTGCACATAGCTCAACACATCCGGTATCACATAATCACTTTTTAGAATTTTCAGTTTATCTCCTTTGTACTCAGCTTGCACACCACTGTCATTTAACAGCATCGTGGTTTTGGTAGAACGGATTGACGGAGCCTTGACCGGTGGCATCCTCTTTACGGCACTTGCGGCATCTTTTATCAGTTCTGCAGTATCGTAATTAACTTTATACGTTGTCTTCGCTTTGATCCTATCCCAAATAGCGAGAAAAAGAGGATCTGCCTCGAAGCCTTTACGGTACTTAACAGCAACTCTTTCTCTTTTAGGCTTGATTCTCCCGCTGAAGTCTACGCCACAGTCTTCTTGAAGTTCATTTTGAAGAGCCTTCGCAAAATCATTGTACGATTCGTTTGCAACAACAGTCAAACGATTGATGTTCCTATCGTATGTGCGGACTCCTTCCTGGTTCACCGCCAACCTCAACCCCCTGCCGATCTCCTGCCTCTTCTTCATTTCAGACTTTGTCTCATTCAAGGTACAGATTTGAAACACATTAGGGTTATCCCAGCCTTCACGCAATGCCGTATGAGAAAAGATAAACCGTAACGGATTATCAATATCCAACAGCTTCTCTTTATCACTCATTATCAAACGGTACGTATCATCATCTGCCTGCGTCAGTCCGGTAGTATCTTTCATTCTTCCTTTCTTGTCCTGAGAAAAATACCCATTGTGGACTTTCGTCACCGAAGCCTTATCGAGGCATTGATACTGAGGTTGGCTTATCAATTCTTTATATATCTCCTCAAACCATCTGGCGAACTTTCCTTGCTCCGCAATACCGTCAATATTATATTTTCTATAATTTGACACTCTGTCAATGAAAAACAATGACAATACCTTAATGCCAAGCTTGTTCAACTTCAACTCCTTTCTAAGATGTTCCTCTACAGTCCGCCGGATCTGAAATTTCATTACGTCATCCTTAAATTCATTCTGCTGCTCTCCCTGATACAGAATCCGGTTATTTGAGAAAGACACACAGCCACTCGACGCATCTATCTCCTCGACAATATATCCATTCCGATATATTTCCCGCTCATTTGAAAGGACGTACAAATCGTCTCCTGCCCTGACACTCACCGACTTTCTTTTAACCCCATCTTTATCATTGATATCGATACTCAATTTCGCACTGACTTTCGTCTTAGTTGCGACTATGGAGTCTAAAGCCACAAATGCGCCATTAAGTGAATTTTCTTCCAACACGGAATCCACTTCAATCTGCTTCACCAAGCCAAGGTCATACGCCTTGACAGGATTAAGGCTATAGACCAGATTATAAAGAATACGATGCGTTGCCGAATACCGCAAAGTACAAAGAGGATTAAGATTTTCAATAGCGGCAGCTCTTTTTTCAGACTCCATATTCTGCGGCTCGTCAACTATCACTATTGGATTGACCGCCTTTATAAATTTAATCGGCTCCTGACCGTTCAGTCTGTCATTCGGTCTGTTTATAACATTTTCATCTTTGGCAAATGAATCAATATTTATAACCAAGATTTCAACATTATCTCCGGTAGCAAATCCTCTTAGCTGTGTCCCCTTACTGTCATAAACATAGTATCTCACAGGAACATTGTCGTACAGGTTCTGAAAATGCACATGCGTTATCTGCAGATTCTTCAACACACCTTCCCGAATAGGCACGGAGGGGACTACTATCACGAACTTCTTGAAACCATACTTCCTGTTCAACTCATAGATTGTGCGAAGGTACACGTATGTCTTACCCGTCCCTGTCTCCATCTCTATCGAGAAGTGCATACCATCAAGTCTATCAGACAGTTCAAGGCCATTCCTTCCCTGAACCTTACGAAGATTAGCCAAAACCTGATCTTCGGACAGAGACAACCTGTTTCCGATTCCGTCTATCATATTAAGCACGCCATCCTCTTCCAAACCATATCGGAATCCTGAATCCCGTCTGGCCTGACCCTCAAACAGACTTACGACAGACTGTATAGCATCGCGCTGATACTCTAGATTTGATTCAAAAGATAGTTTCATTTAATTGCATTTTCGGGAATAGATGGTATAGCTTGCCTTTGCAGGTATGCAATGTACTGTAATTTAAGCCTTGTTATATATGGTGGCAACAACCTGCCGACTCTCATTCTTCTTACCTCTTGCCAACACTCTTGTTTAAGATCTTTAAATTTAAATTCTATAATTTTACCATTATCAATAAATGGCACTACAGCAAAATCTATCCTTTCTCTAAAAGCGCCATGCTTAAATTCATACCTAGAATTTTTAACATTAATTTTTTCTTCTTTTATGACACTCCCCTCTATACAATACAAAGTGGGATTTTCAACACGTAGAATATCACAATCAGGCCTAATGTTAATAAAATACTTACTATTTCTTTTAAAAACATCTCCCATTGCTGGATAATCCCGAAGAGACTGCTCGGGGATAAACCTCTCACACTCAAGTAATTTTCGCAGTTCATCTTTAGTCACGCCCGTTCTCTTTTTTGACACAATCTTATCATCATAATTTAATGGCATACAACGAGCTTCTAGATTACGGTTCAATAGTTCGAATATCTCCGAATTTTCACCCCCAATATCCTCATAATAATTTCTACACATAACATATGGCCAAGAAGGGCTTATATTATACAAATCATAAAATATATCTGAGATTCCTTTTGCAATAGCATTTTCCCACGTTTTTAATATATAAACTGAAGGTGTTCTATTTATCCATTTAGCAATTTCCGAAAATAAAGTTCTCCCACTTTTAAGATCACTTTTATTTTTCACAAAAATATGATTTGTATTCAAATCCCGCTTATACAAGTTTTTAGACTCCAAAATATTAATCACTGAGTCCGTCTCTTCATTCGTAAAAATGAATATTGGAGCGAAACAATGTTTTCTAATTGACTCTATAAAAATAATGTTATCATCTACCGTAGCTCCAGGCAATGGTAATCCTATTGGCATATCCGAGAGATTCCAATCCAACAATATAAAACTGACGCCACGAATACGCATCATTTCCTCAAGGGCAGGTAACTCTGAATAAATTAGCAGCGGGAAACCTTTTTTTTCAAAATACGATTTTATTTTCCATATTCTATCTTCTTTATTTTCCGTATTTAAGAAGCTATTGTCAATAATAACTCCGACTCCTTTAAATAAATTTATTACTTCTGTGCTATTCATTTTCTTCTTTTTTCAAAAAACTAATAACGAAATTCGCTCCTGATAAAACTCTTTCAGATTCAATTTCTGCCAATTCTATTGAATATCCCATTCTCCCCAAAAGTTGTCTTGCGATATACAACCCAAGGCCCCTTCCCTCTTCTTTCCCTGAATAAAAAGCTTCAAAAATATAAGGGATATCATCTGAATGGATTCCTGGTCCATTATCAGAAAAAATAATTTGTTGCTTATTTCCATCTAGTGTAATAACTATCTTCTTTTCCACTAAATCAATAACTGACAACCAATATATCGCATTGTCAAATAAATTAATAAACAACTGTAAAATAACAGCATCTGTACATTTTGCGACAACTGGAGATCCAATTTTTTGAATTTCCAAAAATATCTTCTCCCTTTGCAAAGACCTTTTATATATTTTTTGCACTTTCGCCAACAAGTCGGCAACTCTAATCTCACGCCTTCTCTGTTTTGACGATCTAAATAATAATTGTATATCTTTCATTTGATCATATACAAACGAAAAAACGCCTCGCAATGATAATAACTCATTTTCTAATTCTTCTGTACTTAAAAGTTCTCCGCTTACATCCTTTACTAAAGAATCGATACCATCCAAGCCTTTAGATAACATCATCATCATATCATGAGAGGCTGTTTCTACAGATAATCCGACTCCAGCCAATTCCTCTGTCGCATTAAGACTTTTATTATAAAAATCACGTTCTATCTTATACGACTTAACTAAATCAGAATAAACACGAAAAGCCGCTGCATTATCCTTGACATACTCTTTTAAGGTATCGAATTTATTTTCAACAATTTTTAAACTACTGGTTTTCTGTTCCTTTTGTTGGCGTATTTGATTTTTATATTGTTCGTATGGATGTTGCCTTATAAACAACAAGAATGAATGTAACAACATGATAAAATCACGTGTAGCATTACCGGTATCAATTAAACCTTCTCTGTTGGTTTTGTCTTTTAAATTCGGATTATCCTTTTTGGTTATATCTACAAAACCAACTACTTGGTCATTACTCAAATAATCCCCTGTTCTGCCCGTTCCCCTTTTCTTATCTGTTTCCAACCAGTCATTGTCAGGATCTCCATATGGAGCTACACGTATCTTATCCCTATATAAATATATTCTATGTTCTTTAATTAATTCTTTATCTTCTCTATCCAAATAGTATGTACTATTTCTATCTGCTGCAAAATCAAAAATGAAAAAATTGAACTTAAAATTTCCACAATCACTCTTTCTTAGAACAGGATTCCCAAATAAATCTTTGTCTCTCAAGAAATATTCTTTAAATACTGTCAAACCAGAAATTCGTGAATCCGATAATGGCAAACTAATAGGAGTATTATTCAGATTATAAGTAAAAACTTGCCTGTTTTCATCATATATCCCATCGGTAATTTTAAATACCGCCGAATAATTCAACAGTGTAGATAATTTTTCTATAATACTGTCTGACAATAAAAATCTTTTATCATTCAACTCAAATCCTATCTCAAATGAATCCTTACTCTCGCGTTTGAATATTTTATCAAATATTGACTCTAATTTTTGAGACTCTTTACTGACGATATTAATCTTTTGCTTATTCCAACTACCCTTTAAATTTGCAATTTCTATTTTCGTGCCATGTCCATTCCTACTTCCTTCATACAGTGTATTATTTACAACAACATCCCTTGAAACGATGCAAACAGGTGAACGGTCAATAACTTCAATCGAAATATCATCTATAAAAAGTTCTTTATCTTGACCATTTTCTGTAAGAAAATCATCATCATATTGTGATAAATTGTATTTTATAACATATTCTTTATCACCATTCAATGGCCGTGTCGTAATTGTTGTATCACGGCCCAACTTCAATATTGCAAATCTTCCTATTCCTTTCTCACCCTGAACAACTCTGCCTTTTTGGGTCTTAATAATATCCGATCCTTCTTTGGCTTTCTTATTTGGTGTAGCAGGATTCATCCAACTATTTCTTATGGTATCCAAATTCATCCCGCCACCATTATCCTCTATAATAATCTTAGAATCTTGCGACACCTCTATCTCTTCAGAATTATCTTTTTGCTTGAAGCCGACAAAGCTCACTTTAACCCAATCGGCATCAGCATCATACGAATTCTTTATTAACTCTGCTAAAGCTATTTGTTCGTTCTTAATCAATTGCTCCCCTAGCATCGTAAGCAACCTTGCATAAGGACGGATTTTCAGACTTACAGTGGCCATAATTATTTTCTTACAACGATTATAAATTCATCCGGATATACTTTCTTACAATCTTCATTATCTAAAGTTGTAAATTTCCCTGTAACCTTATCCCTTAATGTCGGCATTAACTTACAAGGTATATTTCGTTTAATTACCCTTACTTTCTTTAAACCTGTTTTTTTCAACAAATCATAAAAAACTTCTGCGGATTTTATGTGCACACCCTTTAAAGTTGTATTTCCTATAACCACACACGCATATCCTCCGCGTTTTAATATGCGATACATCTCTTGAGCAACCAACTGCATATCACTAAAGTACTGTGCTACATCATATGCAATTCGTTTATCTTTTTCCAACAACGCCTCAACGACTTTTTCTCCTAACCTACTATCAGCAGTATTCGTTGATCTATTGTCTGAATAGGATGTTCCTATAAATGACTTTCGGAAAGATGAAAGATCCGAAAAATAGTCCATCCAGTAGCCAGTTAATTGATGTATATCAGCATACTCGTACGATGTGACATAAGGGGGAGATGTTATTATAATGTCAATCGATTCACTATCAATAGGTGTTTCCCTTGCATCAGCCTTATATATTGTACATGGAGTATCTAAAAAACCCTTCTCACATAATTCCTGATAATATTGCCTATTGCCTTTCATCATATGCTTACAATGTTGCCTAAACGACTCAAAAGGACATGGAATATTTTTATTAGGATCCTTTTGTGGCTTTGTACTTGATTGTAACCACCATGAGCAATTTTTTAATATATGGGATATTGCCACTAGAAAAAATTCCTTAACCGGCACATCCTCCACCTCACTTACCAACTGATACAAATATGCAATCTTGGCTTTTTCTTCAGGTCGAAACCAATAATCAATCCTATCATGAACCTTATAAACATTAGACTTTGCCATATCGAACAGATTCATTTTTTCAAATATTTGTTCGTATGCCAATCTTAAAACATCCGGAGCAATCGGTGTCGTCTTTACTCTAGTAATAAGCGTAGCTATTGGATTGATATCTGTACCAACAGATGCAATACCATGAACCTTTGCCTCCACCAATGTTGTACCACACCCAGCAAATAAATCTGCTATTATTCCATCTTTGTTCGCATAATTCTCTATAAGTTTTTTTACCACATTTGGCAAAAATTTAGCTGGATACCTGTGGTAACCATGTGTCCACTGCTCAGTAGATCGAACATTTTCAAATGCCCAATCGTCACTCACTTCTATGTTGTCAAAACATGGATACTTCATATCGTTTTAAATTCTATGCCTGCATCACGCATCTGCAGGGCTGCGTTAGTTTTAAGTTGATCGTTACCTTCAAATAGGCGGTCTATGGCTATCACTTTATTCGGCTTTTCATTAAGAACATCGTTGATTATTTCCTGTGATGCAGATTCCAGCAAAAATATCATCTCATTGCCATTAACTGTGTAATACCCATTTTTCAAGACTATAGTACTGTTAAGATCTTTGCCGTTTTTCAGCAACAGCTCATACACCATATTGTCTGTCACTGCATTGTCAGAAACAGGGTCGATGAAATCAAACAGCTGATGTTCCCATGCATCTCTATCGGAGCCTTTTATCTCTCTCCACTGCTTAAAGTTGCTGTCTGTCAACTTAAACACTTTGAAGCCAAGATCGGGCATCCAACAGTTATTCTGTTCTCCTTCAAAATGTAACTTCTCATTTTCTGCGGTCTGATCTTTCTCCACTTCCTCACGGATTTTTGCTCCTGCACGCCGGATACGCTCTTTTGCTATTTCTGCGATGGTTTTATAACCAGCCTTATATGCCTCACTTTTTTCATCGCATGGCTCAGGAAGCTGCACACAGATAAACTTACGGTGTCCTCCGTCTTCTTTATTCATTTGCATAACAGCATGGGACGTGGTTCCGCTTCCGGCGAAAAAGTCAAGTACAATATCTGTATCCGACATTCCTATCAAAAAGAATTTTTTCAACAGGTCTACGGATTTAGGGAAATCAAAATAATCTCCGCTCATCAGATTTTTCAGAGTTCTTTTTGCCAAGTCCGACGAGATATCTGTTTCCGTCCATATTGTCTTTGGTTTAGAAAGTTTCTCTTCACCATCCATATCATCCATGGGATTTAATGCAGGATTTAGAAACACTTTATAATCAACACCCCATTTATCTCCTTTTTTTACTGGTCTTGGAACCAGTAAATGTAAATTTTCTGAAACCCGTTCTTTACCCCAACGCCACCTACCATCAGACCCATCGCCTTTTATCGGATATATTTCTATCCAATTTTCTTGTTTCTCAAGCGACACTTTCCCGCCAACAGGATTGTAATATATTGGGAAGTACATATTTGGACGATCCTCTCTTCTATCTCCATTACCTCTCTTCCTCAAGTCCCGTAGTTGGTATCTATGACCATCCTCATCAACTTTATCAAATTTTAATTTTTGTTCACTTGTTAAAGGTAAACCATTTGAAACATAATTAGGTTTCCCATAAACAACAGCATATTCATTACACTCTGCAAAATGTTTGCTGTCATTTCTTCCCTTTGGATTATTTACTATTACTAACTGCGCAATAAAATTCTCCTCCCCAAAAATCTCATTCATCAGCAGCCTTAGATTGTAGACCTCGTTATCATCAATAGATATGAAAATTACCCCATCCTCGCGAAGCAGACTTTTAGCAAGATACAGGCGCGGCATCATCATATTCAACCAGTTGCTGTGGTACTGTCCGTTTTCTTTACTGTTTCTACGAAACATTCCCTCATGAGTCATATATCCGGCCTCGTCCTTATCCCCTACGCGACGAAGGTACTCTTCCTTTGTATCGGAGAATCTATCGGGATATATAAAGGAGTCATTTCCTGTATTGTACGGAGGATCTATGTAAATCATCTTCACTTTGCCGAAATAACTTTTCTGAAGCACTTTCAGAACTTCCATATTCTCCCCTTCGATAAAGACGTTCTGGGTATTATCAAAATCCACAGACTCCTCGCGACATGGAACAAGTGTTGCCGAAGATGGCTGCTGCATAACCCTAAAAGCCTCACTCTTTCCTGCCCAATTAAGCACATAACGCTCATTGGAGAAATTGATATCTTCCCCTAATGCTGCCTGCAACTTCTCCCAATCAATTCTGCCCTCATCAAAAACCTCAGGCATAAGAGATTGAAGCATCTTAATCCGCTCTTCTTTAGGAGTCTGTGAAAATCCTTCCATATACAAAAAATACTATTTATCCAAATTAAAAGCGAAGATAGGGATAATTCTCCATAAGGGGACAACCTTCCAGTTATTTTAGCTCCACAAAATTTTTCTCTTTTATTTATTCCATTCCAAGATAATTTACTCCAGCCCTTCTATTTCTTCGCCCAGGCGTCGCATCTGTTCGAGTTTCTGAGCGCGGAGCTTTACGCGGTATTCATAGTCCTGGACTTGCAGGCGCAAAGCCCTGATCCGCTTACGGTCCCGGCTGTATTCAAAGATGGTTTCCAATGTGTCAATGTCCTGAGTCTGCGCACCGCCCATCATAAGGATTGTGCGGTATTTCAGGTCATTGTCCGACATGCTACGGTTGCGCTTGAACTGCCAGGCATTGAGGGCCAAAAGAGAAAGTATCACAGCCACTACGCTGACATGATACAGCATCGACCAGGATGCACGGCAGATAAAAATGTGGCGGTGAGTTGCCTTCAGGTTTTTGAGCCTGCTGAGTTCCTGCTGGAACTGTTCCTGAAGTGACAGCAGTTTGTGGGTTTCCACCTTTATCTGTACAAATGCTTTCATCGTATCTTCCGTTCTCTCCAAAAGCTTGGACTTTATCTGCTCCCAGTCCTGATGACTGTCGGCAAGTTGTTTCCTGAATGCCGAGACTTCACGCTGAAGTCGGGTCAAGTTATCCGACAGCAGGGCCACATCCTCGCTGCTGACATCAACATTCTGATTCTGTGCAGATCCTATATGCTCGCTCATATCAGAACACAGGTTATACAATGCATCCAGACTCTGGATGATGTCATTGGTGATTATTTGCGTTTTCTCGTTCATCTTTGTCTCTTTATTAATCTGTTACAAACTCATTCCTCTTTTCTTTTTCTTCTTTTTACGACATGCGAAATTTCGGCTCTCTTCATCTTTGTCCTCCTGCAAAGGAGAGAACAGGCCGCTGACTGCGCTTGCAAGGCCTTCTACGACACTGGTATCAGGGCCATGCTGCCACAGGTCTTGCCTGTCAATGCCGGGAACATCCACGATACGATTGTCACGGTCTTGATCTTTTCCGATAGCACTGCCCTCACCAAGCTGCTTATCCAGCTTCGAGTAGCTGAAACTCCGGTCTATCTCCGAAGCCTTGAAAGTAAGTCCGTCCTTGGAGAAGGACAGTCCTTGTACGACATCGCTCTTGCCCTTATATTTGAACGTGGTCTGAATCCCATGTCGGGCCAACTCGTCAACAAACCGGCTCCAGGTGCAAGTCCTGGCCAGCACATCCTTGACAGCATGATATATCTCATACCGGATCTTGTCTTCTCCCTTGAGCCTGTGCGTACGCACTCTGTCCTTGCCCTTCCCGAAATACAGTCCGTATTTCTCTTTCATTTCCTTGCAGACCTCGACATTCCTGACACGGTCGTTTCTGTCGCTTATAGTCCTGCCGTTATTGTCTACCCGATTATAAACTATATGGATATGCGGATGCTTCTGGTCATGATGACGGGCGATAATGTACTGGGTATCCTTTATGCCCATCTTTTCCATATACTCCCTGGCAAGCAGGACCATCATCCCGTCCGTAAGCCTGTGGGCATCTTCCGGAGCATAACTCAATGATATGTGGCCTACCGGCTGACGGATATCAGGATTCATCATCCGCTGCGCCTGGAACCCGGCTACGACAGCAGGGATTCCGTCCGCCAGTACTCCTTCAGCCTCCAGCAAACGTGCATCCTGCTTGCCCAGGACATAGCTGACACAACCTCTGAAAGAAGACCCTTTAGTTATTTTTCCAATCATCGGACAAACGGTTTATTATCTGTACGACCTGGCGTTTCAGCATCATCAGTTCGGATGCCACTTTCGCAAATCCTCCGGCATTGGCCCGCCTTGCAAGCTGATTGATGTTGTTGGCTTCTCCAGCCAGTTTCCTCAACACCTCGGCATCCGCCCGGCTTATGCGCTGGACCACTTTCGCAGACAGCAGCGCAGACCTCACATAACGGCTCATTGACACTCCTGCATCCTTGCGCCTTTTCTGTAATGCCTGATACTCTACATCCGTAATCCTCGCACTGACAATCCTGATTCTTTTTCGGACTGCCGGTTTTTCTGATATGGTATTTTTCATAATCCGATTTCTGTTTAACTGCGACCGACGGGAGCGGTTATCTTTGCCATCGGGCAAAGCAAGGTCGGAAATGTATACATTTCCATAACCTTGCTCCCCTCCGATTGTCCCTGTTCCCGTCCATCGGCATTGTTCTTCTACTCATCTTAAATACTTCTTCCGTTCTTCTTGGAAGGGACTTTCCGGATGGCACTCTGCCTATGGATCTTCTTGCCTTGACAATGGCACAGGTACTCATTCAGATCCTTGTGGCCGGAATAGAGAACCGACGAATCCCTGACCTTGATTCCGAACTCCCGGTACAGTTTCCGATAGGCTTCCATGCCGGCCCGGTCCTGGTCAAGGAAACAATGGATGTGCTCATAGGCTCCGAGCGGATACAGTGCCTTGCCTACATTCCCAACCGAATTCAATATCATATAATCCTGTTTGTCAAAATGAGGTGCCTCAGGATAACTCTCTTGCCGCAGGGTCAGAAAAGACAAGTAATCCATGAATCCCTCAAACAGATAACAGGTATCCGGCGAATCCCCTTTATGACGGATATGCGTGATATCTTTTGGCGCGACACAGCCCTTGAAATACCGGTTGCGTATCTCATAGCCTCCTGCAGCATTGGGGAAACCGATGGCGAAATACCGCCTGCCGTTGTTGGTGAAATGCACCTCAACGCATTCTCTTTTCGCCAGCGGAATATCTATGCATCTTCCGCACAAGTAATCCAATAGTGCCGGTGACAACAGCGGCCTGATTTCCATACTCTGAAAGCTCGGTTCGGAAAAGAACTGCTGACGAAAAGAGAAAGACACCGGACGGATGTGCGGAGTCTGTTCCTCAATCCTGTGCAAGAGATAGGAGACTCCAGATGCGGAATACAGGCACGATGCCAGGGCAATGATGTTGCCGCCCCGCCCGATACCGAAGTCATACCACTGGTTGAGCTTCGTATTTACCTTGAATGATGCTTCGGACTCATCCCTGAACGGGGATTTGTACCACAAATTATCTCCCTGCTGTTTGACCGGGCTGAAACCCAGACTATGTAGATAGTCCTGCAATTTTATCTGTTTTGCTTCTTCGATTGTCATAATGCAAGATTTTAAGATTAGTGCGACTGCTCTCCCAACAGCTTCTTGATGTCCGACAGACGGTAACGGAGTTTGCTACCGATCTTGACTGGCTTCAGATAGTCTCTCTTGTTCCAGTGCCATAGAGTTGTGTCGCATACTCCGCACAGCTGCTTCACCTCTTCTTTTGTAAGATAGGTTTCCGTCCTGGAGTTTTTGGCTACGGTGGCCATTTCCGCCTTTGTCTTTCTGATAAGCTGGTTCGAAAAGTGAAGCAGGTCTTCGCCTGTCACTTCCAAGCGGATGTTGCCGTTTCCGCTGTTGATAATAGATAGGATATCTGTCATAAAATTTCCATCGCCGCCGTATTGTCTGACTCCTCTGCTGTGGCGGCATTACATACAGAAAAGCCGCTGCCCAAATAAGGACAGCGGCGCAAATATATATGGAAATTTTAATCGCAATTCACTGGTTTTCAAATCGTTAAATTCGTAAATCATTTAAACGAATTTAACGTACTTCAATCCGATAGAAATGCCTTCAGCTCTTCTATCGCAGCACGGTCATCTCCTGTATCTTTCATAAGTTTCCTATTAGGGCCGAGAGGTGTCGTAAGATTCTGATATGCTCTCTGTATTCCTCTTTCATTGACGATACGGATATCTTCGTACTGAATCTGAAGGGCATTGCGGAAAGTCTTGATAGGACATTGACGCATTATCCTGTATTCGACAAGTGCTATATACAGACGGGCTAGATCCGATTCGGTGGAATGAGTGCGCAGTCTGTGTCCGATTTTCGCCATATACCGTTCCGGATCATCAAACAGCAGTTCCGGCAATGTCCTACGGTCCGATTTTCTGCCTGGAGTCCGGCGCGGTACTTCATCTTCTGCCTCCACGGTATCTTCTTCAGGGGGCTCCATCTTAACTTCATCCACAGCCCAGTCCACTATCTCTCCTGACTTTATAGCTTTCTGACGCTTTCTGAAGGAATCCCAGTCTGCCTGAGTCCTGAAACCTTCCTTAATACTGATATCTATGGTATGTTTTATCAGAGCAACTATGCCGGCACGGTACAGAAAATTATACCTGTATTGCGACAGCAGATCTTCCCCATGTGCCACCATAGTCTCAAAACTGTCCCCGAAATACATCCACGCCAGCATAGCCGGAACGATGGATTTCCTGTCCTGACCGTTGAACTGCCGCAGCAATTCCTCTCCCAGCCCCTTCTGCCTGAACTGCATCACCAGTTCAGAAAGATCCACACTTCCGCAAGAACTGTCAAGGATCTGTTTCCTGACCGCCTTCTGGAATCCGGACACATACCTTGAAGCCAGAGCTATCATTTTGTTATACACTCTGAAACTCTTGGTTCCTATCTCCTCCACAAACGCCCTGTATTCCTCCGGATGGCTGTCTTTCCACTCCTTCACCAGCAGCTTGAAGTCGTCGTATTCTCTCTGGCCCATGCTACCCGTTTATCTCTTTTGAAATGAAATCCTTTATTTCCTCCTCTGTCGGAAGCTCTATCATGTATTTCTGAACAAAAATATTAGGATCCAGTCCTGCAGTAGCGTATTTTACCAGCGTATCACCTTTCTCCGTGCAAAGAAGAATCCCGACAGGTGGATTATCGTCATGCTGCATGACTTCGGATTTATAGTAATTCAGATACATATTCAGCTGCGAGGCATATTCATGACGGAAGCGGTCTATTTTCAACTCCACGATGACATGACATTTCAAGATACGGTGATAGAATACAAGGTCAGCGAAATAATAGTCCCCGTCTATCAGAATGCGTTTCTGCCGGGCCTCAAAACAGAATCCGTGCCCCATCTCCAACAGGAAGTGCTGCAAATTGTCAAGGATAGACTGCTCCAAATCGTCTTCAGTAACCAACGCCCTCTCATTCAAACCGAGAAATTCCAATGTGACAGGGGTATTTATCACATCTTTTGGCTGTAACTGGGCTGCTTGCTGCTGCACCAATGCCGACAATGCTTCTTTGTTCTGTGACAATCCGCTGCGTTCATAGTAAAGAGAGTGAATCTGTCGTTCCAGTTCTCTAGCAGACCAACAACCTCTCATTGATTCCATTTCATAAAATGAACGTTTAACCGGATTTTCAATTTTGGATATAAATTTAAGATGAGAATATGGCAGTTTATTAAAAAGTTTACTTGCCGGCATCTGCCAGTTCTCAGTCTGAATATCAACATTTTGCAATTCGGCGGTCGGTGTGTGCCGAATTGACTCAACAAATTCGGCGGACAGTGTGTGCCGAATCTCGCTATGAGACACAATATATTGTGCAACTGTGGATTGCAGCTGAGGATAAACTTGATACAGCCGCCTGAACTCCCTGAATCTGCGTTCAGTCAGTCCTTTCGTATTCAATCTCAACTCCAGTTTCTTCAGCAGCTGCTCACCATATGCAGCCCTGTCCTCTCCGTTCTGCTCGAACTCCACTATATAATATCCGATCAACCAGTTTCTTGCAGTCAGAGAAAGATTGACGGCGTGTGCCGCCTGAGCCTGCAATGCGTGTTGTACCGTGTCAATATGGCTTACTAATGATTCGAAATTCATACATCGTTTTATTTCAATAAATTAACCAACTCTTTCTTCATCTCGTCATCGATTGCGCGGTAACGGGCAAATGCCCGGCTTCCTTCCTTGTGTCCGCTCAATGCACCTACTAAATTAGGGTCTTTTACCTGTTTGTACAAATTCCCGACGAAAGTTCTGCGGGCCAGATGCGAAGAAGCTATCTCATACAGTACCCGTTTCTCCTCCTCTCTCGTAGTAGGATTGATGACCGTCACGAGCCGTTTCAGTCCAGCAGCCTTGAATATCCGCTTTATGGCGACATTGTATTTCTGTTCCGATATGAACGGCAGGAGATTGTCGCCGGGACTTTCGGCATACCTCTCTACTATTTCAAGAGCAGTATCATTCAACGGAACCCGTACCGTCAGCGGTCTGCCGTCTTTTGTCTTCCGTGGAATATACTCCACCGCACCGTCTATCACACTGCTTTTGGTCAGCTTCAGAAGGTCTCCCACACGACAACCGATTAGGCACTGAAAGACAAAAACATCTCTCTGCACAGCGAGTTGGGGATGCCGACCAAGATTGGTCCTGTATATCTTGTTTCGCTCATCTATGGTGATATAATACGGAGTGCCGTATGTACATTCTTCAAGAGGGAAATCATCAAAAGGCGTATTGGCTGTACGCTTGTTGTTCCGACACCAATAGAAAAATGTACGGATTCTCGAAAAACAGTCCAGCAACGTGTTCTTTCCTCTCGGATGCGGTGTCCTGAATTCGGGAACTATCTCATAAATCTCCGGATAAAGTTCATAATACCGATACTCGTTCTCGAAGAAATCCCATATATCCCGAAGAGTATCCGGGGTGACCTCATCCACATCCAGCACAAAGTCCTTCTGTCCCCGACGGGTCATCCTCACAAAGACCTGATACCGTTCCAGTCCTCGCCGGACCACACGGTAATTCTTCTTTCGTACTTCCGACAATTTGTGCTTCTCCAGAAACTCATCAAAAAGTTCCAGCAGTGTAGGCTTACGCACGGCGTCCAGTTCCTCCTGCGTCTTGTACCTCTGAGGATGATGGTACTTGTCAATCAGGACAGCCAACCACTCACTGTCCACATCCGGTGTATATTCACGGTCTATCAATGTCAGTATGTCCTGCACACCACTATTAAGTTTCTTCTTCTTTTCATCGCTGACCAGTGCGACCCTATCCTTATAGCCCTGCTTCTCGCTGCTCCAATGATTAGGGTTGATGGTCAGTTCACTTGCGGCCTTTATATCCTTCTTCCCGTCCCTCACGCGGAAATAGATAGTGGCAAGTGTATCCGTATTGTTCTTGCTCGCTGTCTTCCTGATAAATGCGGTAACCTTCATTTGTCCTTGTTTTATATCCGGATACAAAGATAGCATTTGTTCCCAAATTGTTCCCAACCATCCCGAATTTACTTAAAACAATTTGAACAAAAATAAAATATCCCATCTTTGTAAATTAGTGTAATTCAGCATATTTTGCAGCAAAATTCGCCATTTTGCCATTTAAGGAAATTTCAGATAATCCAATATTTTCGACCCCGGCTCCAGGTCCCACAGGGCGACGCTCCCGCGCAGCGCCTCGAGGTAAGCGGCGTCGATGCGGCGTTTGGCCGAGGCGATCGAGCGGTCGAGTTCTTTCTGGAGGCGTTCGAGCGAGGTTCGGGCTTGTTTTTCACTCATTATATTTCCTTTTCGATAATTATTAGAAGCCGAAAGAGCGGAATGCGTTTTGTTCGCTTCCTCGAATATAATCAAAAAAGAAATATTTTCAAAGGAAAAACCGCACAAAAATTGCCTGCGCCCTCCCGAAGGAATTTCTCTGGGAGAAACCCCGGGAAAAAACTATCTTTGTGCAAGGGCGTACCGCTTTTCCTCCTACCTTCGGGAGGGGGAAAAGAGAAACGAGCCTGCTGCAAAAAGAAAAACAACACCATGGACATCACACAGATCCTGCACGACTGGGGGCTGCAATCCGAACGATTGATCGACTTTTTAAGCACCCTCATCACCCTGGCCATCATCGCTTTGTGCGCATGGCTGTCGTACTTTCTGGTCAAGAAGTGGATCGGACGCTTCATCCTTTGGATGGTACACCGCACGCGGTTCCGGTGGGACAGCCTGATGTTCGACCGCACGTTCTTCTCGCGGTTGGGACTGTTGGTCGCGCCCAACGTGGTGCTGGTGGGACTCTCGTGGATCAAATGGGAAAAGATGTACCTCGTCGAACGCTTTGTCGGCGCGTGGATCGTTCTGGCGGCCGTGATGCTCATCATGGCGGTATTGAACGGACTGGAGAGGATCTACCAGAGCTACCCGATCTCGAAAGACCGGCCGATAAAAGTCTTCGTCCAGTCGGTAATGATCTTCTTCTGGTGCGCAGGGCTCATCGTCATCGTGGGGATCTTCACCCGCGAGTCGGTATCCACGCTCCTGGCAGGACTCACGGCATTCGCAGCAGTGCTGATGCTCATTTTCAAGGACTCGATCATGGGCTTTGTAGCCGGCATCCAGCTGGGTGCCAACAACATGGTGTCCATCGGCGACTGGATCACCCTGTCGGACGCCGGTGCGGACGGCACGGTGATCGACATCAATCTGACTTCGGTCAAGGTGCGCAACTGGGACATGACCATCACCACCATTCCTACCTACAAACTGGTCTCCGACTCGTTCATCAACTGGCGCGGCATGGAGGAATCCCAAGGCCGCCGGATAAAACGCTCCATCTATATCGACGTTACCTCCATCCATTACCTGACCCCGGAGGAGATCGACGCCCTGGCCCAGTCCGACCTGCTGAAAGACTACATCCGCAACAAACAGGCCGAACTGCAGGCCTACAATGCCCAGCACGAAAACCCTCTGGACCAAATCCGCATGACCAACGTCGGGGCTTTCCGCGAATACCTCGAACTCTGGCTCGCACACCGCCCCGACATCAACACCCAGATGACCCACATGGTGCGCCAGCTCCAACCCGGCCCCACCGGACTTCCGCTGGAGATCTACTGTTTCTCCGCCCAGCAGGAATGGGTGCGGTACGAGCAGATCCAGTCCGACATCTTCGACCACATACTGGCCATCGTCGGGCAGTTCAACCTGCGGATATTCCAGTATTCGGACGCACCGGACTGACCGCACCGGCCAAACGGGTCCGGCACCGGGAGGCCAGCCTTCAGACAAAGGGAAAAAGAAAAAACAATGAAAGAAAAAGCGGTATTCAACTGGAGCGGCGGGAAAGACTCGGCCCTGGCCTTGACGCAGGTGCTGCAGGAAGGGCGTTACGACGTCGTGTCGCTGCTCACCACCGTTCACCGGACCACCCGGCAGTCGTCGATGCACCACATTCCCCAGTCGCTGCTCAAAAGACAATCCGAGAGCATCGGCATTCCCCTGTTCGAAGTGGAACTCCCCCCGGAAGGCTCGATGATCTCCTACCGGGAAGCGATGGACACCGCCGCGCGGCACTTTCTCGAACAAGGGATCACGCATTTCATCTTCGGCGACATCTTCCTGCACGACGTACGCTCCTACCGCGAGAAACAGCTCGCTCCGCTGGGCATCCGCGTGGTAGAACCCCTGTGGGACCGATCCTCCGCAGAGGTGATGGAAGAGTTTCTCGCGTCGGGCCTGCAAACAGTCGTGGTAACGGTGACCGAAGGGGCTCTCGGCCGGGAGTTCGTCGGGCGGAAGATCGACCGGGAGTTCGTCCGCACGCTACCCGCGCAGGTGGACGTGTGCGGAGAAAACGGCGAATACCACACTTTCTGCTACGACGGGGATATTTTCCGCTTCCCGGTGGAGTTTTCCCTGGGCGAACCCCGCCGGTGCACCTGTCCCGTGCGCCTAGACGACGGGACAATACAGGACTTTTCGTACTGGTTCGCGCCGCTGGGGATGCCTTGACGTTTTCCCGCCGGAAAGCCGTATCTTTGCCCGAACGAAAAAAGACTGCAAGCCCCATGGAAAAATACCTCGTAGCCGGATTGGGAAACATCGGCGCCGAATACGCCCATACGCGACACAACATCGGATTCCGCATCCTGGACCGCCTCGCCCAGCGGCACGGAGTGGGCTTCCACACCGACCGCCTGGGAGCCACCGCCGAGATCCAGCTCAAGAACAAAGTCCTGGTGCTGCTCAAACCGTCCACCTACATGAACCTCAGCGGAAAAGCCGTCCGCTACCACCTCAACGACAACCGTCTGACCCCGGACTGCCTGCTGGTGGTCTGCGACGACCTCGCCCTTCCCTTCGGCACACTGCGTCTGAAGGCCAAAGGTTCGCACGGAGGGCACAACGGCCTGCGCAACATCTCCGAAATGCTGGGCACGGAGGCCTACGCCCGCTTCCGCTTCGGGATCGGCAGCGACTTCGCACGGGGCGGACAGGTGGACTACGTGCTCGGGGAGTGGACTTCCGAAGAGGAATCCGCGCTGGCGGAGCGTCTGGATACCGCCGCCGACCTCATCGAGTCGTTCGCCCTGGCGGGGATCGAGCGCACGATGAACCAGTTCAACGGCAAGTAATTTTTCCCTCCCCTGCGCCCGGCTTCCCCTGTTTTTCCACAAAACAGGGAGGCGCTTCGACCCGTCGCAGAACGAAAACTTCGCCCTCCCCCTTGCCGCTGCGCCCGGCTTTGCGTATTTTTGAACACGTTTGCGATCCTGAAAAAAAATTCTAATACCACAACGCGACATGACCATTCGTGGAGTTCTGACCTTACTGCTGACATCGACCATGACCCTGGCAACCAACGCCCAAAATGAAGTAATGACCCCGGAAAAACTCTGGGAACTGCAACGCGTAAGCCTGGCGGGAGTCAGTCCCGACGGCTCGACCGTGCTGTATAACATCACCCAATACGACGTAGCGGCCAACCAGGGCACTACGCGCATCGCCGCTTGCAACCTCTCCGGGCAGCAACGACAACTCACCGACGGCACCCAAAGCGCACAGGCCATCGGCTTCACCCCCTCGGGACGCATTGCCTACCTCCAGCAGGGGCAACTCTGGACCATGACCCCCGCCGGAGAGGATGCGCGACAAGCCACCCATATCGAAGGAGGCATTGAAAACATCCTCTTTTCCCCCAAAGGCGACGCGGTACTCTTTACCCGCCAGGTGAAATACCGCCCCACCCCGGCCGAACTCTATCCCGAACTCCCCAAAGCCAACGCGCGCATCATCGACGACCTGATGTACCGCCACTGGAACACCTGGGAGGACGATAAGGTTTCGCACGTATTCTACGCCCCCTTCAACGGGACGGAAGTATCGGGAGAAGGGACGGACATCATGGCCGGACAGCCCTACGACAGCCCCCTGACGCCTTTCGGCGGAGCCGAGCAACTGGCCTGGAGTCCCGACGGGCTGAAGATCGCCTATACCTGCAAAAAGAAACAAGGCACGGCCGCTGCCATCTCGACCGACGCCGACATCTACCTCTACGACATCGTATCGGGGAAAACCGAAAACCTCACCCAGGGCAACGGCGGTTACGACACCAACCCGGCCTGGAGCCCCGACGGGCGCTTCCTGGCTTGGCTCTCGATGGCTGAAGACGGGTACGAGGCCGACAAAAACGACATCAAGATCCTCGAATGGGCTACCGGGCGCACCTACAACCTGACCGAGCGGTGGGACGAGACCGTCGAAGCGTTCGCGTGGGAGAAAAACAGCCTCTCCCTCGTATTCCGCACGGCGTTCAATGCAGTAGAGCAACTCTTCGAATACTCCCTGCCCAAGGACCTCGACCAACTCGCCCCCAACCAAGACATTACCCAGCTGACCAAGGAGAAAACCTGCACCGGCGCATTCATCCCCACCGGGAAATACATCATCGCCGAACGCTACGACTTCAACCGCCCGAACGAACTGGTGGCCTACGACCTGAAGCGGAAAACCATCCGACCCCTTACCGACGTGAACGGACCCGCCATGCAGTCCATCGCTCCCTCTCCGGTACAAGCCCGCTGGGTTACCACCACCGACGGACGGCAGATGCTCGTCTGGATGGTCTTCCCCCCGCACTTCGACCCGGCCAAGAAATACCCCGCGTTGCTCTTTTGCGGCGGCGGCCCGCAGTCGCCCCTCACGCCGGACTATTCCTTCCGTTGGAATTTCCAGCTGATGGCCGCCAAGGGCTACGTCGTGGTCATCCCCAACCGGCGGGGGCTTCCGGGCTTCGGTGTCAAGTGGAACGAGGAGGTATCCGGTGCCTGGGGCGGACAAGCCATCACCGACCTGCTGACCGCCATCGACGACGTGGCGCGCGAACCCTACATCGACCGCGAGCGTCTGGGGGCGGTAGGAGCCTCCTACGGGGGATACTCGGTCTATATGCTGGCCGGGAAACACCAGGGACGCTTCAAGACCTTCATCGCCCACTGCGGTACGTTCGACATGAAGAGTTGGTACGGGACTACCGAGGAGATCTTCTTTGCCAACAAAGACCTCGGCGGGGCCTACTGGCAGAACAAGGCCAACCCTTCGTACAACGAATACTCGCCTTCGTCCTACGTGGATCAGTGGGATACGCCCATCCTGATCCTGCAGGGCGAACAGGACTTCCGGGTGCCGCTCGGCCAGTCCATGCAGGCCTTCCAGGCCGCCCGCCTGCGGGGGATCGAGGCGCGGATGGTCCTGTTCCCCGACGAATGCCACTGGATCCTCCGACCGCAGGACGCTCTGCTGTGGCAAGCCGAATTTTTTTCCTGGCTGGACAAGTACCTCGCTCCGGAATCCTGACCTATCCCCAAGGGGAAAGAACATCCTTCCCCGACGTTGCACATACCCCGTCTCTCCCGGCAGAAACCGGGAGTGGGGTTTAACAGGCCCTTACGATATTTTAACAAACAGATGGCGTAATTTTACGCCCCGATTTACCGACAAAACGACAAACAAAAAAATGTATGCTATGAAAAATTTCTTTCTTCACTCTTTGAGTGTTTCCGCACTGGCTCTGCTGCTGGCCTCGTGCAGCGGAACGAACAAAATCCTGCCGGCTGCCCAATTGGAAGGCTCCTGGGACATCGTCCAGGTAGGCGACGAAGTCCTCTCCCCCGGCCAGGAAAACTCCCCGTTCATCACCTTCGACCTCGCACAAGGCCGCATCTGGGGCAACAGCGGTTGCAACCGCATGATGGGCACCTTCCAGACCGATTCGCTGCAGCCCGGCTCGCTCACCTTCGGAGCGGTTGCCTCCACCCGGATGGCCTGCCCGGACATGGCGGTAGAAAACGACATTCTGAAAGCCCTGGAAGCTGTCCGTTCGTTTGAAGGCGTCGCTGCGGACGACACGGATTCGCCGCTTACCATCGCCCTGTGCGACCAGAAAGGGAAAGAACTCCTGCTGCTCCAACAGCGTCCGGAAGTAGCCGCCGCAACCGATTCGACGGCCTTGGAAGGCGCGTGGGCCATCCGCACGGTAAAGGGTGCCGCCCTGGGAGAGACGGAAAAGACTCCCATGCTGCAGTTCACCCTGGCGGAACACCGCGTACACGGGAACGCGGGCTGCAACGTGATCAACGGAACGTTTGAATTGGATCCGAAGAACCCCTCCGCACTGACTTTCGGGCCGATGATCACCACGATGATGGCCTGCCCGAACATGGAGGCCGAAACCGCCGTGCTCCAAGCCTTGGCACAAGTGCAGTCGTTCCGGGTAGAAGGCGGGACGCTCTACCTGTGCGACGCTTCCGGGGCGGAACTTCTCTCCCTGGAGAAGGACCCCTCGCTGGCAGAATAACCGCATTCATTCTATAAGAGCGGGCAAGCGAAAGGGCGGGAGGCACAGTGCCTCCCGCCCTTTTCTACGCACGCGAAAAAAAACGATGGCTGCTTTGAGTATCTTTGCCTATAAAATTGCAATCCTGCGAAAGGAAAAGAGCAAAACCGATAAAGCCATGATAGATTTTACTTCTTTGTACAAAAAGGTCGATGAATTGGTCGATGCAAACGATTTCGA
>ERZ856578.2903-NODE-2903-length-27086-cov-8.375097_pt1 | contig 27086 bp, 18 predicted proteins | sample MGYA00514384_ERZ856578 | MGnify/ENA primary metagenome ERZ856578 (study PRJEB29103, sample SAMN06111958) | human gut metagenome | biome: human gut; feature: ankylosing spondylitis patient; material: healthy_person | host: Homo sapiens | place: China:Hangzhou... | reverse complement strand
CGGAGGAATTCCGGAATCAGTCCCTATGTGCGGCGTAGGCCGCTTATTAGCCCGTCCAAGAATTGGGGCGCAGTTCAGTGCGCAGCGGGGGTTCTTTCATGTCCGAGGACGTCCGCGAAGGTTAGCCCTCAGATCCTGCGGTGGGAGACCTAGGCCTCGTTGTACACCGTCTTGAGCTTCAGCAGGTGCTGATAGCGGTCCATGGCGGCCTGCTCGTTCTCCTTGAAGAGCTCCTCGGCGCGCTCGGGGAAGGAACGCGTCAGCGAAGCGTAACGGGCCTCGTTCATCAGGAACTCCTGATAACCGCCCGCGGGCTCCTTGGAATCGAGCGAGAACTTCTTGCCGGCAGCGGCCTCGGGGTTGAAGCGGAAGAGGTTCCAGTAACCGCACTCGACAGCCTTCTTCATCTCGGCCTGGCAGTTCTGCATGCCGCCCTTCTTGATGGAGTGCATCTCGCAGGGGCTGTAGCCGATGATGAGGGACGGGCCGTCGTAGGCCTCGGCCTCGTGGATGGCCTTGAGGGTCTGAGCCGGGTTGGCGCCCATGGCGACCTGCGCCACGTAGACGTAGCCATAGCTCATAGCGATCTCGGCCAGGGACTTCTTCTTGGTCACCTTGCCGGCAGCGGCGAACTGAGCAACCTGGCCCAGGTTCGAAGCCTTGGAGGCCTGACCGCCGGTGTTGGAGTAGACCTCGGTATCGAAGACGAAGACGTTGACGTTGTGGCCGGAAGCCAGGACGTGGTCCAGGCCACCGAAGCCGATGTCGTAGGCCCAACCGTCGCCACCGAAGATCCAGAAGGACTTCTTGGTGAGGTAAGCCTTGTCGGCGAGGATCGCCTTGGAAGCGTCGCAGCCGCACTTCTCGAGCTCGGCGACGTAGGCAGCGGCAGCGGTCTTGGAGGCCTCGGCGTCGTTGACGGAGTCGATCCAAGCCTGACCGGCGGCCTTGAGCTCGTTGGACGGACCGTCAGCGGCGATAATCTCCTGCGTAGCAGCGATCAGCTTCTTCTGAACGGCCTCATAGCCAACGGCCATGCCCAGACCGTGCTCGGCATTGTCCTCGAACAGGGAGTTGTTCCACGCCGGGCCGTGACCGTCCTTGTCCTTGCAATACGGAGCGGTGGCAGCGGGGTTGCCCCAAATGGAGGAGCAGCCGGTGGCGTTGGAGATGAACATGCGGTCGCCGGCGACCTGGGTCACCAGACGTGCATAGGCGGTCTCGGCGCAGCCGGCGCAGGAGCCGGAGAACTCCAGGTAGGGCTGCTTAAACTGGCTGCCCTTGACGTTGGCCGCGATGAGCTCCTTCTTCTCGGAGACGTTCTCGACCATGTAGTCCCAAACGGGCTGCTGGTCCATCTCCTGCTCGGTGGGAACCATCTCGAGGGCGCCCTTGGGGCAAACCTTGACGCAGTTGGTGCAGCCCATGCAGTCGAGCGGGGACACGGCCATGGTGAACTTCATGCCCTTGGCCTTGGGGCCCATGGCGTCGAGCGTGCGGGTAGCCTCGGGCGCGGCGGCAGCCTCGTCCTCGGTCATCGCGAACGGACGGATGGTGGCATGCGGGCACACGTAGGCGCACTGGTTGCACTGAATGCACTTGGTCTCGTCCCAGTGGGGAACGACCACGGCGACGCCGCGCTTCTCGTATGCGGAGGCACCCAGCTCAAACTGGCCGTCGGCGCAATCGACGAAGGCGGAAACAGGCAGGCTGTCGCCGTCCATGCGATCGATGGGCTCGAGCAGGTTCTTGACCTGCTGGGCGATAGCGGACTTGGTCTCCTCGGAGAGCTCGACGGGAGCGGCGTCCTCGGCGGTAGCCCAGTCGGCCGGAACCTCGAACTTACGGAAAGCGGTAGCGCCGGCATCGATGGCCTTGTGGTTGGCGTCGACGATAGCCTGGCCCTTCTTCATGTAGGACTTGGTGGCCGCGTCCTTCATGTACTGCAGGGCGTCCTCGGCGGGCAGGACCTTGGCCAGCGCAAAGAAGGCGGACTGGAGCACCGTGTTGGTGCGCTTGCCCATGCCGACCTTAGCGGCCAGGTCGATAGCGTCGATCAGGTAGACGTTGACGTTGTTGTTCGCGATGTAGCGCTTGGCCACGGCGGGCATGTGCTCGGCGAACTCCTCGTCGCTCCACTGGCAGTTGACCAGGAAGGTGCCGCCCGGCTTGACGTCGCGGACCATCTTGAAGCCCTTAACGATGTAGCTGGGGTTGTGGCAAGCGACAAAGTCGGCCTTGGTCACGTAGTACGGCGAACGGATCGGGGAATCACCAAAGCGCAGGTGCGAGACGGTGACGCCGCCGGTCTTCTTGGAGTCGTACTGGAAGTAGGCCTGGACGTACTTGTCGGTGTGGTCGCCGATGATCTTGATCGAGTTCTTGTTGGCGCCGACGGTACCGTCGCCACCCAGACCCCAGAACTTGCACTCGATGGTGCCGGGGGCTGCGGTATTGGGCGCATCCTCGGCCTCGGGCAGGCTCAGGTTGGTCACGTCATCGACAATGCCAATGGTGAACTCGCGCTTGGGCTCGTCCTTCTTGAGCTCCTCGAAGACAGCGAACGCGGACGCGGGAGGCGTGTCCTTGCTGCCCAGGCCATAACGGCCGCCGACGACCTTGATGCCCGTCTTGCCGGCCTCGTAGAGAGCGGAGACGACGTCCTGGTAGAGCGGCTCGCCGATGGAACCCGGCTCCTTGGTACGGTCCATGACGGCGATCTTCTGGACGGTCTCGGGGAGAACGTCGACGAAGTGCTTGATAGAGAACGGACGGAACAGACGAACCTTGACCAGGCCGACCTTCTCGCCGTGAGCGTTGAGGTAGTCGATGACTTCCTCGAGCACGTCGCAGAAGGAGCCCATGCACACGACGACGCGATCAGCATCGGGAGCGCCGTAGTAGTTGAACAGGCCGTAATCGGTGCCGAGCTTCTCGTTGATCTTCTTCATGTAGCCCTCGACGACGGCGGGAAGCTCGTCGTAGACCTTGTTGCAGGCCTCACGGTTCTGGAAGAAGATATCGCCGTTCTCATGGCTGCCGCGGGTGTGCGGGTGCTCAGGGTTGAGCGCATGGTCGCGGAAAGCCTGGACGGCGTCCATGTCGCACATCTCGGCAAGATCCTTGTAGTCCCACATGGCGACCTTCTGGATCTCGTGGCTGGTGCGGAAGCCGTCGAAGAAGTTAAGGAACGGGGTCTTACCCTCGATGGCGGCAAGGTGAGCCACCGGCGAGAGGTCCATGACCTCCTGGACGTTGCCCTCGGCGAGCATGGCGAAGCCGGTCTGACGACAGGCCATGACGTCGGAGTGATCGCCAAAAATGTTCAGGGCGTGGGAAGCGACGCAACGCGCGGAGACGTGGAAGACGCCCGGGAGCTGCTCGCCCGCGATCTTGTACATGTTCGGGATCATCAGGAGCAGACCCTGAGAAGCCGTGTAGGTGGTGGTCAGAGCACCGGCGCCCAGCGAACCGTGAACGGTACCGGCTGCACCTGCCTCGGACTCCATCTCGACGACCTTGACCGGGGTGCCGAAGATGTTCTTGCGACCCTGGGCCGCCCACTGGTCGACATGGTCGGCCATCGGGCTGGACGGCGTAATGGGATAGATTCCCGCTACCTCGGTGTACGCATACGAAACATATGCGGCCGCCTCGTTGCCGTCCATAGACTTAAACTTACGCGCCATATACCCCTCTCCTCTCATATAGGTATACAGGCCCCGGCGATCGCCGGGATGTTGGCGTGATGGGATTTACGCTGTTGCTTCCAATCATCTGGCAGGCAGGCTCAGCAGCAGGTACGTGGCGTGGAGAGAAGACATGCCGAGGCGAGGGGCAACTGATGCGCCCCACAGACCTGACCGCCCGTCTTGCACATGACCGAGCGCCGCAAAGGCCGCATGCCGGATGCTCCCGGGCACGCCCCGGCGATGGGAAGCGCCCGCAACGGAAATCCGCATGCGGGTTTATTGTACCCCGCCGTCAAGTGTAATTTCGGCAAATATAGGCGGGCGGTAAAGGTTTACCTCGGGTGACTGCCGGGAGCAAAATGATCACTTGGGGACGGAGGGACCATTTGGCGGGACTGGCTAGAGGGCACCGAAGAGGATGGCGTAGGTAGTGGATTCGCCGAGCTTGAGCTCGTCGCCGGGATTGAGTTGGGCGGAACGGCCGGGCTCGACCTGAATGCAGACGCGCGTGGCCCCGTTTACCACCACGGTTCCGTTGGTAGACGACAAGTCCTCGACGTGCCAGATATTTTGAGCATCGCACCAGATATGGGCATGGCGGGCCGAGACATCGTCGCCGACGTCGGTAATATCGCCCTCACCAGTGGCCAGCGCGCCAATCTCAACACCCTGCTCACTCGGCTGAATCCAGCGCGGGGCGCTCACGACAAAACTGTTTTGCACGCGCAGCAAGCCCAAGGGGTGCGCCGGGGCGGGTTCGCGCTCGCCTGCGGTCATCGACATGCCAAGCGAACGCGGCGTGGAGGTGCCTCCGCCACAGGTCGCGTGCGCGTAGTCGATGGCATAGTTCACCGAGGACCGCACATCCGCCGAACAACCGACGGCGACAAACAGCACCAGCACGGCCTCGGCGCGCTCGGCGGGCATGAGTTCCGCCGCCTGGGACAGGCGATCGAGCGCGTTGCGATAGAGATTCGTGTCCTGGCGGCACTCTTCGAGCGCGCGTACCATCAGTTCACCTGCAGGACCGCACACCATATTGATCACAGCCGTGGAGTCCATGGGATTTCGCTGGCGCAGGGCCAGTTGCGACATAATACGCGCAGCCGAGGTACCGTATTCGGCAAAGTAGCGCTGCTGAAGCGTGCCGACCGGCGCGCGAACGATAAAGCGGGAAACCCAAGAGCGATCGGCGGCCCGGCTCTGCGGGCTGCGGCCGTCGGCGAGCGGACGGGACGAAAGCACCAAGCCGCACAGCTCGATATGGCTCAGATGCGCCGCGCGCTTAAAGATGTCAAACATGGCCCCGCATGGGGTGAGCTCAACTTGAGATGCCATGACCTAGGCCTCCTTGGTCGTAGAAATAGAATCGGACGATACTTCGACAGGTCCGCCAAAAGTACGGGCAGCTGCGGCTCCACCGGCAAGCGGAGTCGCCATCTGGACTTTTGTGCGTCGCGGTGCCGAAACGGGAAGTTCAAAGGCAAAGCCCATCGCAAGCAAAAACCACGTAAGCGTATAGGTTGCAACCAGAGCGGCAACAAGGCCGCCCATCACGGCGCGTTGGGAAAATACGCTACATGCAGCCACAACCAGCACCGGAACCTCGCAGGCAGAAAGCGCAAGCACACCCTGCAGGAAGCCCGAGCGCCGATTGCGCGCAAGTGCCCCCGCGACAACGCCGGCTATGCCTGGCAGCGCCAACGCCAGTGCGGCAATAATACCCGGTATCGACCCAGACCACACGAGCGATCCCAAAGTCGCCGTCACGCGAGCGCCCGACGCCAGCAGCGCGGCCGAAACCACGACCACAGCCCAAACCACGCCACAGACGACCGCCGCGCCGACCATCAGCGCGCGACGAACCGCGCGGCCAGACGCATCCATGGGGCACGGCGTGAGCGGCTCGCCGCGGAGCGAACGACCGACATTTTGCGCATAGTGGTCACAAAACGCCGAGAGCGCCGCCTCGACCGCCGCCGGCTCGGGACGATCTTTTTGATGGCTGGACAGACAGGCCATCACCACGTCGAACAGCTGGGCATCGACAAACGCCAGCGCATCGCGTAGCTCCTCGGAATCCGGCTCAAGCCCCAGCTGCTGGGCCTGCTCGGCCGCGGCGAGCGCCACATCGGGCTCACGACGAAGCAGCTGAGTCAAATCGCAACCGGGCGCATGGGCACCAATGGGATAGTCGGGCCGCGTGTCCATCTTGAGACGGTAGGGGCTGGCGATGTCGCGCGTCTTTTTGCGCGAACCCGAGGTGCCCGAAGCGCTCGGCGCGGCTTCGTATGGCGCGACGCCGGCAATGAGCTCGTAAACCGTGCTTGCCGCGGCATAGACGTCGATCGCCGGCGACATACGCAAAGCGCGCAGGTCGGGAATATCGTCGGTGAGCATCTCGGGCGGGGCGTAGGCAACCGTCGCGCGACGCAGCGTGGCATAGCGCTCTGTAAACGACGCCTTGCCGCCGGTACCGGCCACGGCCGACGCAGGCTCAAGCGCCAGCGACGAGCCAAAGTCGATCAGGCACAGGTCAAAGGTGCCCTCGGCAAGCTGCCGGTCAAGCGGTAGACGCGCCGTACGCACCATAATATTAGCGGACGAGATATCGCGATGGACAAAGCCCTCGCCCACCAGGCTCATACGGCAGAGCAGATCGAACAGGTCGCGACCCAGACGCGCCGCCACAAGCGGCGACAGGCGTCCGGCATCATCCACGGCAAGTCGCGAACGCAAGCGGGCAAGCGTCTCGCCCTCGACCCATTCCATGACAATTGCAGGCACACCGTCGACCTCGCCCCAGCCATAGAGACGGGGAAAGCCCTTAAGGCCCGAAAGGGCGCGATGGCATTCATATTCCTCGCGAAATGCCGCTTTGAACTTGGCGACCAGCGCCTCATGGGCGGCATCGTCGTCAAACTCATCGCGCGTCGGCAAGATGAGCTGTTTGAGTGCTACGGCCTCGCCTTGGGCGTTGACGGCACGCGTCACGCGGCCGATACCGCCACGGCGCATGGTGGCATCGTCGGCAAACAGCATCGTAAAACGACGCAGATAGGCAGGCAGTTCGTCCTGACCGAGCGCAATGGCCGGCTCAAACCCGTCGACACGCGCCAGGCGCAAGCCGACCATGGGATCGCGACCGAGCGATTGTGGTGTGGTGGATGCAAGATCGGTCATCATAGGGCAAGCGCCGCCACGTTATTGTTGAAGTTACCGAGCGCGACGTCATCATCGCCGTAATGGCCGACCCATTGACATAGGTTGGTGTAACAGCCCCACAGATTGGCATACTGCTGATACCACTTTGACCGGGGCGAGAATGTCTGACGACCGAACTCGGCTCGAATGACAAACATCTCCCCGACCAGGCTGTCGCACGGCCTGGGATCTCCCGTAGAGTTATAGGTCGAGACCACGTCATTGGCACGAGAAACATAGCCGTCGAGCATGTTGTACTTGGTCACAAGCCAACTGTGAATGCTCTCTTCCTCAGCAGCGGAAAGGCCACCGGAGTTTGCATCGTTGTCAGCGTTGCCGCCCGTCGAGCCGCCGTTTCCAGACCCTCCGGCAGAGGAACCCGACCCAGAGCCGCCGCCCGAACTCGACGAATCCGAGCCGGAGCCAGAAGTATCCGAGCTACCGGGCTTTCCGGACTGCTGGGCGTCCTGCTCCTTCTGCCGCTCGACCTTATTCACCGTTGCCGCCACGCTATTGTTGGACAACCGATCGATGATCTTGGTGTTGGTGAGCACGATGGTTTTGCCATTGGCAAGCGTGACTTCGTTGTCCGGGGCCTCGGCGCCGTCCGCGTCGTCGGCGCCAAACACAATATGCGCGACCACACTTGCCCAAGCATATCCAGTCGTGGTGCCCAGATCACTTTTGACCTCATGCCCCACGCGCGGTTCGCGTGCGGCATGTGCCTGCATCATGGACGGCACGGTCATGCCATAGGCAGAAACGCCAGCTATGACCAGCACCAGCGAGCAAGACAGCAGTGCGTACGCCCGCGGCGCCAAGCCCAGTCGGCGTCGCATGCGCACCGCGGCGCCGCGCTTTGTCTGAGTGCCACCGGGCCGCATGCGTTCTCCTCCAACAAAAACACGCCGCTCGGGAGCGGCGCATTCATTCGAATCCATATTTGAGTGTATCAGCGAACCCAAAAGGTTGCGCAACGAATGGGCAAATTAAGGATGCGAGTGGAAGCATCCATGCGATAAGCGGATACAAAGCATCTTTGTTGCACAACAAACTTACAGTCGCACGGGGAAATTATGACTACCCCGTGCGTCGCGAGGAAAACATACGGCAGGAGCAGGCTCGCCACCTAAATCGCGCGACGGGCCTCGATGGCGCGGCCAAGCGTAAGCTCGTCGGCATACTCCAGGTCGCCGCCCACGGGAAGGCCGCTTGCCAGACGCGACACCTCGACGCCCAACGGCTTGATAGTGCGGGCCAGGTAGCTCGCCGTGGTCTCGCCCTCGATGTTGGGGTTGGTGGCGATGATGACCTCATGGATATCCTCGTGGCCCAGACGCGCCAGCAGCTCGCGGATGTGCAACTGCTCGGGACCAATCTTGTCCATGGGACTGATCACGCCGCCCAGCACATGGTACAGGCCATGGTAGCTGCCCGTGCGCTCGATTGCCTGGACGTCGCGCGGCTCGCCCACCACACAAATGCGAGTGGTATCGCGCATCGGGTCCTGGCAGATGGAGCACTCGTCGGCCGTGGCGTAGTTAAAGCAACGGCTGCAAAAGTGAACCTCCTGCTTAACCTCCAGGATGGCCTCGGCCAGGCGGCGCGCCTCCTCGGCGTCAGCCTCCAACAGGTAATAGGCGATGCGCTGAGCTGACTTGGGACCAATGCCCGGCAGGCGGCCCAGCTCATCGAGCAGTTTTTGCAGACTGTGATTCGCACTCATATATATGCGTGTCTTAGAACGGCATGCCCGGGATGTTGAGGCCGCCGGTGATGGCGCCCATCTGCTTGTTGGCGAGCTCGTTAACGCCGCGGACGGCCTCGTTGACGGCAGCCATGATCATGTCCTGCAGCATATCGACGTCCTCGGGATCGAGGGCATCGGGGTCGATGGTAAGGTTGACGAGCTCCATCTCGCCGTTAACGGTCACCTTGACCATACCGCCGCCGGCAGAGGCGTCGACGGTCTGGGACTTGAGGTTCTCCTGCGCGGCGGCAAGCTGCTCCTGCATCTTGCGAGCCTGCTTCATCATCTGCTGCATGTTCATACCGGCCATGATGGCTCCTTTACGTGCGGCCGCACGCCGAGCTGCAAGGGCAGCCGGAGCGCGGCGGGACTTTCAAACTCAAAAATCGTACCACGGCGCGGGGCAAGCAAGCGGGGCGGACACGCTACCTCGGTCGATATACATGTCCTGGAGTGCAAACCGCACCCAAAGATTATGCGAAGTTGAATAATTCGCATCTGCATAATATTGAAAGCTAAATCTTGTAGAGCCGGAATCCGACATTTTCTGCATCCAGCTAGATAACAAAATGCCGAACCGCTGCTCGAGGCGGCGCTCATGATGGCAGGGTATAATTTGATTGTCACAGACAGCAATTTGGAGGTGCCCCCATGAATGCCCCCGACGCGCTCCAAAACATCCGCTCAAAACACCCCGTTGCATATGTGGTTCTCTATCTCTTTGTCGGCTGGGCATTACTGGTTGTCATCACCCATGCTATAGCCTTTGGAGCAGAACTGCTGATAGCCAGCTCGGACCAGCCCGTCGTCAAATGGGAAGCGACCGATGAGTGCACCGACGGAACCCGGACCGTTTACTACAACAGCCCGTCCCTCTACCAAGAGTTCAAGGTCAAGATAAAGGACTCCAAGATTGTCGATGCCGAACTGGGCTCTTTATTTACAATCGGAGCAACCGTCAACGCCGAGCAAGTCGAGTACACGGACAGCCATGCGACGTATCGTATCGACCTCGGCACCCTAGGCCGACCGTCACGCACCTGCCTGCTCGAATGCGAGATACGCTGCACCACGCTACACATGTCCGAAATTCAAATGCGCCCGGACAAAAGAAAGTGATATATGGCCGAGTCGGAAGAGACTAGGCATAGACTCGTCCGCCTTCGTAGGCAAAACGCAGGATGAGCGGGGCATTGTTGCGCACGAAATCATCGAGTTCTTTGAGGTTCGCTTCGCTAAAGCCCTCGTGTGACACCCAATTGAATGCCGGCAAGATACACTCCGCCGTGTCAAAACCCCAATCGCGCGGGCGCTCCACAACAACCTTCACCGTGTTGTCCTCCCGGACTTCGGAATACGAAACCTGCGTATCGTCCTCAAGGCGGACATATTCCCACATCATAAGCTCGCTCCGTTCAAAGGGTTCTCTTCTTGAGCAGTATACCCGCCTGCGCAGCTACTCCACCGGCTTGAAGATGGTGGACTGGCCGAAGACGCTGCGGATGAGGGCTTTGGCCTCGTCCTCGGTCTGCGGGATGCTCGGGGCTGCACCCTGATGGCCGAAGGGGCCGCCCGCACCGGAGTTGGACTCCCAGGGAGCTGCAGGAGCGTCCTCCTCTTTGGGGGCAGTTGCAGCGGACTTGGGCGCGGACGCCGCACCCGGCACGTCGAACGGAGGCAGATCGTCCCCACCAGCATCGGCAACAAAACCGCCAACCATGGCATCGTCGTAGGGAACCTGCTCGGATTCCCATGGCGCAGACGGCGCGGCGGGCTGAGCCTTGGGAGCGGACGCGCGCTCGGGCGCTCGGGGCGCGGGCTCGGTCGGGAGCTTGCCCGTGGCAGGAGCGCCGGCGGGGTTGTCGGAGCGCAGCCAGGGGGCTTTGCCCAGGTCAGACGACTTGGGCGCGGGCGAGGCAGGCTTGGGCGCGGGTGTCGGAGCAGCCGGTTTGGCCATGACGGGCTTAGGCGCCGACGGGGTCGGCGCCGCTATCGGTGCTGCTTTTGGCTGCGTCGCGCTGGCGCTCGAGGATGCAGGGGCCGCCGAGGACACGGGTTGCGGGTCCGCAGATACCGCAGCCCGTGCAGATGGAGAATGCTCCTCATGTTGAGGAGCCGGCGTGCCACCCCCATCCAGGACATAGTCGACGGTACGACGACCGAAGACCGCACTGACTGTCGGCAGGACCACCGACTGCGTGTCGGCGCGTCCAAGCATCTTGATGGCAAAGGTCGAGCCCGCGGGGAACGAGACCGTGAGCCTGGAGCCGTCGTCAGCCGTGGCGCGGGCATTGAGCAAAAGCCCCGCGTAGGAAGCCTGACGCGCCTTGACACGCTCGACAACCTCGGCCCATTTGCGCTGCAGCTCTCCGGCATCCTCGACCGCGGGCGTCTCGGCAGTACCGGCGGCGGCAACCTGGGCGGCATTGTTGGACTGGGGCTTAGGTGCCGGAGCGGTGGCAGGCGCGGGAGCCGCAACGGGCTGAGGCGTCGGAGTCGGCGCAGGCTGAGGTGCAGGCGCTGCAGGCTTGGAAGCTGACACGGACGCAGAACGGGACGCAGGCTGGGCAGCCGGAACAGCAGCACCACGGTCCCAAGGCATACCGCCCTGGCGCGCGGACGTAGCAGCGGGGGCAGCGGATGCCGCCGGAGCGGCAGCGCGAGCGCCCGAAATGAGCGTCGGCTGTTGGGCAGCAGCGGGTACGGATGCTGCAGGCGCGGCGGCCTGAGCAGCAGCCACGCTCGCCGGCACGGCGCCGTTGGCAACCATGGCCTCCAAGCGGGCCACGCGCTCGGCCAATGCCTCAATCGTTAAATCGGCCTCGGGACGTGCCAGGCGCGTGCAGGCGATCTCGAGCACCAGGCGCACGTCGCTCGCGCCCCTCATCTCCAGTGCGGCATCGTCGAGCACCGTCAGTACACGGGCCAGGCGGTCGGCAGGATGCTCGCCAAAGGCAGCGGCCTCGGCAGCAAGCGCCTCGGCCTGCTCGGAGCCGCCCTCAAACAGCTCGGCACGGGCACCGGCAACGCAGGCAACGTACACGTCACGCACATGCGCCACCAGGTCGCGCGTCAGCTCCAGCAGGTCGTTTCCTTCCTCGACCTGCGCACGGATCAGTCCATAGAGCTCGGCAACATCGCGATCGGCAATGGCGCGGGAAAACTCGCCCAGAATCTGGTCCGAAACCTCGCCTAAAAGCGAGCGGGCGTCGTCCGCATGCACAGAACCGTTGCCAAAGACGCTCAGCTGCTCCAGCGTGGACAACGCGTCGCGCATACCGCCCTTGGCATGGCGCGCCACGATAGCCAGCGCCTCATCGTCGTAATCGAAGCCCTCCTGCTCGCACACGTATGCCAGGCGACGCTCGATATCCTCGTTGCCGATGCGATGGAAATCGAAACGCTGGCAGCGCGAGAGGATGGTCTCCAGAATCTTTTGCGGGTCGGTGGTGCACAGCACAAAGATCACGTGTGCCGGCGGCTCCTCGAGCGTCTTGAGCAGCGCGTTGAACGCCGCCGTCGTGAGCATGTGGACCTCGTCGATGATATAGATCTTGTACTTGCCGCGCACCGGGGCAAAGTTGACGGAGTTGATGATTTCCTCGCGCACATTGTCCACGCCCGTGCGGGAGGCGGCATCGAGCTCGTAGACATCGGGGTGGTTACCCTCGGCAATGAGCTCGCACTCCTCGCAAGTACCGTCGGGCATGCAGCCGCTTGCACCCTCGGCGCGCGCCGCCTCGGCATTGCGGCACAGCAGCGCCTTGGCCAGAATGCGCGCCATGGTGGTCTTGCCCGTGCCGCGCGGTCCGCAGAACAGGTAGGCGTGGGACAGGCGCCCCTCGGTGATGGCGTGCTCGAGCGTCGAGACGATATGCTGCTGGCCCACCACGGAGTCAAAGGTGAGCGGGCGATACTTTCGGTACAACGATTCCATGGGTGCTCCCCCGGGTATACTGAGTCTTGTTGCCGCGGCGGCCATGCGGTCGCACGGCATACTGCATTCCATAATAACCCGTACGGCGAGCCCGCCGCGATAGGAGTCCAAAGAGCATGGCAGACGCAGAGAGCAACCTCGTTCCCTCCGAAGCAGCCGACCAGGTCGAGGTCGCGCTCGAGGAGCAGGCCGCAGCCGACGACGGCATCCTGTACCTCAACGAGTACCAATACGAAAACGACCTCGTCACCGACTTCGCCCGCCTGGTCGCCTCGCCCAGGCGTCGCGGCTCGCTGTATGTCGCCGCGGCAATTGCCGCGCTCATCGGCATCGGCATGCTGGTGGCCGGCGGCAACTGGATCAAGTTTGGCGTCGTCTTGATCGTGTTCGGCGCTTTTTTGGCCTGGTGGAGCAAAAACCTGCACCACACCCTCGCCCGCGACTTTATCGACGCCGTTGAGGCCGACGAGTCCATGGGTGGCCGCTATCGCCGCGTCGCCGCCAACGAGGACGGCCTGATGGTTTGGGGCACGAGCGGCAAGTCGCAGTTCTTCCCGTTTGAAAAGCTCGACCACGTGCTCGACGGCGAGCGCATCTTTGTGGCCATGTTCGCCGACCAGGGCGTGACGATCCCTAAGGACACCTTTGTCCGCGGCGATGCCGAGCAGTTCGGTCCCTTCCTTAAGGCGCGCATCAACAAAAAACTCCGCATCGAGACCAAACGCAAGAAGATGAAGGCAGAAAAGGCCGCTGCCGAAGCAAAACAGGGCGACAAGCCCCAGGAGACCAAGGGCAAGCAGCGCAAGCAGAAGAAGAACAAGAAGAAGCGCTAAGGCCAAGCCAGACGGGCAGCCTCGCGTCCCGCCATCCTCCCCATGCACCCGAGCGTGCTACACTAGCAGCATCTATGCCACCGCGAACGGCTCGGCCCCGCGCCCGCCGCTCGCAAACGAACTTTAAACGCACGAGGGTTGGCCATGCCGCTTTTCTCGCAACATACCGCCCGGTTCTCGCCGGACGTTCCTTTGGAGGGCACCAGCTCTCGCGAGCTACTCAAGCGGTACCAGCCGCTCGAGACGCTTGCGACCGGCGGTTTTGGCTCCATCGAGATCTGCCGCGACACGCACCTGCGCCGCCGCGTCGCCATTAAGCGCATCCCCCTTATCAACGGCGCCGGCATGCCCGCCAGCGACATCATGGATGTCCTACGCGAGGCACACACCGCCGCCATGCTTCAACATCCCAATATCGTGCAGGTTATCGACTTTACGCACGACACCGCCTATGCCTACCTGGTCATGGAATATGTCGACGGCATGTCCCTAGCCGAGTTTTTGCATCGAGTTGACGGCCATTCGCTCACCCTTGACGAGGCGGCGGCCATTGCCGACGCGCTGGGGCAGGCGCTCACCTTCGCCCATAGCAATGGCGTGCTCCACCTGGACATCAAGCCTGCCAACGTGCTCATCGACCACTCGGGCAATGTAAAGCTCACCGACTTTGGCATGGCGCGGCTGTCGTCCGCCGGTGGCTTTGGCGGCTCGCGCGGCGGCACCATCGGCTACATGCCGCCCGAGCAGCTCGATATCGAGACCGGCACGGTCGACGAACGTGCTGATGTCTTCGCCCTTGCCTGTGTGATCTACGAGGGCTTGTGCGGCAGCGCTCCCTTTATGGCGGCCACGCCCGCCGACTCGCTCGACCGCATCATCGGCGGCGCCACCTATCCCAGCGAGCTCATCCCGCACTTTCCCCCGGGAGCCGAGAGCGCGCTCATGAGCGCGCTCTCCCCCATGCCGCAGGACCGCCCCAACAGCATCGAGGCATTTTGCGACCAGCTCCTTGCCGGCCTGGGCAACGTGCGCGAAGGCCGTCGCAGCCTGGAGCAAATGGTGGGCGAGCTTTCGGATGACGAGCGCGCGGCAGACGATATCGAATCGTTGCCCTATGAGGACGACACCATCGAGGTCGACCCCGCACTCGGCTGGGCCGGCACGCGCTGGAGCCACGCGCGCAACTACACCATGCGCGCCATCTCGGCGCTAACGTGTGGTGCCTTTAGCTTTTTGATCATGCAGACGGCTGGCGTCGCGGCGCTTCCCGGACTTATTGCCGCGGCCATCGCGATTGGGGCGGCCGCCGGCCTGGCCCCGCAGATTGGCTCGGCTATCTCGGCCGTGGGCTTTTTGGTACTTATGGCCAACGCCACCATGCAGGCGCAGGGCATCCTGTCGATGCTGCCCGTCGCGGTGCTCTTTGCCGCCACCATGTCCGGTTGGTGGATCGCCTGGGGCCGCACCGAGGCCGCCGCGAGCGCCGCGCTCACCTGCGCGGTGGCACTTGGCTGTCTAACGGGCGACGCCCTCCTTGCCGCCGGGGTCGCCGCCGGCATCGCGGCCTTTTGGCTCGGCCCGGCAAGCGCCGCGGCCGCCACGGGGATGGGCGCGCTTTTTGGCCGCCTGGCTACGGTTGCGCTTTCCGCCGGAGGCGTGCTGGGGCTCGGCAATGCTGCCGCGGCGCTGGGAGACATGCTCTCCTGGGCTGCCATCGTGCTCGTCGCGGCGACAGCTGCACTGACATCTCTGCTGCTCAACGCCCATGCCAAGCATGCCGAGCAGGGCTCGAACCTAACTGCAATCGCTGCCATCGCCGGCTGCGGAATAGGCTCCGCGGCGTCGCTCTGTCTTGCACACCATATGGAAATTGCCAGCCTTGCGGCCGCGGTCGTCGTCAAGGCGGCGGTTGCGGGAACCCTATCCTCTATAATCGTTGGGATATGCCTATATTTGCTCGGATACCAAAGAACCTATACGGAGAGTGATCTTTCGTGAACTTCCTGAACATCTTCGAGGACCACGTGGCCGGCATCTTCGGTGCCACCCGTGCCCCGTTCTCCTTTAAGAAGCTTGCCAAGCAGGCCGCTCGCGACATGGAGGATCAGACTCTGGTGATCAACGGCGTCAACACCGCGCCGGCACTCTATACCATCCTGATCGCCGTCGATGACGATCCCATGCTCGCCCCGTTCTACCCCGAGCTTTCGCGCGAAGTCCGCGAGTTTGTGAAGGCACAGGCCGAAAAGCGCCACTATGTGTTTGTCGGCGAACCCCTCGTTCGCTTTATGATCGACCCGCAGCTGCGTGCCGGTAAGTTCTCGGTCTTTGCCGAGAACGTCGACGCCCCCACACTCGGTCGCCTGTACGAGGAAGAGCGCGCCTACCAGAATGGCCTGGGCCAGAACAACTCGGCCGCAAGCCGTGCCGTCAGCGCCCCCCGCGCCGGCAAGCAGCAATTCGCCGCTCCGCAACAACAGCACCCCGCCGCCATGCCCCAGCAGCCGGCGCCCCGTGCCGCCGCTCCCGACCCGCTCGCCGCGCCCGATCCCTTTGCGCCCAACGTCCCCGACCCCGCCGCCGCACCCATTCCCGTGCCACAAACCGTCTCGCGCGACGCGCTTGTCGGCATGGGCGGAGCCGCCGCGACCGGCGCCGCCGTGGGCCTGGGCGCCGCGGCCGGTATTGCCTCCAACATGGCAAGCACCCGCGCCCCGCAGCGCCCGCTCGCCCAGCTCGTCGACGTCGTGAGCGGCGAGAGCCACAGCATCACTTCCGCGCAGGTAACCATCGGTCGCGAGCGCTCGGTTTCGGACATCGCCCTGCGCGACCCCAACGTGTCGCGCCGCCACGCCCAGCTCACCTTTACCGGATCGGACTGGTCGATCGAAGACCTCAACTCCACCAACGGCACGCTCGTCAACAACCGCCGCATCACGCGCTGCCCGCTGCGCAACGGCGACCTGCTGACGTTTGGCCTGAGCACCTTTGAATTTAGGGGATAGTCGCTTATGAACATCGATATCGTCCTTTTTGCAGGCCGCATCGTCCTGGTCGCCCTGCTCTACATCTTCCTGTTCGCCGTCATGAAAACCGGCGTGGGACTCGTACGCGGCCAGCGCCGTGACTCCGCTATCTGGACGATCGATGTGGACAAGGGTCCGCGCGGCATCCGTGGCATCCATGTAGACATGCTCGGCCCCGTCATCGTGGGCCGCTCGCCGTCCTCGGACATCTGCATCAACGAACCGTTTGTCTCGGCCTCGCACGCACGCTTTTCGCTGCAGGGCCCGGCACTCATCATCGAAGACCTCAACTCGCTGAACGGCACGCTCGTTAACGGCCGTCAGCTGGTAGAGCCCGCAACGCTGCGCGAGGGTGACGAGGTCCAGATTGGCGACGTGGTCATGAAGGTGAACCGTCGATGATCGACGAGGAGAACAAGTCCGCAACCATGCCCGAGACGCCGACTGCCCCCGCAGCTGCGCCGGCCCATGCCGCTCCGGCGCGCCCTGCGACCGTGAAGCCCGAGGACACCGTGTTCTCCCTGCCTCTTCCGCATGTAACTCAAGAATATCCGGCACTCGTCGATGACGAGGATGCCGACACCGAGCAGCTCGACGCCCCCATCGGGGCGCACGCTGCCGAGCCGCCCGCGGAACCGGAGACAACGCCCGCACCGGCTCACTTTGCCGAGCCTGTCGCCGAGGCGATGAACGAGAGCGCTGCCGTGTTTGCAGCCCCCGAGCCTGCCGCGCCGGTATTCCCCGTCGCCCCGGCAAGCGAGGCGGCACCCGCGTCCGCAACGCCTGTCGAAGTTGAGCGGCCCGTTGCCGCGCCCGCCGCAGCTCCCGAGCCCTCTGCTCAACCCCAGAGCACGCCCGCGCCGTCGCACTTTGCGACGCCCGAGCCGACGGCTGTCGAGCCGCAGCAGGACGGCGATCCCGCCGACCGCGTAACCGAAGATCTCAACCTTCCGGACATCTCCGACGCCGAGTCGGGCAACGATGCCGACACCGTCTCCCCCGGCGACACCGCCGAGATCGATGTCGCCGCCGTGGAGGCAAAGCTCAAAGATCCCGGCTCGACCATGAGCTTTGAGCCGCTGACCGACGAGCGCATCGAGACCGACTCGACCTACGACGCCGGCACCACCACGCAGCTTATGTGGGGCGCCCGCTCCGACGTCGGATGTGTACGCCCGCATAATGAGGACTCCTATCTGGTGCAGTCGCCGCTCTTTTGCGTGTGCGACGGCATGGGAGGACACGCCGCCGGCGAGGTGGCATCCTCCATCGCCGTCGAGACCATCGCCAAGACGGCGCCGCAGTCCGCCGACGCCGCGCGCCTGGCCGCAGCTGTTGAGGCCGCCAACGCCGCCGTGATCGAGGCCGCCCTCAACGGCTTGGGCAAACCCGGCATGGGATGCACGGCCACCTGCGCCTACATCGAAAACGACACGCTCGCCATCGCCCACGTGGGCGACTCGCGCGCCTACCTGCTCCACGAGGGCACGCTCATCCGTGTGACCCGCGACCACTCCTACGTGGAGGAGCTCGTGGATGCCGGCGAGATTACGGCCGACGAGGCCCGCGTCCACCCCAACCGCTCGGTCATCACCCGCGCGCTGGGCTCGGATCCCGCCATGTATGCCGACCACTTTACCCTGCACATCGAGGAAGGCGACCGCCTGATTCTGTGCTCCGACGGTCTTTCGAGCATGATTCCCGATAGCGATATCGAGAATATCGCTACGCAGTCCTCGACCGCACAGATCTGTGTCGACAACCTGGTGGACGCGGCGCTCGCCGCCGGCGGCCACGACAATGTGACCGTGGTGGTCGTCGACTTGGTCGACGACGGCGTCATGCGCGAGGCAAAACGCGTCCGACGCCGCAATGTCACCATCGCCGCCATCGTGGCCCTTGTCTTTGTGCTGGTAGCAGGCATCTGGGCATACACGGGCATCACCGGCTCCTATTACTTGGGAACCTACCACGGCAATGTCGCCGTCTGGCGCGGCCTGCCCGGCAAGACACTCGGGGTCGAGCTCCACTGGCTCGAGAGCGAAACCAGCATCAAACTGTCCGACCTGCCCGAAGACACGCAAAACCGCCTGAAGGCAGGCATTCCGCAAACGAGTGTCGACGATGCGCAGGACACCATTTCCAAGTACCGCCATCAGATTGACGAGGAGCAGACCCGTCAGGTGATTGACGCGCAAACGATTCGCGACAACACCGATCAGAAATCCACCTCCGAGTCAGATTCCGAGAAAACCGCCGAACAGTCAGCCGAGGCCGAAGCCTCCGATAAGAATTAGAAAGGGAGTGCCGCTTATGAGTCGCCGCAACACCGAACTGCTCTTGCTCATCGCCTCGGCGTTCCCCGTCATCCTGCTCTATGCGATGTACGTGCTCACCGCGGGTGCCACGATTTCCTTTGAAACGCTCGCCGTGCCGATCGGCCTGTTCGCCGCCTTCGCCGCGGCGCATATCGCCGTGCGCATCCTGGCGCCCGGCGCCGATCCCGCCATCCTACCCATCGTCTTTGTGCTCTCGGGCATCGGCATCACATTCGTGACGCGCCTGGCCCCCGACCTCGCCATCTCGCAGCTTATCATCTTGTTTGTCTCGGTGGCGCTCATGGTGGGAACGCTCGCACTGGTCAAGAACCTCGACGTGGTCATGCGCTACAAGTACACCTTTGGCATTATCGGCATCATCCTGCTGATGCTGCCGATCTTTATCGGCACCACGATCTCGGGCTCCAAGCTGTGGATTCGCATCGCGGGCTTCACCATCCAGCCCGGCGAGTTCGCCAAGGTCTTCATCGTCTTGTTCCTGGCAGGCTATCTGGCCGAGAACCGCGAGCTGCTCTCCATCTCCAACCGCAAGATCTTGGGCCTCAAGATTCCGCGCTTCCGCCTGCTGCTGCCGCTGTTTGCCGTGTGGGGCGTGTGCCTGCTCATCGTCGTCTTCGAACGCGACCTGGGCTCGGCCGTCCTGTTCTACACCATCTTTTTGCTGATGCTCTATGTTGCCACGGGACGCTTTTCGTACGTCATCATCGGCCTTGCGCTGCTGGCCGTTGGAGCCGTGGGTGCCTACAAGTTCCTGTCGCACGTGCAGGTGCGCTTTCAGGTCTGGGTCGATCCGTTTAAGGACGCCCAGGGTCAGGGCTACCAGATCGTACAGTCACTTTACTCGCTGGCTGACGGCGGCCTGGTTGGCGTCGGCATCGGCAATGGCATGGCAAACAACATCCCCGTCGTCGAGTCCGACTTTATCTTCTCGGCCATCGGCGAGGAAATGGGCCTTTTGGGCGGCGGCGCCGTGCTCATCCTGTTTATGCTTTTTGCCGTGCGTGGCCTCACCACGGCAGCCCGCGCCAAGTCCGACCTTGCCGCCTTTAGCGCGACCGGCCTTACGGCGGCCATCAGTTTCCAGGCATTCTTAATCGTTGGCGGCGTAACCCGCCTGATCCCGCTGACCGGCGTCACCCTGCCCTTTATGAGCCAGGGCGGCTCCTCGCTGCTGGCGAGCTTTATCATCGTCGCGCTGCTGCTGCGCGCCGGCGACGAGGCAACCGGACGCGAAGCCGAGCTCACCGGCACCGGCACCATGGCCGCCATCACCGATGACCAGGTCGCATCCGCCGCTGCCCCGACCGGTACGCGTTTTGCCAGCACACCTTCCTACAGCCACGGCAACCACTCCGCGGGCTCTCGCATGCGACGTCGCCTGCTCGACACGCCAGAATCCGGCGTGCTCGGCCGCGTGGCGCTTGCCAACCGTCTGACTCGTGCCGTGTTTGCCTTCACGGCGCTGTTCGCCATCCTTATCGGCAACCTCACCTATGTCCAGGTCATCAAGGCGAAGGACTACCAGGACATGCCGACCAACAACCACACCATCGCCCGCTCCAAGTATATCCAGCGTGGCTCTATCATCACGTCCGACGGCGTGACGCTAGCCGAGTCGCTGCAGCAGGAGGACGGCACCTACGCCCGTTCCTACCCCAACGGCAACATGGCCGCGCACGTGGTGGGCTACGTGAGCCAGCAATACGGCACCGCCGGCATCGAGAGCGTCATGAACGATACGCTCACCGGCTCCAAGGATTACTCCAGCTGGAACAACGCCATCGCGTCGCTCGCGGGCCAGACCCAGCCGGGCAACACCGCCAAGCTCACCATCGACTCGCGCATCCAGACGGCTGCCGAGCAGGCGCTCAAGGGCTTTAAGGGCGCTGTGGTGGTCATGGATCCGCGCACCGGTGCGGTCCTTGCGTGCGCGAGCTCGCCCACCTACGACAACACCAACATCGATGCGCTGCTCCAGTCGGGCGGCGGCGAGGACGGCTCCATGTACGACCGCGCCATGGACGCGCTGTACACCCCGGGCTCGACCTTTAAGGTCGTCACACTCTCCGCGGCACTCGAAACCGGCACCGCCAGCCTTACCAGCACGTACCAGGCGCCCGGCTCCATGGATATTGGCAACGCGCCGGTCACCAACTCTGGCAACGAAAGCTACGGCACCATCAGCCTGCAGCAGGCCTTCGCCGTGTCGTCCAACGTCGTCTTTGGCCAGGTGGCAAACGAGGTCGGCGCCAGCTCGCTCGTCCAGTTTGCCAACGCCTTTGGCTACGGCCAAAAGCTCGGTCAGGATCTGACCACCGCGGCTTCCATCATGGCCGACCCGTCGCTTATGACCGAGTGGGAGACCGCTTGGGCAGGCGCCGGCCAGCCCGTCGGCATGGACCACACGCCTGGCCCGCAGACCACCGTTATGCAGAATTGCGTGATCGCTGCCGCTATCGCCAACAGCGGCGTGGTCATGGACCCGTTCTTTGTATCCCAGATACTCGCCCCGGACGGAACCGTGGTCAAGACTACGCAGTCCCGCTCGCTGGGCCAGGCTGTCAGCTCTGCCACGGCCGATCAGGTCAAACAGGCCATGCTCGCCGTCGTCCAGTCCGGTACCGGCACCGATGCCCAGATTCCGGGCGTCAAGGTTGCCGGCAAGACGGGTTCGGCCGAGACCGGCGGCACCAACGTCAACTCTATGTTTGTTGGCTTTGCACCTTACGATTCACCCACGGTTGCCATCTCGGTGGCCCTGGAGGATTTCGACAAACACGACGTCGAGGCGGCCAAGATTGCCGGCATCGTCCTGACCGCGGCGCTCGCCGCACAGGGAGCGTGATGCCCGTGATCAAAGCGGATACTTGGGGCGCGCCGCGGCCGATGAGCTAGCGGCAACGCGCCACACGGCCCCAGTGGCCACACATTTGGTACTACACACATCGTTGAGCGAAAAGTTATGTTAGGAGCAGGAATGGAACAGAGGGTCCTCGGGGGAAGATACCTCCTCAAGGATAAGGTGGGAACGGGCGGTATGGCGACCGTCTTCCGTGCACAGGATCAGGTCCTCGACCGCACGGTTGCCGTCAAGATCATGCTGCCGCAGTATGCCGGCGACGCCACCTTCGCCGCCCGCTTTAAGCAGGAGGCCCAGGCAGCTGCCGGCCTGTCCTCCCCCTATATCGTGGGCGTCTACGACTGGGGCAAGGACGGCGACACCTATTACATCGTCATGGAGTACCTGCGCGGTACCGACCTTAAAAGCGGCATCAAGAGCCACGGTGCCCTCGACCCCAAGAAGGTCGCGCAGATCGGCTCGCAGATCAGCTCCGCGCTTTCGGTCGCACACAAGCACGAGATCATCCACCGCGACATTAAGCCGCAAAACATCATGGTGCTACCCGACGGCAACATCAAGGTAATGGATTTTGGCATCGCACGCGCCAAGAACAGCCACCTCACGCAGGATAACAACGTTCTGGGCACCGCCCACTATGTAAGCCCCGAGCAGACCCGCGGCCAGGACCTCGGCCCCACCTCGGATATCTACTCGCTGGGTGTCGTCATGTACGAGTGCGCCACCGGCCGCGTGCCCTTTGACGGCGACGACGCCATCTCGGTCGCGCTCAAGCAGGTCAACGAGCTCCCCATCCCGCCGAGCCAGATCAACTCCGGCGTCGATGCCGACCTTGAGCGCATCATCCTCAAGTGCATGGAGAAGGACCCGGCAAACCGCTTCCAGACAGCCGACGAGCTGCGCCAGGTGCTTAACAGCTATCTGTCCGGCCGTGCCGTCAATGTCTCGGAGCCCACGCGCATCATCGGTGCCGCCGGCGACCTGGGTGCCACCAAGACCCGCGAGCTTTCCGACTCAACGCGCGCTATGGTTCGTCCCGTCTCGGGCGTGAGCGGTCAGAACACCGCCCGTAGCGCTGTCTCGGGCTCCACGGGCTCCTACGAGGTCGAGAAACCCAAGTCCAACAAGAACAAGATCATCGCCGCCGTGATTGCCGCCGTCGCCGTGATTGGCGTTGTAGTGGCCTTTGCCACGGGCATGTTCAGCGGCGAACAGGTCACGGTGCCCGACGTGCTGGGCAAGGACCAGGAAACCGCTATTGAGCTGATCAAGGAAGCCGGCCTTGAGGTAGGCACCGTCGACCAGAGCTACAACGACGATGTCGACGAGGGAAAGGTCGCCGAGCAAACCCCCAACGGTAACACCAAGAAGGCCAAGGGCACGAGGGTGAACCTGGTAATCTCCAAGGGCCCTAAGCCCTCCGAAAAGGTTGAGGTTCCGCAGCTCCTCGGCCTGACCAAGGACCAGGCCGAGGCCGCACTGGCAAGCGTAGGGCTCAAGGGCAACGCAACCGAGGAGGCCAACGAGGCCGAAGAAGGTCAGGTCTTTGAGCAGGGCACCGAAGCCGGTAAGGAAGTCGAGAAGGGCACGACCATCTCGTATAAGGTCTCCAGCGGTCCCGACACCACCTCCGTCCCCGATCTGACCGACATGACCGAGGCCCAGGCACGCAACGCCCTCGACGTGGCCGGTTTTGGCGTCAACGTGAGCTACCAGGAGAACGATTCTGTCACCGAGGGCACCGTCATTAGCTGGAACCCCAGCGGCAAGCAGAAGCCCGGCGCCACGATCACTGTCGTCATCGCCAAGAAGTCCGGCAAGGCCAGCGTTCCGGGCAACCTGTACGGCAAGAGCATCTCCGCCGCAGTCACCGCGCTCAACAACGCCGGGTTCTACAACATCGCGTTCTGCGATCAGAACGGTAACCCTGTGAGCGGCAACGAGAACGCAACTGTCACGGGCGTCTCCCCCACCGGCAAGCAGTCCACCGACAGCACGATTACGCTGACGGTCGCACTTTCTGGCTCGGGTTCGGGCTCTGGCTCGGGCACGGGTGACGATTCCGGTACGACCAACTAGTCGCCACCCCACCGCTCATCACGGCTCTCGCCGCAAACATATTCGCTCACAGGCGCCCGCTTGCTCCCCCAGCAAGCGGGCGCTTCGTTTTTGACATGGCATTGAACCAGAAGAACCCGGCACCGTAGCGGTACCGGGCTCGATATTCCTCTGGTGCCCCCGGGCGGATTCGAACCGTCGACACCCGCTTTAGGAGATATGATTTAATGCTACCCCCTACCATTCATCAAGCATCATTGAACATCATATAACCGCAGATAAACATAGCAGTTTGCGTCTTTTGCCTCCGGTAGCTGCGCCTATGCTTTTACAAACATATTACTAACGGCTTTAGCTAAACTGCACTCAATGAATTGTTGAAAACTATTCAAAGAAACGGAGTGCAAAGATGTCAGAACAGCCACTCATTAGCGGAAGAGGCACGTGTTGGAAAGACAAGAGATCACCTAACACCTATCGCTATTATTTTTCCCTTGGAGTCAAGGACCCGAAGACAGGGCGCTACAAACGATCCCCAACTTATACGGTTCGTTGCAAGACTAAAACAGAAGCTAAGGCTGCAATGCAGGCCAAGCTGGCTGAAATCAACTCCTCTGGCACGATCACTAAAACTAAAAAGCCCACTTTGCTTGCGTCCTACTGCTGGGCCTTTCATGAAAATAGGGACACCGAGCTTGTGCCAACGAGCTATGAAAGAGAAGCGTACGATTGCAGGCATATCGAAGACCTATTCGGTGCGTTTCAGACAATTGAGGGGCTAACTCCCGATCTAATCGAAGAAGCATATGCCGAAGCTCGTCGTACGGGAAAATACAAACCATCAGAGCTTGTACGAATCAATTCAAAACTGCGTCAGATTCTGTCGAATGCAGTCGCAAAGAGAATAATTGACCGAAACCCCTGCGCTACCGTTCATGTTCGCAGACCACGCAACAAAAGAGAATCACTGACAATCGACCAAGTAGCTACCCTATGCACACATCTTCAACACATTGAGCTCACCGCCGAAGCTGTTGGTACGCTAGTACTAGTGTATACGGGTATGCGGAAAGGCGAGATGCTGGGCCTCGAATGGCGCGATTGGGACCCTGCCAATAAAACCTTGAAAATTGACAGGCAGTACACCAACGACCATGAACTGAGGGCACCCAAGTCACAAGAAAGCCAACGCAAAATCCCCGTTGGAGAAACCTTGGCCGAACGCCTTCAATCATGGTCAGCCATACAAAAAGAGCTCCTGGCCTCTCTGGGGCTGTCCCAGACTGGCAGCACTCCCATCATTAGCGATATTGCTGTCAAGCAGGGGGTCCCTACTGTCTGTCACATGAAAAACTACATCTTCAACCATTGGTTTCGCGATTTCGCAGTTAGCTGTAATCTTGGAATCTATGAGCCGAACAATTCGACTGGCGGAAAACTATATAAGGGCATCTGCCCGCATCAGCTCAGGCATTGTGTAAGCACTTTTATGCTGGCGAACGGATCGGACGTTAGAAGCGTGCAAGGTATTCTTGGCCACGCGGACCCCAATATCACGCTCAAAACGTATACAAGCCTCGTTCAACAATCAGAAATAAAAGCAGTTAAAGGCTACGAAGACTTCATCAACGCCTATATACAGAAAAGCGAGAAATAGCATGTCATTCATTCATCGTTTCATCAATAATATTACGGTACTATACTACTATTTCCGCAGGTAGACGCTTTATTTGATTGACATCTAATGAGTTTTAATAGATTCTAAAGCTGTCAGATGGCTACGCATGTAGTCATAAAAACCGGCCCCCCAAGTGCTTATGAACCTGGTAAGTCTTACAAGCACAGGGAGGGCCCTCATTGAAAGGATAGCTCATCATGGCTACTCCACAGATTAGCACTCAGGCGTCCACACCGACTTTCCCCACTGGTGCCGCTCAGTGCGATCGGTTACTCCGCGTTAACGATATCCGCGAACTCACTGGCTGGAGCGAAAACACCGCGCGCAAGTTTATGCGCGAGTCCGGCAAGCTCATCCAAATCCATCGCTCGAATTACATGTTTGAAAGCTCATTCTATGAGCTTTTCAAGCAGCTTGAAGGTCGTACCGCCCACCTTGACTAGGCGGTAAACATGAGCGAGCTACCGTCAATTTCCGACATATTCAACGATGATGTTACCGAGCAACGAAAGATTATAGAGAAAATGGATAAAGCTATTTTTATTTCAGTGCCCGAGTGGGCGTGCTGCGTCACCACCGTTGCCGCCGAGCGTCTCATCCTCGGCCTCGTATGGAAGTTTGGAAAACCTTCCAAAAACAAACGGCCCATGGGCTTTTGCGCTAGAAGCAAATGGATTGAGGATCACTACCACTTGAGCAAGAACACGATATCCCGAGCCTATACTTCTCTAAAGGATAAGGGGTATATTCAAAAAACTGGTGATGGCAGCTGGATGCTTAATTACGCTGCAATCTACCGCGCCGCGATCGAAAACGCTTGGGAGCCCCCGAAATCTTAAGTCCACAGCCCGACTATCGACGTGGGCTTCTGTCAAACAACCGAGTTAAAAACCACTGAGCCAGAATCCGCTTCAATAGAAGATGATTCTGGCTCAAATGATATCCGACCATTCACGCAGCATGTCTACCGCAATCTGGCAAGAATCGAGGACGGGGAAACCGTCATCGAGGTCGTGAAGGTCGGTAATCGCCAGGCGTCTACAAAAACATGCCGCGGATGTAAAATGAAGCAGGGTCGAACCGAAACAGTTCCCGGACAATTGGCGTCCGGCCAGACACTTCGATTCGACCCTTTCTCATACCTGCATCTAAAATACTCCCATAATCATTCTCGACATCTTTAACGCCATCACTCTCCCGCCACCAGCACGTCGTAGGTGCTATTTTCGGTTGATTTCCGATCTCAGCCGAACACATTGAGCAAATAGGCCGTTCCCGCACCTAGCCGAACGCCCCCGTGGCCCCTCCCGGGGCCCGGGGGCGCCGTTTTCCCAGTTGAAGGAACGGTGGAGATGTGTTTCGATGGGTCCGGTGGCCATGCTCCGCCCGCCGTCCGGCACCTCTTCCCAGACTCAGCCGAACGGTCGGTTCCGTCTATTCCGTTTTCCCTTAGGCTAGGACAGCGGGGCATCGCCCCTTTCCTTGCGCGCCCGCGCGATGAGCCCCGGCGTCAGGTCGAGCTCGCCGATGGGCACGTCCTCGATGCCGTACGCCTCCAGCAGAGCCGCCGCGTCGCCGCCGAGCATCGCCCGGAAGGCGCGGGCGGGCGTCGCGAAGCCGAGCGCGCCGCGGGGCTCGGAGTTCACGTGCGACATGGCGAGCGACAGGTCCGCCGGGGCCAGCCGGTCGAACCTGAGGCCGCGGCCCTT
>ERZ856578.2882-NODE-2882-length-27184-cov-10.079500_pt1 | contig 27184 bp, 31 predicted proteins | sample MGYA00514384_ERZ856578 | MGnify/ENA primary metagenome ERZ856578 (study PRJEB29103, sample SAMN06111958) | human gut metagenome | biome: human gut; feature: ankylosing spondylitis patient; material: healthy_person | host: Homo sapiens | place: China:Hangzhou... | reverse complement strand
TTTTCACCAATTATTTTTTATTTATTTTTTCACGGCAGGCACTGTATTATAATGTACGCATAAAAGAGAAGAAAAAAAGCATAGGACTTTATCTTTCTATCTCTATGAATAAAGTTTACCACCGATAAAAATTATATTTTCATCTCATATATTTAATCATTTGATATCTGTTCTTTATTCGTTTGACATATGTCGAATAATTAAAGAACAGATATCAAATGAATAGAAAACAATTATCAAATGATTAAATATATAAGACAAAATTTTTACATAACAAGGTTGAATTGAATAATAACTTTCTATACTAAAATTACGACAAGAGTACCCAACTGATTTATTACAGTATATAATAACAAAAACCACACAAAAGTGTTATTTAATAGAGAGATGCCTTTATAGCCCAAATTAATCAACGCAAAAGAATGGTTAGTATCAAGATGTTAACTATATTTGCTGTCTGATAAAAACTTACAAAACATAGATATGAAACAATTTTTTAAAATGATGTTTGCCTCAGCACTAGGCGTATTTATTGCTGCAGGCCTGATTTCCATCGCATTTGTCTTTACTTTAATCGGTATTGCCAGTAGTATGAGCAGTACTCCCGATTACAGTCCGAAAAGTAATACTGTCTATAAATTAACACTCGACGGGAGTTTATCAGACAACACAGAGGAAAATCCTCTTGCCATGCTGATGGGGGAAACAGATAAAGCTCTTTCTTTAAAAGATATACTTTCAACCATTCAGACGGCCAAAGAGAACAAAAGCATCAATGGTATATATATAGAAGCAAAATCACTCAGTGCCGGTTCTGCCAGCCTTGAAGCGATCCGCAGAGCGCTGACTGATTTTAAAGAAAGCGGTAAATTCGTTGTCGCTTATTCTGATAACTACAGCCAGGGATGTTACTACCTCTGTTCTGTTGCCGACAAAGTATTTCTTAATCCCCAAGGAACATTAGGATTAGTCGGAATGGCCTCACAAACCATGTTCTATAAGGAATTACTTAAGAAAATAGGTGTTGACATGATGATCTTTAAAGTCGGAACATACAAAGGAGCCGTAGAACCCTTTATGTTGGATAAATTAAGTGATGCAAACCGTGAGCAGATCCAGTCATACATGAGTACGATTTGGGACAATGTTACCAGTGGTATTGCAGAATCAAGACGTATCCCCGTAGAAGACATCAACAACTTTGCTAACCAGGGGTATGCCTTCGCTTCCGCTGAAAAAACGGTTGAATGCGGATTGATCGACGAATTAAAATATCGCCCGGAAGCAGAAGAATATGTTAAAGAGCTGGCCGGACAAAGCGACAAACGCCTGCAAACAGCCGATATAACTAAAATTAAAAGTATCAAAACAGTCAATCGTGACAAGGCAGATCGTATAGCAATCCTGTACGCTGAAGGCGAGATCAAACCGGAAGTTTCTTCTTCTCCTTATAATGTAGAGCAGGCAATCACTGAAAAAGTGGCCTCCGAACTGATAAAACTGAAAAATGATGACAATGTTAAGGCCGTCGTTTTCCGTGTAAATTCACCGGGAGGAAGTGCCTTCGTTTCCGAACAGATCTGGCGCCAGGTCGTTGAACTGAAAAAAGTAAAGCCTATCGTCGTATCGATGGGTGATGTTGCAGCCTCAGGTGGCTACTATATATCATGCGCTGCCAACAAAATCGTAGCCGAACCGAATACACTAACCGGGTCAATCGGTATTTTCGGTATATTTCCTAATGTGACCGGCTTATTTGATAAGCTATCATTAACAACCGACATTGTCAAGACCAATACATACGCCGACCTGGGAGACATGAGTCGCCCGATGCGCGAAGATGAAAAAGTTCTTATTCAATCTTTTGTCGAAAGAGGATATGATACTTTCCTTACCCGTTGTGCCGATGGCCGCGATATGAGTAAGGAAGCAATCAATGAAATCGGACAGGGACGTGTTTGGACTGGTGAACAAGCTAAAGAACGTGGCTTGGTAGACGAGTTAGGCGGTATTAACAAAGCAATCGAAACAGCAGCATCTTTAGCCAACCTGAGCGATTACAGCCTGACTTATGTCTCAGGAACAAAAGATTTCTGGAAAGAATTCATCGAAAAACAGCTGGGTGAAGTAAAAGTATCCATCGTTAAAAGTGTTTTGGGTGATGAATACGAATATTTCAAAACTCTGAACAATGTTAAATCAACAACCGGCGTCCAGGCGCGACTTCCTTATGATGTTAAACCCCTGTAATCCGAGATGCCGACAGAAAACAATATAAAAATACACACGCTGCTCTCCCCTGTCTCTTTCTTATACGGATTGGGAGTCAGATTCCGGAATCAACTGTTTGATTGGGGGGCATTTCCAAAAGAGTCATACCCGATACCTGTCATTTGTATCGGGAATCTGGCTGTCGGGGGAACAGGAAAAACCCCTCATACCGAATATATCATCCGACTGCTAAAGGGCAATCATAGGATTGCCGTACTCAGCCGGGGATATAAACGGAAAACATCCGGCTTTATCCTGGCGGACAAGCAAAGCACAAGTTCTGATATTGGTGATGAACCTTATCAGATGAAACGTAAGTTTCCCGATATACTTGTCGCAGTAGATGCCAATCGCCGCCGGGGGATCCGCAACCTGCTGGCACTTTCTGAAGAGCAGCGTCCGGAAGTCATCCTGCTCGACGATGCCTATCAACACCGTTATGTCAGCCCTTCACTATCGATCGTACTGACAGACTATCATCGCCTGTTCTACAACGATAAACTGCTGCCTGCAGGCTTGCTACGTGAACCTGCCAGTGGAATACGTCGCGCAGACATGGTTATCGTAACCAAGTGTGAGGAAGACATGAAGCCGATCGAGTACCGCATCATTGAAGAGAATATGAAACTTCTGGCGCATCAATCCATTCACTTTACCCATATCGCTTATGGTGAGATTGAGCCGGTATTTGCTTCACAGGCAAAACCTCTCATGCGGCAAGAGATACGGAAAGAGGATGAGCTTCTGGTATTATCAGGCATCGCGTCTCCCGGAAGCTTTATTAAAGAAGCCAAAAAACTATCTGATAAAGTGACTCCCCTCGTCTTCCCGGATCATCACGATTTTGGAAAAGCTGATATAAAACGGATAAAAAGTACATTCGATCAGATGAAGCCATCCGGAAAGCGTATACTGACAACAGAAAAAGATGCAGCCCGGTTATTAGATAATCCGCATATCCCTGAAGAATGGAAAACATGTATGTATTATCTACCGATCACCATCGAGTTCTGCCTGGAGAAAAGTTTCGACGATGAGATAAAAAAACATATTACAACCTTTCATAGAAATAACATTTTACGTTAAATAAAATGAGCAAAAGAACAGAAATAGCAACATTAGGCGAGTTTGGTTTAATCCGCCACCTGACAGAGAAAATAGAGTTAAAGAACGAAAGCACCATAAAAGGTGTCGGCGATGATGCCGCAGTGCTTGACTATAAAGAGAAGCAAGTCCTGGTTACGACCGACCTTCTGCTGGAAGGCGTTCATTTCGACCTGACATACGTTCCTCTGAAACATCTGGGGTACAAATCGGCAGTAGTCAATTTCTCCGATATTTATGCGATGAACGGCAAACCGAAACAGATCACCGTTTCAATCGGTATCTCCAAACGTTTCTCTGTAGAAGACCTGGAAGAATTCTATTCGGGATTGCAACTCGCATGCGACATATACGGTGTCGATATCGTAGGTGGTGATACATCTTCTTCATTAACCGGCATGTGCATCAGCATTACTTGCATTGGCGAAGGGGAAAAAGGAAAAGTGGTAACCCGCAGTGGTGCCAAAGAAACCGACCTGATATGCATATCAGGTGATTTAGGAGCAGCCTACATGGGTCTGCAGTTACTGGAGCGTGAGAAGAGCGTATTCAAAGGAGAAAAGGATTTCACTCCTGATTTCTCAGGGAAAGAATATTTATTAGAACGCCAACTAAAACCGGAAGCACGCAAAGATATTGTTGAAGCTTTGGAAAAAGCAGGTATCGTTCCTACCGCCATGATGGATGTTTCCGATGGTCTTTCTTCCGAGTTATTACATATATCGAAAGAAAGCAATGTTGGTTGTCACATTTACGAAGACCGTATCCCTATCGATTATCAAACAGCTGCCATGGCCGAGCAATTCAATATGAACCTGGTAACAGCAGCCTTGAATGGTGGTGAAGATTATGAACTATTGTTCACCGTTCCTTTGACAGAGCACGATAAAGTATCTGATATGAAAGGTGTTAAAGTGATAGGCCATATTACAAAACCGGAACTTGGCAGCTATCTGATAGGCCGTGATGGTGGAGAAGTTGAATTGAAAGCTCAAGGATGGAATTCACTTAGTGAATAAATTTAGGCAAAATTTTCACCAAACTATTGCATATTTAAAAAAAGTCCGTATCTTTGCACCCGTTAAACAAAACAACGGTGCCATAGCTCAGTTGGTAGAGCAAAGGACTGAAAATCCTTGTGTCCCCGGTTCGATTCCTGGTGGCACCACCGACAACTCAGTGTGTTTGTAGAAAACCCTTGAATTAGAGATAGTTCAAGGGTTTCTTTTTACCCTTTCATTAGGCAAATCGGTGCATATTCCGGCATTTGACAATTGTCAATTCAGTGGCTTTTTCTGAGTCCCATAAAAAAACCACTGATTGCACCATACTTCACTGTTTATCAGCAATTTGCTATCATCATCTTTAGGAGCAAAAGCGATACTTTTGCATACCTGTTTGGACATTGAGATGAATAGTTGAAAAAGAGTGTAGAAAGATGGATTGACCATTCTTTCATTGGTATTTTATAAAGAACGAAACTGAAAAAGCCACTGAAAAAATAGTGGCTTTTCAATTAGCAACCATAAAAAAACCACCGAATTTAACTTCTCCTAAACGTTCCTCTCCATATCCAGATTTGACGAAATAACTGAATGTACCACTTACTAAAGAAGATGATTATGAAACAAGGAACAATGAACATTCTTTTTTTCGTGCTCAAGACGAAATTATTGAAAAATGGAGATGCACCGATTCTGATGCGTGTAACAATCAATGGGCAATATGAAGAAACCCGTATTCAAAGATCAGTAGCAATCAAGCTATGGAACGCAGCTAAAGGGTGCAGTAAAGGTAAGGATAGAATATCAAATGAGTTGAATAGTTACATTGCGGAGCTAAATGCACGTGCATTTGAGAAGCACAAGGAACTTATGCTTGAACAAGCATTGATTACTCCCAAATTACTTTTAAAGCGCATATTTGGGAAAGACGAAGAAATGCGTACTCTCATTGGTTCCATACAAACAGAGATTGGAGAAATGGAGAAAGTTGTGAATATAGACTATTCACCAATCACCATCAACCGTTACAAAAATGTACTACGCAAACTGCAAAACGCCATTCCTGCTTTCTATGAGAAGGAAGATATTACGTTCCATGAATTGAGCCCGGAATTTATCAAGGCATTCGATATTTATCTAAAAACAGAAGCAGGATTATGCCGAAACACTGTTGTAAGATATATGAAATGCCTAAAGAAAATCACCAATATGGCTATAGCCAAAGAATGGATGCGAAAAGACCCTTTTTACGGTTATAAGATGGACCAGGACGAAACTGACCCAACATTCCTTACATACGATGAGCTCCAAACTATTATGAATAAAGAGTTCACCATTCCACGCCTTGCATTGGTAAGGGATATTTTTATTTTTGCTTGTTGGACCGGTCTGGCTTTCTCTGACGTATCGACTCTCCAAAAGGAAAACCTCATGCAGGATAATAATGGTGATTGGTGGATCAGAAAAGGGAGAATTAAATTAGAACGTCGCCGTAAAGCCTCATCTATTAGTAATGTACCACTACTTCCTGTCCCACTTGCTATTTTGAAGAAGTACGAGGAGCATCCAGTCTGCTTAAAAAAAGGTTGTTGTCTACCTGTGTTTTGTAATCAGAAAATGAACAGCTACTTGAAAGAGATTGCGGATTTCTGTGGTATCGAAAAGAACCTGACCACACATGCAGCTAGGCACACTTTCGGAACGACGGTTACGCTAGCCAATAATGTACCGTTACAGGACGTTTCAGCCATGCTGGGTCACTCATCCACACGAATGACACAACACTATGCCAGAGTTATGAATATCAGCCTCAAAGAATCGATGAATAATGTAAAAGAACGCTTAACTCAATAAGTTCTTTAATTAAGAGAGGGGGCGTCATTTTACACATCCTCTCTCTTATTCACGAATATATTTATCTTTACACTCTATAGGTAGATTTCTTTATATAGCAAAAACAGTACAGGAAAAGCAAACATACAAAAACTTATATTCATAGCATCCGAGGTATGAAAAAACAGATTATATAAAAGGCTGTTGACCATGTAACGGTTTAACATGGTATATAATAGTCGTATACTTCAACTCTCCTATTTTACAACAAAAGTACCGCAACGACAGAACATTTTAAAGTAAGCGATATGCATTCCTCGAAAATGTAGGTATACATATACCATTTACTCATAAAGTTTTTCTACCTTTCAGTATTATAATAGCATGTGTAATAACTCATGCCAGCTGCTTCATCAAATCCGTGTACTAAATACTCCTTTCCACCATATACGTTGATATCAAAGTTCGAATCAAGATGTAAGGTCGTTGAAGGGAATGATGATTTACGCTTGGCCATACGCGTTTCTATAGCAATGGGACTATGTGTATCAATGGGCATCTCACAAGATTGCTGCGTAACTGCATAAGACACAAATTCCTCTGCCTTCAGCTTGTTTTGAAATACTTCTTGAGCAAACTCTTGAAGCGTAATTTCTTCTGATTCTGATAGCAATTTCTTGGCACGGGCAATGGCAAAAGCCTTATCTATTTTTTCCGTATCTTCACACTTCTCTTTGATAAACGAACGACAAGAATCAATTAGATTATGCGTTTGATGATGAGAGTTTTGACAATAGCGCACATGCAAGAACTCATCTTTCCAATATTTAGACTCTTGCCCTTTACTCATTTTATCTACGATAGTGACCTTATAGCCTGAGTTTCCTTCAATATTCAAAATCAGACAACCTTTTTCTATCTTCGAAAGACTTATAACGTCAGACTTCTGCACTAAGAACCCATCTTCAGTACGATCATACCGCATTACCGTTTGCTTATTTTCTGATTTGAATAGAACAATGGCATCCACATTTATTCCATCCACCTCGCATTCAGTCAAGTACACGATTGACAGTTCTCCTGCTTTAATTTTGGGATGCCAGCTTTTCTCATACAATATTTTCGCGATAAAATTTGACTGCTCCACAAAACGATTCGGATTCTCAAAAATTGTTCGAACAAAGGTGTAAATGGGATTCAGTTCAAGTGTGCTCTCAAAATAGAACTCACACAAGTCATCCAGCTTAAATGATTTGGAAATCATATCCTTGAAGTCATTTTCTGCTGTCTTGAAATCTAGTTCCACTTTTGAGAATGATACACCCTCTTCACGATCTTTATTGCCAACCATATGGACTATCATTTTAACTATGTTTCCAATCTTTAGTTTCATGTTACTGCTTATTTTCTAATACATATCTAGGTATCAATGCGTTGCCATCTGTAAAGGTAGCTCTAGTAATAAAATAGTCCAGCTTATTGTCACCAGTCCAATAAGACTCAGGCGCGTGTTCTATCAAGATTATTTGGAATTCCTCTTTTCTATCTTCAATGACATAGTGCATAAAATCATTGATAGACTTAAAGGCATCAAGCAGTTTATTCTTATCCGTCGTCTTGACATCTTCTGAACCTGCATAATATGGAATGCTGGGTTGGTCAATAAATATGAACTGCCCTACTTGCGATGATGGTACATTCTCAAAAAAATAACGGTGTAGTCCTAAAAAGAAGCATAGATGCAAAAACATATAATTTGACTGACTTCCGATCACGTCGTAGTTGATAATTGACTTACCATCGTTGAGCATCAAGCGCTCTTGTTTTAAATCATACTTGGTGTAGCAATTTTCGTAATGTTCCATGTAACTGAAGTCATCATAAACAGCCTGAATACATTGATTTAAATTGTTGATAATTAAAGATTTTCTTTGATCCAAATACTCGAGTTTTTGTTCAAGAACATTCATGCGAGAACTTTCCTCAGGAGCGAATATCTTTTCTGGTACCCTACCACTTTTATCTTTCTGGGTTTTATACTCACGTAGCTGAATAATATTTGCTTCTACTTGACCAATGATTTTCAACGCATCAACCTGCTTGTATAGAGCACCTTTTTGTTTGGTTATTTCTCCAATTTGAGTATCTATATCTGCTATTTGTTTCTCCAATGAGGCTATCTGACTAAAACTCACCAGTGGCCGCTGTTGAATATTTTTTTTATTTACAGCTATCTGTGAAAGAGATTGTTTCAGCGCATTGATAATATGCGAAGTCCACATATTAGTACCAATAGTATCCAAATGCTGTTCAATAAAAATTACAGGTTTTAAGCTATCCTCTGTTTGGTTCAACGTCTGATAATACTTATCATATTCCACTTGTGCTCGCTCTATATTTCTCAGCTGAATAGATTTTTCAGAATGCTTTTGCTGTAGAGTTTTAAGCCCTGTTTCCAATTGGGAAGTTTGTAATGTATCAGAAGACATCTCTTTGAGCAGTCCTTCAATAAAGGTCATTTTTACATTTGAATCCTGATGCAAAATAGAACTATCAGATAAATTTACATTCACGCATTTTTGAACCAAATCATTAAGCAAATTATAAAAGTTATCACCAACATTCGTCACCTTTGACTGATATCGATTTGCACTCTTTTTCTTCTTTTGCAAATTATCTAACTCCACCTTCATATTTGCATATTCCTCCATATTAGGAGTTAAAACAAACTGCAATAGATTGTTTCGTTCTTCTTTTGAATCATACTTTTCATCGCCATAGAACTTGAAGTTTAAAAAGTCATATGGTGAAGTGATGATACTTTCAGTCAACGCATTAAACACGAAGCAAGTGCGAAACGACATACCTTGATTACTATGATAGCCAAATGCCTGATTCAACTGATTACGGGCATCATTCACGTGGGCGTTAGTATTTGAAGGATAATAGTCTTTCAAAAATGCTCCTTTTTGAATAAACACATCAGCTGGTACAACTTCTACGGTAGGTTTCTTTCGAGCCACAGAAAAGGACTTATCATTAACTGAAAATTCAAGCCCGTACCACTCCGCATTCTCATTAATGACTGGATACACGATATTCACATTGCCCGACAAAAGGCAATAATCTATGATAGCATATATATTACTTTTACCTGTCGAAGAACTACCAGTCACCACATTGACCTTGTTATTGTAAAATTCGAGTGTACGAGGTTCTATCCCTCGTTCAAACCATATATATAATTTTTTAATATGAAATTTCATAATTCGATATTTAATCTATAATACATTTTCGATAAATCCATATATTGTGTTACATTCATAAGCTTGCTTGCTGCTGATGAAATGGATTGTAATCGAATACTACCACACTCTAGCATTGAAGTACAAACCTCTGACTTCTTATTTATGACAAATGCCCCTCTAAGAACTATAACTTCCATATCAAGTAGAATGGACAATGCATCCATTAGCAGAGGTAATATATCACGATATCGCTCATTGAAGTTACTCATATTCAGAACATTCAATGATACGATATTATCGAAGCTATACTCGCTCTTCTCATTGATCTTCTTTACAATATTATCATCAAGAAGAAGTGGTAAAAACAGGGCAATTTTGGCTAAATCAAGACGCTCTGTAGACTTCAACATCGCAACTATTGCTCCTGCTGTGATGGCAACATTGTTATACAAATAGTAAGCAGATTTATTCATGGTTATTCATTTTTCCAGTCATAGTGCCAGTGTACTTGAGAATTCGGTTGATTAGATAAATTAAGAAACCATCCTGATGAAAATGGCACTTGTAATTTTTGTAATCCCTCACCAATTTCTTTTTCCATCATCTCATGGAAACATGCGGCTCCTGCATCATTTTTGGTTTCATCATCTGAATTGGGCCGCACTTTTTGGTGATGTTTATTATATGAAATCCTCCAATATTTAGCAGCTTTGTTGTCTATGGCATATTCTAGTTCTGGTGTCATCAGTTGAGTCGAATAATAATATTGTTTTGAATTTTCACAACAATACCAAAATCCATAATATGTAATCAATCTATCATCCTCAGAATTACCTATATCAACGACTTGCACTTTCTCCATTTGGCGAATCATAGGCCATTGACTAATATCTTCAGGAAGAAGGATAGTCGTTTCATCATAAGGAAGTGCTGACAGGCTTTCGTCACCCACTTTATTCAAAATCCCCTTATTAACAATCATAAAGTCTTCCTTCAGATATTTTAACTCCGTTCGACTATCTGCGGCCTGCTTCTTTTCTTTCAGCATCTTGCCCAATAATTCATTGACTATCTGATCCGCTTTCGTTGGATTCTGAAATTTCAGAAGGAAGATGTTGTACAAATTAGCCAAAGGGTCTCCAGATTCCAAAATCTCAATTCTCATCAAAAACTTTCTTAATTCGACATCTTCCAAGTTTAAGAGGCTTTTCACAATTGAATAATAAGAAACCGATTGTTCGATGCCTTGTAAAAAAGGTCGCACATTAACAATGTCGCCACTTCTTAGTGCCAATATCTGTTTGGCAAAAGCATTAGCAACAATCTTGTTTGTATAGATAATGAAGCGATTACCCATTTTTAAGAAATTACTTTTATCATCATCTGTGTTACAATAGCCATAAAGAGAAAGCCAATTATCAATTGTCTTCCAGAAATCCGAGTCAGCATCAGTCATCCGAGTATCCTTATCTACAGAATGTTTTACCTGTATGAGCCACTTGCAACCATCAGCGCGATGAACTACAATATCATCCTCCCTTTCATAAACAATTTCATCGCCTCCATCTATAGTCAGAAGAAAGTATATAAAACTAGCAAACTGATCATCAAAACCAGCCTGTTGTAAATCAGCCTTGTGCCGACTGATAAATTCATCTACGGTTACAGGTTCCCCCATATTTCTATATTAAATTTAGTTGATTAGATGTTCACCTTCTCTATATCCTTTACTCAATATATATTTGTTAGATGCAAAGATAATAATCTTATTTGATTAAATTTAAGTCTATTACATTTTTCAGGATACCTGCACCGAATTTCATAATAAATTCCAAGATTATAATCTTCGTTCCACAAATACAATAGTGTCCCCTTACTTTTTAAAAGTTATCAATCAAAATTTATAGAATTGCTTTATCTCTAAACAAACACATATTTCAACTTCTTCCCCGCAAAGATAGCCCCGTGCCTTAAGGATTGAGCAAGGCGGCCCTTCGGGCTGGTTGGATGAAAGAAAATCATCCTCGCTACGCTCCGGTATTTTCTTTCACCAAGCCTTGCACAATCCCGGCACAAGGCAGTCAGGCAGGTAAGAAATTAAAATACTGGCTCCACAGAGCCGGTTATGTATTACTTAAAAAGTTGAAAGTATGACTGAGCTAAAAGAAGAAGTAACGGTTCACGAAGAGAAGGTAATGAACCAAGTTGGAAATGCAGGGAACCCACCTACCATTCCATTAACCAAGAAAAATGCCTATCGGGTAACAGCAATCAAACGGATAGGGACAGACGAGAAGCCTGTCCCTTTTCATTTCAGAAAGTTACATTCGGGAATGAACAGCTATGCCCATTTGTATGGTAATGAAAATGAGAAGAAGGAATTGCATCCAAGTGATTTCAAAGAATGGGAAGCGGTGGCATTCAGATACCCGGGACATTTGGAAGAGTATCAGGAAAAGGCTTATAATGCCTATCAGTGGAGTTCCTTTGATCCCGATGTAAGGAGTGAAACGGATATTATGGAATATGAGAAGCAGTTATTGGAGGACTTACTTCAAATACCAAAAGGGAAACAGGAGGAATATATAGCGATCTATAAACAGCAGTTCTCTTCCCTACTCGGAAGTCTTTCCAATTGTGCCAGTACCATGATAACCGGTTCTGCCAATTTTAATCACAAGCGGAATGAGAAAGCGAACAGAAGTTACGACAACAAATGCAATGAGTTCCAAGAGTGGCGTAAGAAGTTCATAAGTGCCATGCAGCGAATGAAGGAGGCTGTCCGACCGGAAGAAGAGAAACAGGAAGAAAACTGGCTCAGACTTAAACGGGACATTCACAGTAGCGCAAACACCATTCATGAGATTGATACCGGTAAAGCCAGAGGGTATGACCGGGCGTTATTCGTTAGTAGCATACTGAATAAAGTCGGCACCTTTGCCAATCATGGTGAGGTGGAAATCGTTCAAAAAGCGGTGGATTTCATTACTGAGTATAATTCCAGTGTAAAAAAGCCGGTCATTACCGCACGAAACAAGTTCTTCCAACTTCCCGAAATAGCACAACGCATGAAGGAAAAGCTTCAAACGGTAAAGGAGCAAGAAAACAAAGAGTTAAAGTTCGAGGGTGGAACGCTGGTCTGGAATTACGAAGAAGACCGGTTGCAGATACTTTTCGATAACATTCCGGGAGAAAACAAGCGCAAGGAACTGAAATCTTCCGGATTCCGATGGTCGCCACGAAACCAGGCATGGCAAAGGCAACTGACGAGTAATGCCATCTATGCGGCCAAAAGAGTATTGAACCTTCCAAATAGCTGAACCATGAGAAACGAGCAAATTAAATATGTCATTGACTCCCGGTTCTTCCGGGGATATTGCCTCACTTCCTTATCCGATGGCACACATTCCGATTATGGAGGCGAAACGTTGGAAGAGCTGAGAGTCAGCGAGCGCAACCCTTATCTGATTTCAGTACCGGGGAAGGAACTGGACAAGAGGCTCCGTATCTATGAGAGGTCCCTTTGTGGATCATTCTGTGAAATAACGAAGGAAACTTACTACGATAGTATGAATGTATTGCCACCCATCCGCCTGACCGGACGTTACTTTTTTGTCGGTGAGCCTTATTCCGGTAATCTGTATCCATTCTGCTTCAATGTTGGAGGACGGTATTTCAAAGGATTGTATTCCACAAGAACGCCGAAAGAAGAATTGGAGAGGATAATCAAAAGGCATTATCTTCTGATTACTTTCAAAGGTAAAATTATAAAGAGAACCGCACAGGTGATTGCTGATAAGAAAAACGCAAATACGCTAATCACTCCTTATTATTTTATCAATGCGGAAGGTGATGAGTGCTTCATTTGTAACAGAGTGGCTAAACAGGATGATGCCGAAGATATTCACAGGTCAAGAAAAAAGATGGCTGGTATTCTGCTCAGCCTGCGTAAGCACCACTTCAGATATTTCTCCGACAACAATAGAGAGGATGACATCGAAAAGTTTCTGGATGAAGTGAGTCATAAAAAACAGACTTTGCTGGCAAACGGTAAGTTCTTTCAATACCCGATAAACCGCGAATCGGTTTCGTTCACTGGGAGCATTAAGGAAACGGGAGATACGTTCTTTTACCGGATTTACGACCGGGAGTTGCTTCAACACTTGCTCTACAAACTCAGGAATGTCAAACGAGAGAAAGCGGAGATTAAAACAGGGAGCAATGAACATCCATAAATATCCAACAAGGAAATGGCGGTGGCTGGAAATGGTTGCCGCCATTCTTGTTTATTGTCACTAAAAAAAGATAAAGACAATGAGTAAAAAGAAAGAAGTCTTAGAGCGCAGGCTTGCCCGTTTAGAGTCTTCCTTGTCAAAGGAACAGGCAAGGACAACGCAGGTAATGAATAACATCGGTTGGGGTACCGGGATGCGATGCACGAAATGTACTCCCTCTTTTCGTAAGGAAGATGAACTGAAAGAAAAAATCCGATTGGTAAAAATAGAACTGGCCGAATTAAAATAGAATGAATATGACTACAGAAAATACAGCCAATAAACTATACTGGCAATCCGACCTCTATCCCAACGGACAGGTAGAGGTGCAATTGACATTGGCAACTTATGCCGATAACGACAATTTATATGTCGGACTGATCTGTCCATGTGAAACTGTGGAAGATGGTTGGGAACCGTTTACCGACCTTACCATCAACCAATTCTCACTACCTCCCTTCCACGCATACGTGGATAACCGGGATTACAACAAAGGCGCACATGAATTCCTGATCCGCTACGGAATAGCGGTTCCTAATATGGAATTTCCCGAATGGAACGGCTTTAAACTGTTCTCTTTCAACCGGAAGAAGTTACAGGAATTGGCACCGGAATATTACAAAGTAATTGCTGCCAAGTTACCACCGGAAGCAGGAAAACCGGAAACCGTAGAATACAAGCAGAGGGAATATCCCGCCCGAATTATTAAAGACACGTACGGAGTTTATATTGTTTCCGTACCCGAACTGGAGAAGGCACTTCTTGACGGAATGGCTCAAAACGATGCCAAGGCGGAAGAATTGCATGAGAGTATCTACCATTACCTCACGAGGGAAGATCTCAACTATTTGACCGATGAGGAAATAATGGAAGGAATCAACTGCGGAGTTGAACAAGGTTGTACCATCACTACAATAATAAAATGACTGGCATATGGAAAAATATCAATTCGTATTCTTTTCGGGTGCCATTGGCTTTACCGCCCCGCATATCGGAGAAGTCCGTAAAGAAATCACCCGGAGAGTGGAAAAAGAGAAAGCGGAATCCGTCAGGCATGACATTGAGTTACAAATGATAGCGGACAAGGGCGGCGTTCCCGGCGTATTGGATTCCTGCTATCTCTACAACGACTCCTTTGAGATGATACACGGAAGTATTTCAGGTACGAAGAACTACCTGAAAGAATCCTGGAGATACCGCATGAACAGAACTCACTCTCTAAAACATCAAAGATCATGAACACAGCAAATCAATCCTGGCAAAGTTTTGTACCGCCATCGGTAAGCCTCTACTATGTGGACCACCGGGAAGATCTGGACGAGCATGAGGACTTGCAGGAACAATGTATCCGGAAGAATAATCTGGATGCTATCCGTGAGGCAGTGTTCGACTGGTATATGGAACAGGAAAGAGAGAATCTGACAGATACGATTGATGAGATTGAAAGGAAGATGTCGGAAGATGGAAGGTATGAGGAGTTTAAAGAACATGCGGAAGAAATCAGCGACCTGATTTACGAGCGTAACGATACCGACCCGACCGAAGATCTTATCAGGCATTCCGCTGTTACCAATCTGTTTTATTCCCTCGGGGTGGAAATAGACGGATACAGTGCATGCGGCAATACACGCGGAGAATCGGAAGCGATGGCTTGTTACAAAGTAAGACGTGCATTGAAGCTGAAGAAAGGACACTACGATGATGAGATACTGGAATTGGTTCAGAATGCTTCGTATGGCGGTGAATTACGTATCTATTTCAATGCCATGTTCGATAAGCTGCTTACCGGTGACAGTAAGGCTGATTTTCGTACGATACGTTTTCAAGGCGATGTAGTGGTAGCCATAGCTGATAGTCGCAACGGTTCCGGTTATGACATTACATTGCCGATAGACATCACACTCCCATTTAAAAGAGACAACCTATTTGTTGACTCGCAGGTACATTATTCATATGCGGATGAAATATGCGGCATGAGTGATGACTGGTGCGACTCCACTCTGTGGGAAACAAGTATGAAGCGGTCAAAAAGCCACATACCGACAAGTAAGATGACGGAACACCAATTACAGGAAACCGCGTATGAAAAGACTTTCCGTGAAGGAAAATGCACTTTCGGTGATATGAACTACAAACGTCACCGGAATACATTCTATATCAACGATTTTCCATGCGGAAGCAAATGTCCCCATTGCGGTACATTCTGGATAAACTAAGACAAATCACTTATTATTCACCCATAAAAAACAAATGATCATGAAAATCATGTGTAGTCAGGAGCATTACGACAAGGTAGTGCAGTATGCCAAATCAATCAATGACACTTCTTTAGAGAATTGTCTAGAACGTCTCAAAGGCTGGGAGGAAAACAAAAACCGCCCTTGTGAGATTGAACTTTACTATGACCGGGCACCGTATTCCTTCGGTTTTATACAACGGTATGTAGAAACCGGAAACGAAGGTATCGTCGGTGGACTTCTTTATCACGGTTCACCGGACGAATCATTTGCCGTCACCATGACACCCACTATAGGATGGCAGATACATACCTGAAGAAACGGCTGAACGGAAAGTCAGGGAACATGGATGCGGGATTCGGAAATAACAAGCCGGATTCCGCATTCTCATTTCTTGCTGCAAAGATAGCCGTTTGTCCGATGAATGCGCAAGGCGGCCCTACGGGCTGGTTGGCTGAAAGAAAATCATCCTCGCTGCGCTCCGGTATTTTCTTTCGCCAAGCCTTGCCGCAATCACGGACAAACAGACAACACATCCAACAAGAAATAAAAATGCCTACCCATGTAGGCGGATGTCCAACTTAAAAAGTAAAAGTCATGATTACAGACGAAAGAACCCTGAACAAGCTGTACGCAGATACGGAAACGGGGATATTCACATTGGAAGACAAACCGGAAGCGGTCCGCAAGATAATGGAGATTATCAGCGATACACCCGAATATCTTCAGTTGACAAACTTGCTACCCGCCCATGCGCAGAATGATTCAAAAGCCGACTGGTGGCAGACCAAAGAAGCGGACTGCCTGTTGGCAGACCTGCTGCATGTACTTGAAATCTACACACCGAACGAATTCATCTTTGGTTCGGTAAGCGGCAGAACATACGGATTCGGATACGGCAATGCGGTATACGAAAAGGATATGCTTTACCGGATAGAAATCCTACTTGATTGGGGACACGTTTACCGAGAAAAGAATGAATACAGAAAGAAGAAAAGACTTTATGCGGAAATAGCGGGGATATTCAGTCCGGAAGGATATACGACCGAACTGAAGAAAAGAGCGAAAGGTTGCCGGATTGTAAAAGGGAATACGGAACTCCATGCCCATTACGGTTGGATTACCGGCTATTGCGAAAGCATACATTTGTCACAATTCATGACCTTGTTGCTCAGAGGAGGTCGGAATTTCAGATTCATGAAATGCCAGCTACTCGATTCGGTATTCAACTTCACGGAAGAAGAGGAATTCCAATATTACCGGAAGCAGTGCGCAACAACTATACACTATCAGATATTCGACCTTTTCATGAGAAAGCCGTGGGATATAACCGATAACCTCATGACGGTGGCATCGGAAATCAATATACCCACCCAAAGCCGTCCTCAAGGCTTCAACAACCATTCTCCCGTCTACAAATACGTTTTGTGCGCTTATCAGGAACTGGTGGACAAAGGCTATCTGGAAGAATATATCCACACCCTCGGAATTGATGAAATGCGCAGTGCCAGAGTCACTACAAAAGGATATTCAAAACCCTTGTTTTATGGAACTCAATTATAACCAGCTACTGCTCATTTCCATGTGGCAATACAACCACTATGAGTACGAGGGACTAACACTGAAGCTCTTTCAGGAAACATTTGGTAATATATACGGAAGCCATTACTACGACAAATGGATACATTATTTCAACCATAACATATGGGACATGATCGCCTATTTCAGAGGAGAAGGTGAAAATGGACAGAAGTTCTGTAACATGATTGCCGCACAAATCAAGTTGTACCAACAAAACCGCCAGTCTTATGGAATTTAGCAATTTTTACACCGTTGAGACACTGCAATACCTCAATAATTCTCACGATTATGGGTATAATGTGTCTCAATGTGATTCAGACAAGGTAAACCGCCTTATCTCATTCATCCAAAAGGAAAGAGACAGCCATGAAGAACCCGTTGCCGGTGACATGATCGAATATACCACCCGGAGCGGTGATTATTACAGACGTGCACATATCGAACGCATCAAAGATGGTTATCAAGAAATCTGCCTGTCACCCTACGTCCCCTTCTGTTACGAAGACACAGGGCAAGCAAGTTACAATACCAGCGGCGGACCATGGACTCATCTTGATAAGGTATCATTAGAACCCGCCGGAGTCAGAGTCAAGCTGTTCAAGACATGGGGGCACTGTGGCAGGTGCGTAAACGGAGCGGTCTACTTCAAGACATTTGTCCGGGTATGGAGATACACAGAACCGGAACCTCTCTTCGGTAAATATACGACCAAAGAATGGACGAAATACTTCATCTGCAAACTGCCGGACCCGGAGAAGCCGGGGGAATTTACCTATACGGGTGACGGATTCACGGTTTACTCGGAAGCGGAATTTAGCAGACTGGTGCAGATGCTTCACGGCGAAGTATTCGACGGGATATACCGTAACTCGCTTGTCCTGTGGGGGTATCGTATGGAGTGGAAATACCTGTCGGTAGAAGAATGGAACGGGATAAAAGCCGGTGTCCATCTCGCTTTTCTCGGCACTTCCCCCGTGAAAATACTGACAAACCATGAAAATTATCAAGTAATCATCTATAAAAAGAAATAAGCTATGGCAAAATATGACACTCCTTCTGAAATCCGACCGCTTGAGAAGTTGATTGTGGACTTCTCCTATACAAACGGATTCGATTCTATCAATGTATTCAACGATTTTCTCACCTTTATCATTCACGGTTTCTCTCCGGGTGCTCCTCCATTACACAGTTGGAAATACAAACGACAGCATAATATGGTATTCATGCAAATGGTTGCAGAGTGGACACAGGTCATGAACCGACAGATTAAGGGAGATACGGACTGGTTTGACCCGTTTGGGGATTTATATATGGCGCTGGTATCCAATAGTACCCAACAAGCGCAAGGACAGTTCTTTACCCCGGTACATATTTGTGACCTCATGGTGCTGTGCACCGACAATGGAGAAAAAAAGACGGGAGGAAAAATGAATGACCCCACTTGCGGTAGTGGCAGGCTGTTACTGGCTTATCATGTACGGAATCTGGGTAATTATCTGGTAGGGGAAGACATTAACCGCACCTGCTGTCTGATGACCGTATGCAATATGCTGATACACGGCTGTGTCGGAGAGGTCATTTGCCATGACAGCCTGAATCCAAAAAACTTTGTGGATGGATGGAAAGTCAATCCGGTCCTCACACGAACGGGAATACCTACCATCAAAAAAATGAGTATGGAGGAATATCAAGCAAGCCGAGACCTACCTCTATCCCCTTATTCGATACAAAAAACGGTGTCCGGTGGTGGCAGTGACAAGCGCCGGAATGTGCGTGCCACTTTTCCGATGCAAGCAACCCTCAATATGTAACAATCAATTTAAAACAGATTCACATGGAAAATTCAATTATCAAACGTATCTGCAACTCATGCAGTTGCAACGAACAGGAAGCACAGGAATACCTGGATGATGAAGTCCGCAACCTTCAGGAATTAAAGGAACTGGATGATTTCAGATACAGCGATGTGAAGGTAGCGTGCAACAACCTCGGACTGGAACAGGATTATGTGCAATATTTCATTCATGCACTGTCAGTATGCTGAAACAATTATCAACTCTTTAAATTAACAAGATTATGGAAGTAACAGTAATGCCGAACGCTGCTCCGGCACAAAGAACGCAGCAACAAGGATTGAACCAGGTAGTCATTAACAAAGTGCAAAGAATGATCGAAGGGAAACAGCCCGGAGTAAACAGCGCCATTACCCGCCTGCTTGAAGAAGGCAGGATTGCGCAGGATTTTATCGCCCCCATCGGTGCCAATCTTAAAAAGAACGACCGGCAACCGACAATCTCATTTTCTGCGGATGCCCATGTACGGATGTCGATGCCGGAAGGGAACTTTAACCTGCACGGCAATGCGATCAGTCAAATATCAGAAAAGATGGGTGTTCCGGCCAAGTATCTGCGGGAACTTGCTATGGGTGATGAATGGCAAAAGCAACTCTGTGCCACGATTCTGAATGAACATTCGGGATGGACACAGCGCACGCGCGTACTCGTCCGTGCCGTCGGAATGGAAGTGCGGGGTGTGCTGTCCGATTCATACAGGCGATTAAATTCTGTGGAGATTATTACCGCTTTCATTCAGGAAGCCTGTGTACAAGGAGCGGTCATGTCGGACGCTTATATGAATGACACCAAGGTATGGTGTGAGACGATCTTGCCAACCCCGATTGAAATCCCCACACGGAAAAATGGCATGGTAACCATATTCGCTGGTGCCCGTTTCTCTACATCCGATTACGGAAACGGTTCGGTGGATATGCGTTCGTTCCTGTTGAATGGTGCTTGTCTGAACGGAATGGTACGCGAATCGGTCATGCGGCAAGTGCATCTGGGATCACGCCTTCCGGACTCCATCGCTCTCTCGCAGAAAACGTATGAACTGGATACCAAGACTACGGTTTCCGCAATCAAAGACCTCACTAAAGGGCTTTATAGCCGGGAAACGATTATGGACAAGGTCATCGAGATACAGGGAGCTTCGGAAATAGACGTCGATTTTGATAAGGAACTGAAAAGTCTGGTCCAGAGAGGCGCTTTACTCAAGAATGAGGGACGCGAGGTAGAGAAACTATTGATGAACAACAATCCTGATGATGGGGTAACCGGTGGAGCTACCCTTTGGAAACTCACACAAGGTATCACCGCCTTTGCCCGTGAGCAGGAGCCGGAACGCAGCCGGGAGTTGCACGAAATATCCGGGCAACTGATGAACCGGGTGAAAGCCAACTAACCTGTGTACTATTTTTAAAACAACATCTAATAACGATACCTGCCGGATAAACAACTTCCGGCAGGTATCTTAAAAAATAAAATTATGAGCATACTATGTTGTAAATGTGGCGGAACAAAGGTTACGTGTGAAGCCATGATTAACCCCAATACAAAAGAGCTTGACCATTATACGGATGAGTCTTTTCTATATGGATGGTGCAATGATTGCAAAGAAGGAACAGTTCTCACGGATGTAGATGAGGTTAAAAAAGCCATTGATACCAGATACAGTGAATTTATTACGGCAAATAAAAGTGAACCGCACTACGTGGATTGTCGGATTGTATGGAAAGATGACCGGAAGTATTGCGATACAAGAATCATGTTATCAGCCGATTCCGGTGCGGATGAGGAGGATATATTCTTTTATTGTAATAGCTTGAATGGTCTTTTTTCATTGGCAGAACATGGTAAAGAAGACTTTGTTGTGACGGAGTGCTACGGCTTTGCCATGCTGACAAAAAGGGAGACAATGGAACGGCAGACCTTTGAATATGAAATAGAAGGAAAAAACATTTCCGTCACAGGGAAAGAGGTCGTTGATTTTTATGGGGACGATTACAGATTTAAGAAAGAGAATACAGATCGTTTTGCCCATCATGCCTGTCTCATCAAATATTATAAAGAAAATGCTACTCCGCTGCTCGACCACCTGCTGGTGAAAAGGATACTTGATGAAGAAAAATTGATGAAGAAAGGTGAAACAGAAAGTTTCAAACTGCAACTCACCTTTCTATGGTATGTGGTAATCACCAAAGAAGACGATTCCCTTTACAAGCCTTTCAGATACGTATTGAATGCCTGGTGCTTGGACAACAATCAGAATTTCGACCGGAGGTATGTGACGTTGGAGGCCGCTTTGCTTCATTGCTTGAACCGGTTTAATGAAAATGCTAATATTCCAAACCTCTACCACTCAACAGATGAGTATATCTCTAAGCAGTTGAGTTAAAACAATCATGGAGGATTAGAAGATGACAGCAACCCCAAAAGAAAAATTACTCTACCAAATAAATGATATCCTAAGAAGCAAAACAACCGGAGAATACCATTCCCATACTTTTGCAGCTGCCTTGTATATCACCGAAAAGACTTATAGGAAAGCTATTAAAGAAAACAGATTAAACTATTATGTTCCGGGAAGTACACGGACCAGTCAGGAAATGATAGAAATCTGCGTTTCAAACACCGGTGTATCTGTTTCAACTTATACTTATTACCTGTCTATATCAGAATTATCCGTTCAGGAACTTCGGATGATTCACGAAACAATGCAAAAAGAATGTTTCGAATAAAAAAGAAAACCGTAAGCGGAGTTCCAAATGTTCCGCTTACGGTTATTCTATAATTATGCATCAAGGAATATACAAAAGCACATACTCACATTTTCGCCTTCTCTCTATGCTTGGGACTACCTTTCCTTTATATTTCCGGTAAGATATATATTCCTTGTAAATATCCCTGTCCCCTTTTTCTAATTTCTTGATCAGATTGCTTTTCGGAATTTTACCGGAACCGGTCAAGCGGTACTCACCGACATTATAACTTAACACTGTAAGTAACAGGGCATCTTTTCCGAACCTTCGGAAGGTAACATATCTTTTCCGTAAGTCAGCCCTCAAAAGGGAATCAGCCTGTGCCCGGCTCAGATTGCAGGTTAGTTTCTCCCCGGGAAGAAGTTTGTGTCCATAGCCTATATACGGGTGGTTACGGGCAGTATGCCACCCCTCAAAATGCTTGATACAAGCCACGGCACGCTCAAATAGCTTTTTATCAACCGAAGCTTGTGCCGAAAGAAAAGACGGACAACCGGATAATAGAACAATAAGGCTTGATAATAGTAAGGTTCTTATCATTCGTTCTCATGAGTGTAAGTTCTCGTTTGGGGAGTATCTTCTTCATTGTCCTTGTCTTTCGCATTAAAGTCGTAGGTTAACTGCCGGATGCCTCCCCAATTATTTTCTATGTACAAATCAATGGTTTGTGCTTCGTTGGCACTTCTGGACGTGTAATACACTCTAAATTTCTTTTCATTCAGCAGGTAACGGTCATTCGGTTTCAGCACCGTACCGTCCGCCATCTTTACGATTCCGGCTCCATCGGGTTGGAAGTAACGAAGTGTGTACACCGTCCCGGTGAAGTTGCCTTCTTCTTTAATATCCAAGCGGATTTCCACCGTTTCGTTATTGACTATTTTATCGGCTACTGGCATGGCTTCTACCGTGAAGGCGTATTCCTGTTGAACATCCAGTTCACTGTCACAAGCACTAAAACAAAAAAAGTAGGCTGCCAAACAGCAGGCAATCATCATGTAATCGAATATCTTTTTCATTTGCGTATCTATTTAGTGGTTATAGAATTATCTTGATTCCCAGACCATACTGGGTGTGGAATTTATTGGCGGCACTGCCCCAAAGCACACGTTCACGAAGTCGGAAAAGCAGCACTACCTTGTCTGAAAGATAGGCTTCGGCTTCCAGTGTCAAAGCCCCGCCATAAATGAACGATTCCGTTTTTCGCAGGGTGGCACCGTCCGAGAGCAGCTTCTTACCATTGTTTACCGATTCGTAGCCCATCAGGGCGGAACCACCGATATGAAGGAAGAACGTCTTTTTCGGATCGGAAAAGGCATTGTAATAGTAACCGCCTTCGCCCGTATATTGGGACAAAGGAAGCCGTGTACTTCGGTAGGGATAGTAACGCTGCATGATTTCACCACCGAACTTCCATTGGTTACCGCTTTTTGTGTAGGTCGAAACGGAAAGACCGAAAGCGAATCCCGCGTCATTACGGCTGGTCTTGCTATAGAATCCGTCCGCCATATCGGCTGTAAACTGCACGCCTTTCATACCCGGCAAACATCGTTGGGCGTTTGCCTGCCCTATGGTAAGGGCAAGCATGGCTACGAATAGCAATAGTGATTTTGTGGTTCTTCTCATCGTACTTTCAGTTCGTTAATGGTTTCAGCACGTATCAGGTCTTCGTTGTCCACTTCAAAGGTCTGGTGACGGCCACCGCTTTTCTCATACATCTCAACGACCAGCTTCTTGTCATCGGGGATGGTGAACTTGGGCAACGCGAATACGGTGCATTCGTTTTTCTTGCCGTCCACACGGGTAACGTAGTTGAAGGCACGCAGCGGATAAACCACCTGTTCCTGCATGGCGGTACGCTTGACGATTTTCTTGTCAACAACTTTGAAGGTCACAAAATCCACATCGAAAGGCACGTTCGTTTCATTTCTTACCTGTGTGTGGAAATAGAGCAGATCGTTGTGCGAATAGAGCCCTTTGAGCAGGAACTGCACGCCGAAACGTTTGCAACCGATGTGCTTGATGCGTCGTTTGTCCTGCTTGTGGACGGATTTCATGATCAGGTGTACCAAACGGGGGGATTCGTTGCCCAGTTCCTGCAAGTAGATTTCCATCGCGTTGTTCGGACGGTTCACTGTTTCCCCGTCATGGATAAAGTCGCACATCTCTACATTGAGCAACAACGGTTCATCCACGTACTTGACATTGAACGTGTAGAAATTGCCGTCTTCGGTGATGACGCTCATATTCGTCTCTTTCTTAAAGTGTTTGGTGGTAGCCTTTACACGGATTACATTCTCGGCACCGTCCGCTTTTCCGGCAATCAGGTTGGTGGAACCCAAGTCCACATACTTAATGGAAGCCGGGAAGATAATATGCACCGTCTTGTCGTAAGTGATTTCCAGACCGTGAGGCGGTATCATCTGGCTGAAACCGATTTTGCGGCTCAATCCTTCAAAATGATCTCCGCTACTCTGCTGCGCATAGGCAGCCACTACGCCCATCAGCAGGGCAAAAAACATCAGAATCTTCTTCATATCCGATAAATTAATGAATAATGGTTTCATAATCATTCTTTCTTTTTTCTTATTCTTATTCTTCCGGTGAATGGAGCAGTAGTTTATGTCCTGCTTTTAGCGTGATTTTCACGGTACGCATCTTCTTGGAGATATATTGCGATACTCCCTGTATCACTCCTTTGCCCACATCCGAGGCGATTTGCGCCCCGGCATCGGTGGAGATGTTAATGCTGCTTCCCATCGAAGTACCCATATTGGCGGCTATCTCACGAGCCGCGTCATATTCCATCGAGTTCGGTACCAGTATGCCTTGCTGACCGTCAGCGTCATAGACTTCCAGGTCTACGGGAAGAACCGAGCCTTTGTATTCCACCGCACTGATAACTATGTCCAGCCTGTCACCCTGAATACGTGTGCCGCCTGTCAGCACCGTTCCTTTGGGGATGAAGCGGTCGTCCACCGCCATCGGCTCCAGCAGACGGATGCGCAATGCCTGTCCGTCGGTTACGGTCTGCGTGCCATGCACACAGGCGGAAATGGTATTCCTTTCGGAAGTGAGTGTTTTCCCGACGGGTGTCTGGAAGCTCAGGTTTCTCTCTTGCGTGAATCCGGCAATGAATTGTTCATCGCTCATGGGCTGCGCCAGTGAAGATACTACCTGATGCCCGGTCCGTTTGACAGGTTTTACTGCCGTCCGGTCTTTCTTGTCTTTCACGGTAGAAACCGTTGCCGTCTGTTTGCCGTTGTATTTGGCGGCAAGCTCGTAGGATTTCTCTATCAACGCCATCTTTTCCTCCATCGAACCGGCATCGGGCTGTTGGACAGCTTCGCCGTTTTCCCGAGTCTCCAGTTCTTCAATCCTTCGGAGCAGTTCTTGCTTCTCTGCATCGTCTGCCGGGGTGTAGAAGTTGTCCAACGTGCTGTTGATGCTGTGGTAGGCATTGGCGGAGGAACGGACGGTGCCGGAGGAACCGGAAGAGGTTACCGGGCTATCTGTTTCCGAAAGTCCGGTGTCGGCATCCGGAAGATGAACCGCACCGGCTTCTTCCTCACCGCCTGATGAAAACAGCGAGGTGGCTTCCTGAAACATGCCTTTGCGGGCTTTTTGCTTTTTCGCCAGCTCCTCTTGTTTATAAGCGTTCACTTTATTGCCCTCCATCTTCCGTTTTTCGGGAGAAGGCATTTCCGTATTGAAACCTTTGCCTTTGGCATCTTCCTCCTTCTCTTTTCCCGACGGGGAGTAAATCAGCCAGAGGGAGCCGATAAAGAGCACGGCCATAGCGGGATAAATGATGAACTTCGCACGTTTGCGCCTTTCTTCGGGTGACAACGGTTTATCCTTGTCAGGCGACAGGCCGAGACGTGTCTTGATTTTTTGGATGTCCATAATCTTGAATGTCTTTAAAGTGATTGTCTTCTTCATTTGTTTTCTCTTCGAGCAGTCCGTCCGGTGAACGGATGTGCTTTATCTCCAACCCTTTGCCGGAATGCCCGGAATCAAGCAGGGAGGAGAAGATTGTATACATACAGCCCAGTGCGAACAGCGTGAATGCTGTCAGTACGATCTGTTTCCGCTGTTTTTCGGTCAGTTTCCAGCAGTACTTGCGTATACGCAGGTCTGCCCGTCTTACTAAATCGCGTTTTCTTTTCATCGTTCGATACTCCTTACATCTTTGTTTTCCAGAATAGTGAAATGCTCGATAATGAACCCGTTCGGGTTGTCGTCCGACCTCCCGGTGTTCTGTAGCTCGCAACCGGTTACCAGGCTGCGCTCCGTCACATTACTTTCACGGATAATCATCTGCCGGGCATACGTTTTCGTGCGGTAGGGATAACTGCTGAAATCACAGACTACGCTGTCCACTTGCAGCACCTGGTTGATATTGCCCGAAATCAGACGGTTGTAATAGCCCTTCTCGGCAAAATCCACATAATAGTGGTAGGCGCTTTTGTCCGCCAGTTGCAGGGCACGGTTGATGTTGTGCTCGATGGCGTCTTTCTGCGGAGACAGGCTGAAAAAGAGTTCATGAAAGCGTCTGACGTGTTCCCTCGCTTCTGCCGGACGGTTCTGTGTCAAATCCTGCGAGAGGGCGAGCATCAATGATTTGCCTCCATCCAGCACATAGATTTTCTCCCGCTGTTTCTCGGCGAAGCGGTAGGAGTTCCACAACGCATAGCCGGTGACGAGGGCACAGCAGCAGACAAAGGCGATCAGCATGAGGCGGATACGTTTGAAACTGCTTTCAATGTTGGTTAATAACTTGAATTCCATAAATGAATCTATTTTTGAATGTTCTTATTTTCCACGGATACGGCCTCCGATATTTCCCAGTACTGCACCGAGTCCGCTTGCCGCCAGTCCTCCGGTCTTGGTAGCCGCCTGGTTCAGGTTACGGGAATAGTTTCCGGCACCTCCGGCCTGCACAATCCATCCGGCAACGGTAGGCACGGTGAAGTAACCGATGATGCCGATGAGCATGAAAATTATATACACGCTATTTGAGTTGTCCAGTGAATAA
>ERZ856578.2881-NODE-2881-length-27195-cov-13.970241_pt1 | contig 27195 bp, 19 predicted proteins | sample MGYA00514384_ERZ856578 | MGnify/ENA primary metagenome ERZ856578 (study PRJEB29103, sample SAMN06111958) | human gut metagenome | biome: human gut; feature: ankylosing spondylitis patient; material: healthy_person | host: Homo sapiens | place: China:Hangzhou... | reverse complement strand
CAGCGTTTCCAGCTGGCGGGCCATGTCGAAGGGGGAGAGGCTGCGCCGGTGGACGTTGGCGCCCATCAGCGCCCGCAACTCGGAGAGCTTGTCCGGATACCGGCGGACTTTACAGGGGACGGCGGTCTTGCCCAGCTTCCGGGCGGCCATCACCCGGCGGTGTCCGCTGATGATGCGCCAGGTGTTCTCGCCGTCGGGCGTGACCACGATGTCCTCCAAAAAGCCGTCCTGCTCCACGGAGCGCATGGTGGAGAGGAACTCATCGTCCTCCGCCATGGAGAAACGGTTCATGGGGTTATCCACCAGAGATGCCACGGGCAGCTGGCGGGTCAGCTCGCCGTTGACGGCGCTGGCGTTTTCCGTGGTCTTTTGCAGGGTGGAGAAGATGGAGGGGCTTTTTTTACCTGCCATGGATCAGCCCTCCATTCTTGCCAGCATTTCGTCGCACAGGGCGGCGTAATCGCCGGTGGCGGTGCAGCGGGGGGAGAAGAAGCACAGGGGCTGGAGGGCCAGCGGGGCCTTCTTCACGTCGATATTCTTGCGGATGTACGTCTGGAAGGCCAGACCCGGCAGCATGGCGGGGAAGTTGGCGATCATTTCCCGGTCAAGGCTGGAGCCGGTCTCCACGGCGGTCATGAAGATGCCCAGAGCCCGGATGTCCGGGTTGGCGATCTCGCGGACGGACTGGATGGTCTCCAGCATGACGTCGTAGCCCTCGATGGAGTTTTTATCCACCTTGATGGGGATGAGGACATACTGAACGGCCACCAGCACGTTGATATTGAACAGGCTCTCCAAAGAGGGGGAGCAGTCGAAAAACACGAAATCGTAAGTATCGGGGATCTGGGGCAGGAGGCGGCGCAGGGTGGTATCCCGGCCAAAGGGCATCTCCTGCATGGTGGCCAGCGCCGGAGCCAGCAGGCTGCCGCCCCGGATCAGGTCGAGGTTTTCGGTAGTGGTGTGGCAGACGGTGTCCGCCAGCGTGGCGGTCTTGGACACGATGACGTCCGTCAGCGTGGCGGGGGGGATCTCCGTCAGGGACAGGTTGCTGGTGGCGTTGCCCTGGGTATCCATGTCCACGATCAAAACCTTTTTGCCACGGCGCACCAGTTCGCCCGCCAGATTGATGGCGGAGGTGGTCTTGCCGGTGCCGCCTTTCTGGTTCATCACGGCGATGGTTTTCATTCCCGGGCACCTCCGTTCTTTTCCAGCTCCTCGATGCTGGCCACCTGCTCCAGAACGCTGTCCAAAATCAGCTGGCTCATGCTCATGTGCAGCTTGGCGGCAGCCATTTTGATGCGGGCGCGGTCGTCCTCCGTGGCGTAGACCAGCAGCTTGACCTTGTTGCTTTTCTCATCCATCGACAAATCCTCCGTAATTGCGACGTTTTGATGGTAGTTTCTGAAAACTATTATGACATCATAATGTCATGAGGTCAAGAGGAAAATGGTCGAATTGATGTCAAAAATTGATGCCCCAAATTGACGTCACGGCGCTGCCGGACGCGGGAAAAGCTCCCGCCGGTTTCCCGGCGGGAGCCTCAGCGTATCGCAAAAGCCGTTTCCGTGGGTTCAAAGCCGCTTACTCGCCCAGCAGACGGTTCAGCATCGTGACCATCTGGGCGCGGGTGCAGGGGGCCTGCGGCATCAGCCGGTTATCCGCGCCTCTGAGGATAGCGGCGTTCGCCGCCCATGCGATGGCTTCCTCCGCATACGCGGACACCTGCTGAAAATCGTCAAAGCCCCGCGCGTCCGCGCCGCTTTGTACGGTTTCCATACCAAGCGCCCTGGCAAAGCGGTAGAGCATGACCGCCATCTGCTGACGGGTGATGGGATCGCCGGGGCCGAAACAGCCGTCGCTGTAGCCGGTGACGATGCCAAGGGCCGCCGCCCAGCGGACAGCCTCCCTATAGTAGGCGTCGGCTCCCACATCGGAAAAGAGCGCCGACTGCTCCGCCTTGGGCTTTCCGGCCACCCGCCACAGGAAGGTCACCAGCTGGCCGCGGGCGCAGTCCGCGTCCGGAGAGAAATGCGCGTCGTCCGTTCCGAGGGTGATCCCTTGGCTTACGGCCCAGAGGACCGCTTCATAGTAATAATCGTCCGCCGACACGTCCGCGAAGGAGACCGGCACGTCGGCTGCGTTCAGAAAGGCCGCCTTGATCGTCACTTCGGAATCCGGCATGATAAAGGAATATCTGCCCTTGCCAAGCGGGGTGAGAGGAAGGGCCTTGCCCAGCGCATCCGTCACGATAAGCGTTTCCAGTACATAGCCCTTGTCCGGCGTGACGGAGAGGGTTACAGCCTCGCCGGGGCTTACGCGGCTCTTGCTGACCGCCACTTTTCCGTGAGATGCTTCCACGGTGCGGAGCGGATGGCCGGCAGGCGGCTCCGAAGGATCTCTGTCCGAATCTTCCGAGGGGATCGGAGGGGCGGTCTGATCTTCGTCCGCGACCTGATAGTATGCGGCCTGTTCACCGGTAAGGGTCAAGGTCCCGTCCGTCAGGACGGGGGCGACATCGTCGCCGGGGAGAATGTTGCCCAGAACCGCGCGCCATGCTCCGCTGTCCCACCGCCAGCTGACGGTGACGGTACGGGGAACGATCTTCCAGACACCCCGCTCCACACGGGCATTGTAATTGGGGAATTCCGTCTCCGGGGTGATCCCTACGCTTGCTCTCAGGTCGATGGTTCCGGACGCAAGATTGTCTGTTTCCGGTGTCGCAGGCCATGGGATCTCATTTCCCTCGCCGTCCCTGAGCAGCCACTGGATCTCATACTGCTGTATGATCTCATTCAGGCTGGCCAGATGCTCCGGCAGAAGATACCCGCCGGCTGTGACGGTGACATCTCTGGTAAGCGCGTCGCGAGAGAAGTCATCGCCGTATTCCACCTCAAAATTGCTGATCTTGATGGGCAGATAGCGTCTGCGGACGGTGACGGGGATCTCCTTTGTCACCTCGTCGGAGCCGTCCGCGGGAAGGAATTTCAGCGTCTGTGTCTCAGGCTCCTCACCGGTTGTTGTGGCAGGAAGGATCTCAGCGGCGTTTTCAAACTCAAAGCGTCCCGCCTTGCCGCCGGACGCGCCGTCTGCAAAACGCAGCGCCGCCTCGCGCAGCACATAGCCGTAGGTTAACTCCGCCGCAACCGGCCAGACGATCTCCTCGGACACGGTGGGGGAGGGGGGAACGTTCACGTTTTCCTCAGAGGAGGGGGGAATGGTCACGCCTTCTGCGGGAACAGGCGTGTTTCCCTCAGAAGAGGGGAGAGCGGACGCGCCTTCCGTGGGAGCGGGCGTACCTTCCGTGGGTGCGGGGGGAACGGTCACGCCCTCCGTGGGCGTAGGCGTACCTTCCGTGGGAGCGGGGGGAATGGTCACGCCTTCCGTGGGCGTAGGCGTACCTTCCGTGGGAGCGGGGGAAGCGGTCACGTTTTCCGTAGGAGCAGGCGCATCTTCCGCGGGAACAGGCGGAGCGGACACGTTTTCCGTGGGAGCGGGCATGGACGTAAGTCCATCCGAGAGCGGCATTTCGGCGAAAGCCGACAGGAATGGCGTTTGCTCCACAGTCTGCGTTTCGCCGTCGGCGGCCACCGTTCCAACCTTCATTGCCGCGCTGCTGGGGAAGGCGTTGCGGTCGATGATGCGGCGGCAGAGCTGCTTGTTGACGAAGTCCATCACCACGATGCCAAGCCGGGGATTTTGCTTTGCCTCAGCGCTGCCGGGGGTAAACAGGTCGTCATTGTAAATCAGGTCGTTCATGTACTTGGCGGCGCCAAGGGGCGTGCTGCCATAGTGGTCGCTGTCGGTTTTGCTGGTGTAGTTGAACGCAAAATCCTGCGGTCGGATCGAATCGCCCTGATCGAGATTTCCGTTGAGCTGATAGACGGTGTTGAATACCTGCTTTTTCTTATTGCCGTCAGGGCTGGAATAATCGTCCTGAATGTAGACCGCGACCTTGCTTTCAGATTCGATCCTCTGGGCGTAGTGATTCCTGTCCTTGTAGCTGTCGTCCCATTGCGTGAGATCCGGCCCCGTGTAGCTGTAAAGGCTGCTTTCTCCGGCTCCACTCATGTCCACCCGGGTCATCAGGACGATCTTGCCCCGCGCCTGCCCCAGCGTCGGACTGGTCATCCGGCTCTGCGCAGCCACGAGGGTGTTTTCAAAAGCGTCACCCGTCCAGCAGTAAAAGCGGTCGGGACGCCTGGTGGTATACTGATTGAGGATATTTATCAGCGCCTGTCTGCCCGTATCCTGATTGCCGCTGTCGATCTTCAGCGTCACGATCACGGCTTCGGAGGGGTGCTTATCCAGATACTCAATGACGGTATCCAGCACGGAACGGAAGGTCTTGTTTTTGGATCTGTTGTTGTGGTCGGGCGTGTGGCAGATAAAGTCGCCGTGCACCATGACCATATCGTCTCCGTGCCATCTTGTGCGCAGATCCAGTGCGCGGACACCGGCGTAGAGCTGCTGTTCAATGAAATATTTCTGGCAGGCCACTTTGTTGTAGCTGGCGTTCCAGCTGCCCTCCACGTTGGCGGTGGCGGAATCGTGGGTGCCGGGGATGTTGAGCTCGGAGAGATAGCGGCCGTCCGGCAGCAGGCTCATCCAGTTGGCGTATTTATCCGTTTTGCCCATGTCGTTTGCCGCGTCCCGGTTCAGCACCTGAATCCGCCAGCGGAAGGAGAATTCGCTCTGCTCCAGATTGCAGCCCTCCTCCGACCACGATGCTTTTCCCGGCCCGCAGTCCTTTTTGGGATCCTTGAAGTAGTGCCTCGGCACGATGTAGAGATCGGAATTTCTGTTTTTCAGGAAAAAGGTCTCGGGATCGCCGTCCCCGTCCTCCTCCAGATAGAACCACTGAGAGAGCGCCCCGTTTTTGAAGTCCCAGACGTGCACGTTGCCGCCGGGCTTTAAGTTGCGGCCTTCGATGTCCCAGTAGCGCCCGTTGCCGGACTCACGGAAGCTCTTGTTCTGGATGCGGAAGCAGCCCGCGCCGTCAGGCCCTCTTACGTCATGTCTCTCAACGTAGAACTTATCGCTGACGCCGTATTTCCATGTCTGGATGTCATTGCCGTTGGCGGTGCCGCTGTGCTGCGTTGTCAGCTCCCACTCGGTAGTGGCAACGGCCACGCGCTTTATTTCCGCATTGAAACCGGGCTTGGAGAGATCCAGGAAGGCCTGCCACTTTTCAGCGGGGGAGATCACGAAATAATCTCCCTGTTGCAGATAATTGGCCGCTTCGCTGGCGGGAGTTTGGGCGGTCTCATCGGCGGGGGCCGCCGAGACCGGGGCAGTCAGGCTCGGCAGCAGCGTGACCGCGCAGAGCAGCAGACAGATGATCCGTTTTTTCATAGAGTTCCTCCTATATTTTATACGTTCATTCACTGGCGGTTCATTCCCCCCAGACCCTCAGGCCCTGGCGGAACGCCTCGTCAGTCACCGGCTTGAGCAGGAAATAGTCCGCCCGCAGGCGGAAAGCGTGGAGCGAAAAGTCCAGATCGCTGCACCAGATGATCCGGCAGGCGGGGCAGAGCGAACGCAGGTGCTCCGCCGTGTTCAGTCCCGCCACCCCGGAAAGCGCGATGACGGCGTTGGTGGGAGCATCCCTCCGCACGGCGTCAAAAAAGCGTTCCGGATCATCATTAGGTTCGATTTTGGGGAACATCCCCTTTTCCCCGCAGAATCGGGCGATCTGCTCCGCATAGTGAAAAGCCTCCCTTTCCTGTTCCGCCACCACGGCGATACGGTACACAGCCTGCCTCCCTTCTTTTTGGTTCTGATGGAACGTCTTGCCTGCGACCAGTATAAAAAAGGCGGCCCGCCGCTTTCAAGTGCCGCAGCACGAATGGCGGGATTTCGGCACGAATTCCACCATTCGCGTCTCGCCGCCCACAGTTCTTTGTGGTATAATCAGCTTAAAACCGGGACATGGAGGAGGGGACGGCGCATGCGGATCGCCATTGTGGACGACCTTTCCGGCGAGCGGGCGCTGCTGCGGGAGCAGCTGGCGCGGCAGCTGGCACGGCGGGGCGCGGAGGCGGAGCTTTTGGAATTTGACAGCGGCGAGGCGTTTCTCGCGGCAGAAAAAGAGCGGCGTTTTACCGCCGCTTTTCTGGATATATATATGGAGGGCATGACCGGCATGGAGGCGGCAAGGGCACTGCGAAAAACCGACACGGACTGCCTTCTGGTGTTTACCACGACCTCCACCGATCACGCGCTGGAGGGATTTCAGGTCCGCGCCCTGCACTATCTGGTCAAGCCCTTTGCCGAAGGGGAGATCGACGCGCTGACGGATGAGCTTCTCGCCCGTGTTCCCCAGCCGGAGAAATTCATGGAGCTGCGGGTAGAGGGAGGAGAGATCCGTTTGCGCTATCGGGACATCATCCGTGCCGAGCACTTCGCCCATGTGATCTATGTCCACACCACCGCGGGAAAGACGCTGGCCACGCGGCAGTCCTTCAAGGCGTTTACCGCGCCGCTGAAGGAGGATCCCCGCTTTTTCGTGTGCGGCCGGGGCGTGATCGTCAACCTCGAGCACGCGGAAGACTTTGAGGACGCCGCTTTCCGTATGGAGGACGGCAGCCGCGTATTTGTCAGTCAGGAGCTTCAAAAAAGCGCACGGCAGTCCTTTATGGAATATCTGCTGGAAAGGGGGCGCACGGTATGAAAGCTGCGCTGCGTCCGATCTTAGAGCTTCTGGCCGTGTTCCCCGGCCTTCTGCTTGCGTATTTTCCGGTGAGATCCTATCTGAACCAGCCACCGGGGCGGCTTGCCGCGCGGCTGCTGCCCCTGATGGCGGGGGCGTGCGTCGGAGGCGGACTGATCTGCCTCCGCTTTCAGTGCCCCACGGAGGCGGCGCAGGCGGTCCTCGCGCTGGCGGCAGCGCTGATCTATATCAAAACGCTGCGTATTTCCAGCTGGAAATCGGGAACCATCGCCCTGAGCGTATGCGCGGTATTCGCCTGTATCAACAGCATCTCCCGCGCCGTCAGCGCGGCGCTCCTGATCTACGTGCGGGCTCCATGGCTGGAGCCGTGGCTCTGCCTGAGCGCGGGCATTTTTTACAACGCGGCCTGCTGGCTGTTCACGGCAGCGGCGTACTATCCATCCACCCGCGCTGTACGCACGATGGTGGAGGACGACCATTTCGCGCAGACGTGGTATGTGTTCTGGGTGCTGCCCCTGATATTTATCCTGCTCAATATCGTTATGACCCCACGCTATCAGGTAACGCTCCAGACCGGGCGTGTCTTACAGGTCTACATCGTGTTCAGCATCGCGCTGCTGACGCTGCTGCTTTGCTTCTATGCGATCTTCCTGCTGATGGCCGTCAGCCTGAACCGCAACGCAAGGCTCCGGCAGGAAAACCAGCTTCTGATCATGCAGCGGCAGCGGTACGAAAGCCTGAAAGCCGCCATCGAGGAGGCGCGGCAGGCGCGGCACGATCTGCGTCACCAGCTCAATCAGATCTCCATGCTGGTCGAAGAAGGCGACATGGAGGGCCTGCGTGGATTTCTGGCGCGGAGCGTATCACGGATCCCAAGTCTGGAGATGCGCTTTTGCGAAAACGGCGCGGCGGACAGCGTGGTCGGCTACTACTGCGGGCTGTGCGGGCGCGAGGAGATCCCCATCCATGTGCGGCTGGATCTGCCGGAAACGCTGCCAGTGGATGAGATGGACCTGTGCCTGGTGCTTTCAAACCTGCTGGAAAACGCGCTGGAGGCCAGTCTGCGCACTGCGGCTGTCCGGCGGCAGATCACGGTGACCGCCTATCTTCACGCCGCGCGTCTGCTGCTCATCGAGGTCGAAAACCCATTCGACGGTGCGGTGAAGGAAAAAGACGGCGTTTTTCGCTCCTCCAAGCGGAAGGGGGACGGCGTGGGCCTTCAATCCGTCCGCCACATCGCGGAACGCTCCGGCGGGGCAAGCACGTTTACCTATCAGGACGGTGTATTCCGCGCAAGGGTCATGCTCCGCGGATAAAGGCGGAGAGCGGAGCGAGAGGGGCATCGGAGAGAGGTGGAGCTAATTGAACAAAAACAAAGTTTTGTTCAATCAAGGGGAGAGCAAGCCAGGGGAGGGGGGGTTATTTTGACAAAATGACGTCCGCTTTCTTTTCTTCCCGCTTCACGCGCCAGATGGCAAGTGTGCGCACGAGCAAAACGTTGACGAGCACCAAGCGCACATAACTACACAGAATGTTGATGAAGAAATCTGGGGAGAAATGGCTGTAGCTGTGCAGGTTGTCTCTCCACAGCGGCATGACGCCGTAGCGCATCAAAAGCGGCAGCACAACGAGCGCGGCAAGCCACCCGACGATAAGCCATGTGACCTCTTTTTTCGTTGCGGGCAGCCTGAGCGTCCGGTAATCGATGATTAGGAGCCCTTTTTGCTGGATTAAAATTCAAAATAGTAATTACTTAATACGATAATTCCATTTTGATGCTTTCACATCGCCACAAGGATTGAAATGAGCGTCACACCCAACAAGAGCGTAATAAGTTCTCCCATCCTCTTCCGCATAATATGCCATAGCCACAACATCAGGAGTTTTACCAATAAAAGAACCAAGCACCTCCGACTTATCGAAATTCGCAAATGCCTCTTCAACAGAATTAGCCTCGGTAAGAATACCGGCCCAAGTTACCCCCCTGTCATGATACTTTGCGCCTGCCAGTGCCTGCTCTTCGGTCATGTCACCATAAGCCCATACCGCATCACCGCAGTTTTTCCCGGATTCTGCACGGTAGCGATTCAGAACCGACAGACAGTCGTAGTCAAATACTGCACCGGAAAGGTCGAGGGTACATTCCGTGTGATAGCCATTCTTGTTAGCGGTTGCCGTATAACCAAGAGTGGGCTTATCAGCCCGCTTCTGGATATTCCCGAATGAGCTGTCCTACTGTCTGCGGGCGATGTGCCAGTTCCTTCTTTACCTGCTGGTACTGCTCGACCATATATTTCCGGTGCAGCGCATCTTTTTCCGTGCGAAAACTCTCCCACTTCTGTTTTCGGATACCGTTTTCCTTTGTGTAGTAAACCACGCTGCGACGGCCGCCTCGCTGAACAATTGATACCAAAGTGATTCCCCCTTTGTTTTTGGTGTGCGAAATAAGAATAACATCACTCAAATCACGGTAAATCATGATTGATGAAATGAGTGATGTTTGATATAATAATATAGACAAGTTTTTACATGAGGTGTCAGGATGCGGAACAAAAAACCTCCTTTTGAAATCACAAATGCGATGATCGACCATGTTGCTGAGATTGCAGAGCTGGTTGGGCGGCTGACCTCTACGAATCAGCTTTCAGCCAACCCTACTTTGCGGCGCACCAATCGCATCCGGACAATTCATGGCTCCCTGGCCATCGAGCAGAACACGCTGTCTTTGGAGCAGGTTACCGCCGTTCTCAACGGCAAGCAGGTTCTGGCTCCGCCTAAAGATATTGCAGAGGTCAAAAACGCTTATGAGATCTATGAGCGATTGGAGGAGCTTGATCCATACTCTGTGGATGATCTGCTGACCGCCCATAGCATCATGACACGCGGTCTGGTGGATGAGTCCGGTGTGTTCCGTTCCAAGCCCGTTGGCGTTGTAGATCAGGAAGGGCATGTCCTGCATTTCGGCACTCTGCCGCAGTATGTCCCGGATCTGGTCATGGAGCTGCTGGATTGGGTGAAAAACAGCGATGTGCATATGCTGATCCGCAGCTGTGTGTTCCATTATGAGTTTGAGTTGATCCATCCCTTTGCCGATGGAAACGGACGCGTTGGCCGTCTGTGGCATACGCTGTTGCTTTCCAAATGGAACCCTGCCTTCGCATGGTTGCCAGTGGAATCGATGATTCATGCCCGCCAGCCGGAATACTATGCGGCAATCAACGCATCTAACGATGCCGGAGAGTCTACGGTGTTTATTGAGTTTATGCTGTCGGCGATCAAAGCATCGCTCATGGATGCCATCGATACGAGTGATGTAATGAGCGATGGGTCGATGGATAAAGCAACGCTGCGCTGGAAGCAGATTGAGAAGTTTCTGCAAACACATGAGTTTATCATGAATGCGGATGTCCGGGCACTATGCGGAGTGTCTGCTGCTACGGCGAATCGTATTCTTGCTGAGCTAACTGCAGAAGGCAACATTGTTAAATACCGCGAAGGCGGTCATTGGGCATATAGATCCAATATATGAGTTGAGTATTCTTGTGGCATGCTACAATTTTACGCGCAAGGAAACATACAGTTCTTCAAAACGGCCTGCTGCTTATCTGGACACATAATCTCGGCTAGAGAGAAGAGTCGGAGAGGGAATATAGGGGCCGATATTCCAATCACTGTTCCTTGACAGCCAACAAAAAGCCACGAAGCCAGTGAAGGCTCCGTGGTTTTTCGTTTTGAGAAACCCCTTCTAAGCTCTTGTAGAGAAAATTAAACTAAACTGCGACATGAAATCAGTATAGTTCAGTAAGTAGGTTGGTGTGACAGCGTCACTCCCTCTCTAGCCCTGTTTTAACTTAGGTGGTAACATTTCTACCCATATTTTGCACCGTTTCCGCCCAACTGGGACAGATATGGATGGCCTTTTGCAGAAAAAGTGTTCTCCCAACGGTCAATGTAGTCTGTGGTTCACAGCCCAGACTGCAACATCCTGATGTACATCTTGTGCGAGTTGGGTGAAAACGGTGTCTGGCAGGGCCGGCCTAGGACAGGGATGGCCGTTGAGGTCGTTGAGGAGGTTTTTCACTCTGTCCTGTGGCATTAACCAAGTGTCCGACCAACTTTTTGAGTTGTTAGACCCGAAAGTGTTCTGCGCCCAAATCTGAGCGTTTTTGCGAAAGGACTTTTCCGCGTTGTAGACACCTGCATCAATGCCTTTGGTTACCGTATTGATGTAATACCCATACCAATCCGCAATCCAGTTCAGCAGCAAATCTTGCTTCGTTGTGTACCAGTAGGCCAAATCGTTCAGCCAGCGATTGACAATTCGCCGCCTAGCGCTTCTGGATTGCGGCATAGAGGCTGCCGTAATCAGACATTTTTCCAGGTACCACTGTACCTCTTGGGTTTCCCGCAACAGCTTTTGCAGCAACTTCCCCCAGTCTTCCTTTGTAATATTGTCGAAGGCAGCCACGGTGAGGTTCATGCTGAGAAAGGGCACTTCGGAATCGCACCAAGTCAGGGCAATCTCCGTCGCGTCCAGGTTCAGCCTTTGCTGGTCATCGTTGTTGTGGCAGAATACGCTACGCCACGCCTCTACCACCGCCATCCATTGGGAAAACCTTTTCTTTATATCAGACTGGCACAGTACCGCCTTGTCCTCGTCAGACAGAGGCGTGGAGCAGCTGAGATTGTGCAGATAAGTTTTGACCTCTGGCATGAGAATGTCTGAGATAACCCTGATAAAATTTCCGCAGTCATGAAACAGGCCGTACAGATTAGTAGCCATTGTGCGGAAGTTGTACCGTGTGCTTTCCTCATCCAGCCAGGATTTTGGCTGATAGTAGACAGCGAAATACAGACGCGGGTCAATCTGCGCGGCCAGTTTATTCAGTTCCTCAACAGGGCGGCTCTGAAAGCAGATGGAGTCAGATGGATGGATCTCAAGAAATTCCATGGTCGTCCCACCTCTTCAGTTGGTTCTTGGCAATGACGGAGAAACCAATATAGGATGTTCCCACACACAAATCGGTGACCGTGCCGCTGGGAGCTGCTTTGCCGATGACGGACAGGTCCCGGTAATAGACCAGGCTATTGATTTGATCCACATACAGCTTTCCGCTCTTTTTTTTGTCATTGTAATATTGCTTGTTCAGCACGCCAGAGAACACAGCTTTGGGTTGCCGGTGCTCATCGCACAGGATATGCCAAATCCATGTACGCCCCTTGCGGTTGAAATTAGCCTCTTCAATAGATCGAAACGCAGACATTGCCTGGTCGTATTCCTCCAATTGGGCATAAGATAGCGCCGTCAGATAGTAAATGGTGTTTTCATAAAAAATCCGGGAGGTGTTTTTTTGCAGGACATTTTCCACAAAATCACAACAAATATTCAGGATCTGTCCCCACTGTTCCCGGGTCATGGCGGTCCGCTGCTGTTCCCGATTCTCATAGAAGATAGGGTATTGGTTATAATATAGCCATTTCAACCGCAAGCGCATATATTGACAGGCACTACTGCGAGAGATAATGCCGGCATAGGAGGGAGTCTCCAACAGGGCCAAAATATCACAGCAGGCTGCCCGGGCAGCAGGTGCCAAGGGCTTGGAAAGGTCAATACCAGCTTCGTTCAGCATCAGGTGGGCCCGCAGGTGGACGCCGGAAGCAGAGCCAAGTTCCAGAAGCCGTTCAAAATACTCGTCTACCTTATGTGAGCCAGTGGCTTGGTCAAAGAGCTTGTTGAAAGCCTGTCGTGCAGACTGATAGTAGCTGTTGCAGCTGACCTCTGGGATGCTGGCATCTACTTCCTCAACAATTTCCAAAATCTGAGACAAATATCGCAGCTTGGTCATACTGTCAACAGCGCCATCTTGATAGCACAGCTCAAAACACCGCAGCAAACAGGTATAGGCGTAGCTGTTTCGTGGCTCGGTGTTGATGACCTCAAGCAGGCTGTTGAACTGTTCATTAAAAGAACAGATGATAGTGGATGGACCGGCTTTTTCCGGAGAAATAAGGGCATATGCCTTTTGCAGATATTCCTCACAGAAGATGCTTTCCACAGTGATAGAGTTGATCAGGCCGGGAGTGGCAGTAATTTCAGCAGATTTGCGATTTCTTAAAATTTCCAGCAGTTCCCGGGCAAATGTAATTTCCGGCTCCAGACGCTGAATGCTGACCTCCGGAAGTTGCTTATTACTGCCGTAGTATTCGCGAACATAAGTCAATTCCTGGTTAACAAGTATTGGCTCCACTATTCGCGGTTCCTCGATCCGCAGGTCTTGCAGGGCTTTGATAATATCCGGATACCCCTGCCTGTATGCGGCACTATTATCAATGACACGGGAGACATCGCTATTGGGACCAATCAGCCGAATCAACTGCTCCAAGAAGAATATCTCATTGCTGAAATAGGGATTTGTCTCATCGCCCAACATGTCGATGAGACGGGCCACGATACATCCCTGGGCTTTTTCATCGATGTGAGAGCTGTTCAGAAACATCCGAGCCTCCGCCGGTGTACGGAAGGCTACATAATATTCGCCAGTGTTATATTCGTCATTATCCTCCACATGAAGCAGACAGGGGGCATTAAATATTTTTTCTTGGCAGAGCCGCTGATAATCCCGGTCGGAGGCTTTCAGCAGACGCATGGCCATGGTTGTCGGCATATGGAGCTTGAATTGGGATGAGACGGCAAGGCAGTTCCAGAAGAAAACAAGGTTCTCCTGTAACTCTTCTCGCCATGCTTCAAGGTCTTCACTGCGCTTCTCATCCCTTTGGGAGAAGATTCCCTTTTCGGCAAATGCCTGCTCAATAGCGGTCAGTTGTCGCTTGGGCAGGTCGGTGAGCTGTATCTGTCCAATCTCCTCATTGATATCGTCCACACTCTTGCGAATCTCCTGCCGTAGACCGCGTTCCAGGGGGGTGTGAATCCAATAGAGCAGAGAGTACAGCAAAGACAGAAGGTTGTCATCATCCTGATTGCTGTCCATCCATTTTTGTACCTGTACATCGTGCAGCTTGCCTTTTTCTACGACAAGACGTTTGAGTGCCTTGCGCTCATTTGAGGTCAGCAGGATGGGGGCATCAATCAAGTGGTAGCTTTTTCTCAGTTCTTCCGCCTTTGTTTGCTCCATGGCGCTGGCTACCACCGTGACTTTTCTACCACGATTGGCGCAACTGAGCAGTAACTGTTGAATGGAACTGCGCTTATGCAGATTGTAAACGGAGCAGTCCCAGATCACCAGCACCCGTTCTGCGCCCTGTTCCTCCAGATTCTCCAGCAGTGCACACAGAGCGTTGCAAGCCTCAGTGCTGGGGGAGAAATCCAAATCCGGGTTCGTCATATAGATGACGGGATATTCCCGCTGTTGAAATATCTGATAGGTCAAATTAGCCAAAGCAATACTTTTTCCGCTTCCTGTCTGCCCACAGAGAACAATAGGTTTGGTATCGTCGCTGTCACGACGGCGTTCCAGGTCGGCCTCTACGACCTTCATCAGCTTACTCTCAAAATCCCGGCGGATGCTGAACCCATTGCGGGACATGTAACCGTACCACTGGGGAGACGAGGGACTATTCTTCAAAAAGTCATAGAAATAAAGAGACATCATATTATTGCTGATAGGCGGATAGCTCAGCGTGCCCACCGTCAGTAGCGTACCAATGCCGCCGAAGTTATAAAAAAGACTTTTTTCCGCCTGACAAACCCGCTTATTAGCGAAAAAGGTGTATCGCTGGTCGGCCGGACTGAAGGCGGCGAAGTTGGCCCCTTCGTCAAAATTCTCGTCATCCATCTCGACGGCATAGGCCTGTAGCTCAGCGCCTAGGTCCTCAGTAAAAGCAACGGCAATTTCCCGGTCGATCAACGTTTTTATATACTTATTATTCAGCGTCCGTTCATCTGCACCGTAAAAATAGACAGAGCGGTCTCCGAGGTTCCGTAGTACGGAATACAAGGTTTTCGCACTGAGATCCTTCTCACTGTCTGCTTGATATCCTACGAGAAGCAGCGTGGAGAAGGTGTTCTTCATGATGGCGGGGATGGTTTGGACAAGCTGTTCTTGATTCCGATCAAAATCATCCTCGGCGTCCGGATCGCAATCTGCGGGGAGCGGCTTAGTCCCGGCCAAATAGATCAGCATGGGATTGCGCTTGTCCAAGGCCCGGGGATCTCTACGAATTTCTTCGTAGCTGGTAACAGTCCGCACCTGCCGAGCGTCCTTGTGGAACTGCATCGGAAGACCTTCGTCCTGTCTATATGTATAGATCCGGCTCCAGGGTTTTCCTGCAAGAACCGGAAAATTACCGATGTTGCAATCCGTACCCACATACAGGATAACAGGGCCACCCTGCATCAGTTCATTTAACTTTCTTAGGTGATTTTTGAAACTAATTTGTTGTGCCATGCGCCGTACCTCCTTTTGCAGAATGGTATTTTGAATTATATTATACAGTACCCCCTAATATTTGTCCAGAGCGCCTTAAAATAGGGCTTTTGCACCTTGGTTATATCGGAATCAAAATAGCGACACTGCATTACAACTGCATTATAGATGAATGGCCGCTTTGCTTTTTGTGCATTTTGTCGCTTGCAATAAGTGCGGCTCGTTTTGATCGTTTTTGTCAATTTCTTACAGCCCGGAAACCCTTGATTTTCAAGACTTTCCGGGCATCGCTTACATTAGTTCCAGCGGCATACCAGTTGCCGCTATACCACTTGCCGCTTCATCCCGCCTGCTCCAAAACAGTCGCATCGGTCTCAATGTCACTCGGACAGAAGTAGCGGGTCAGCATGGCAAGAAGCTGTCCCCCGGTCACGGTGCCTGTAGGACTGTATTTGCCGTTTCCAATGCCACCTACCATCTTTGCCCCGGCTGCTTTCTCGATTGCCGTATACGCCCAATGGCTGGCGGGCACATCACTGAATGTAGGGGCTGCTGCAAAGGCGGGCACTGCCATAGTCGCGCTCAATGCTGCCGCAATGACTGCGGACAAGATTCTTTTCTTCTGCATATTCTCTCTTTACCTCCGACACAATGATCGTATATAGGGCAGTGCAGATATGTACTTGTATTTTACTCTGGTTTTCAAACAGTTTCAATATCAGAATGCAAAAGGTCATCCCTCGGCGTGATGACCTTTTGCGTTAAATGGTATCTTCCAAATAAAAGACAAATCCGAACCCATCCCCGATTAGGAACAAGTTCGGATTTTGTCGTTTTGTGTGAGCTGAACACTATGGATCAATCCGAAAAATAAAAAGCGAAATGCAAACCAATGACATCCTCGGCGATATACGATGATAACGCAATCTATGCCACTGCGTATGGCGTTCAATAGCTGCGTTTTTGACCATCCACGGCATAGCGCCTGCTCCAGATACCATTTGCGCGTCTCTACTGTCAGCTCCGCCTCCATGATGACCACGTTCAGCGTCCAGCCGATTTTCATTGCCAGCCGGAGGAGCAGTTCGTCATTTTCATAGACCTTATAAAAATCTGTTTTTCGTACTTTAACTCGGTTTTCTTCACAAGGACTGAGCGGGAAGTATGAAGCGTGCTTCGTGGAAGCGAACTTCATTTCGACATAAAATCTCCATAGTCAATTTAACTATGGAGGTTTTCTGAATGAAACCATACCAGGCGCTACTCGAAGAACTTCTCTCCAAGGAACTGTATTCCCTGCGGCAGCAGAAGTCGCTGACGCAGGAAGCCATGGCAGAGCAGCTTCGCATTTCCAGCCGCGCATATAGCGACTTGGAACGTGGGAAGTACGCCGCCTCCGCCCCGACCTTGCTGTTTCTTTTTTCTATGCTGGAGGCGGATGCGCAGCGTGTGCTGATTCAGCAGTTTATGAAACAGGTTCAAGCATTGGAGGGGACAGATGCTGCATGAACGACATAACGGATATTGCCGAAGTATATGACCTGTTATACCGCCTCGGTTTCTCTGCGACAAACACCGCATTCTTTCAGTTATCCTACGCGGTCTATCATAACTTCGGAACTCCTCTCATCGGAAGTGTTTTTTTGTCAAACCACATTTTACCGAGATTTGAGTTCCTTGGGAAGTGGCGTATGCCGCTTCCCTTTTTATTGTATAAAGAAAACCACCGGCAATGCCGGTGGTTCCAAAGAGCTTTAGCTATGCCCAGAAAAAATATCCGAGCGAAGCGAGGAACAAGTCTGGAAAGCGGGCGATAAGGTGTGATTCAAAAAGACGGATAACCAGGGAGAAACGAAAAGCAAAATGCGCCAAGCCGCTATTTCAATAGCAGTAGGGCGCATCATGCAGTAGAAAGAAGATTCGATGAACCTATAGGTTCGGCTGGTAATAGGCCCCAAGGGGGCCTGTGCAAACCACCGGCACGGCCGGTGGTTATGATTTTGCCAATGATAACTTTACTCCACCTTTTTGTATGTAGGATACCCTATTTAATAGGGCTTGCCAAACATCACCTTTTAATCCGGTTGCATAAATCATCGTAGAGAAAGGGACAGACCACTCACTGTCCACGATGGTCAGTTCGACAGTGCCGTATCCGGAAGGCGCCCGGAACACCTTCACACCTCCGACATCCGCCAGAGCGCTGACACGCTCCTTGTAGAAAGATTGCGCGATCACAATCAAGCGGCTGCGTTGCTGCGTGCGGCAGACAAAGGCCGTCAGCAATAGCAAACGGCAATGCAATTCGTGCTTCTGTAAGCTCACTGGCAAATAAAATTGATATAAATGAGATGTGCATTTTCAAATTTTTCGAGCGTTTCCGGCGGCGTGTTCGCCGCTTTTTTTGATGAGAAATCGTAAATTATTCGGCGGTTCTGATGCGGCAGTCCTCTTTTTTTAGAGATAAGTTATTGCAAAACCAGCGCGAAAAATATCGTCGGTTTCGAGGAAAACTGAACTCGTTTTTACGAATTTCGGCTCTGTTCTTTGAGCAAGTTCTTCATAGAACCCAGCCGGTTTTTCGCCGGAATTGACGCTGCTTTCAGCGGAATGAAGCTGTGCGATCTGCGCAGTTCGACCGCTGAGCGACGCATCTGCGGCTGCTTGCACGTGCAATATGCAAGCTGCTGTTGCTGATAAAAATGCTGCGGAATTTCCACTCAAGCGCGCCAACGATGGCAGCTTTTTCTGATAATTCCGCCCTCGCAACCGGCATTTTTATCTTTGAAGTCAACAGCTTTACGCTCTACAAAGACGACTGAAAGCATCCAAATTCTTATCGGAAAAGTTTATTTATCGGCCCTTTTACGAGAGAAAAAAGATGGCGGAATGTGTCCAGCGCGAGTCGCAAAGCGCGTCCTGCGTGAGCAAAAAACACATTCTGCCGTCTCTTTTTTTTGAGTACTCCTGACTGGGTTTGATGCAATTCACCTGCGGAGTTCTCCCCCATCTTGGCACTCCGCGGTTACGAAAAGCGGAGGAAAATTGAGAATGAACGGAGCACTCTCTGGATCTTTTTTGCTCAGAAAATGAAGAAGAAACACACATCCGCTGCCCTGCTTGGGCGGCGGCAACGGCGCTTGTCGGACTCGATTTCAAGCCGGGTTTCGGGTTAAGTTTCGCCGCATTTCAGGCTGAATCCTGCCGCATTGCTGCCTGAGCGGGCGGCAATATGATGGCAAATGCGGCTGCGTTTCGTCCCCCAAAAGCGTCCGCTCATGGGGCTGACAAGCAGCAGTTGAGCCGAAAAAACTCCCGATCAACGCCTCGGATGAACCAAAAGTCTCCACAAAAAAGAGGCGGGCGGCTATCTTCCACCTCCGTCCAGCCGCGTTTTGGCAGCCCTTTTCTCATCAAATTCGTGAGCGTTATGTATGAACGGGTAAACCGTTATACAATAAAATCATAAGTTTATGTTGAAAACTCCTGCGATGTATGATAAACTGTGCTCAGATCAGATTATGATTCAGGAGCCGCACTAGGTATGGTACGACCTATATGGCGCATGGGCTCGCCGCAGTAACCGTTGTGAAATGGAAAAGTGCGCCACGGACCCGGCATGAGTAATCTTCGTGAAAGTGTCGGTAAAAAACGTATCTATCCCTATCCACTCTATGTGATAGCAGCCGGGATGCTGTAAATCTCCCGGAGAGACGCCTCACTCTACGAAAGAGGCCGACAGAACCCTAACTGCCGTAGAAACGAAAAAGGGCTGCACACATAAGCAAGAAAAAAGTGTTGAGGGGAACGTCCTAAACTGCACACACAAGCAGGTAAAAAAAGTGTATTGCCGATCGTCGTGCCTCCGAGGGAGGCGGGCAGGAGGCGGCCTCGGCTTTAACAGACGAAACAAACGAGCAGAAGAACTCTGTAAAGTGAAAAATAGATTTAAAAAATAAACAGACAGGAGGCCGGAATGGGACGCAGAAACAAAACATATTCCAAGGACCTGCATCAGCAAGCCTATGACCGGCTGACAGGGATGCTGGCATTCGGCGAAAGCAAAAAAGAGGCAATGGCCAACGGCACGACGAAGAATAAAATATTTTCTCACGCCACCTATAAAAACTATTGGAAGCACATCAAATATTTTTTGGGATACATTAAGGAGAAGCATCCTGAGTGCACCACCTTGAAGAATGCAAAGAAGTATGTCAACGAGTGGCTGCAGAGCAGAGTGGATCAGGGCCTCTCCGCATGGACGGTGCAGCTGGAGGCAAAGGCGCTGGGAAAGCTGTACGGGATCTCTCCGGATGACGAGGCATACTTTGACCCGCCGAAAAGAAACCGGCAGGATATTAAACGAAGCCGCGGAGACCGGGTGCGGGACAAACACTTCTCAAAGACGAACAATGATGAACTGATAAAATTTTGCCGCGGGACCGGCCTGCGGCGAAGAGAATTGCAGGAGCTGCGGGGAAAGGATCTGGTTTCCAAGGAGCAGATCGAAGCAGAGCTTTCCGAGCTGGAGAAGATCCCCGAGGCGCAGCAAGCACCGAGCGTCGCGCGGCGTCTTGAGATCCTCCGGGACACGCAGCTGTTTCCGGAGGCGCAGTCCTTTATCCATGTTCGCAACGGCAAGGGCGGACGGGAGCGTCTCAGTCCGATCGTCGGCAAGCACGCGGATCAGATCGTGGAGCGGATCGCGGACACGCTGGCAGAGGAAAAGGTTTGGCAGCACATCCACACCAGCGCCGACATCCACGGCTACCGGGCGGAGTATGCCACGGCCATCTACAAGGCTCATGCCAGGGCCATCGAGGACATCCCGTATGACAAGGTTAACCGCGGCACTGGGCGGCGTTACCAGAGCGAGGTATACACCTGCCGCAAGGATGAGGCCGGGAGAAAATTGGACAAGGCCGCTATGCTGGTTTGCAGCAAGGCGCTGGGGCATAACCGCATCAGCGTTGTGGCAGATAACTACATTCGGGGCCTGTAAGGAGGTGCACCACCATGGCTGAATTTGTAAAGAAAACCGCACTTGGTGGGTATAAGCCGGTGGCGGGCGGACCGCGCGATACGGAGTGTACCCATACGATTCTGACGTTAAGCGAGTATGCCGGGCTGAAACGGGAGATCTCCAGCGCACAGCAGGCGGCAAGAAATGCAGAATACAATGCGGACAAAAAAATCCACCAGATACAGAGCGAAGCGCAGAGCAGAATAACGGATGCTGAGAAGAAAATAGCGAATAATACAGCAGAATGGGAAAAGAAATTGGCGGCAGAACAACAGGAAAGCGCTCTGCAGCGAGAGCTGAACGCCAATCTGCTGCGGATCACCAAAGAGCGGGCCAATGCGGAGCGGGGTCTGAAGCCGAAAAAAGAGCATAACGGGTATGTTGTGCTGACGTCAGTGGAAAAGGAATCCCGCTATAAGGATTCGTATGGACACCCCCAGACGATTACGCTGTGGGAAACGGCGATGGAGACGCCCTATACCATGGATTTCGAGGCGGAGCAGGTCAGGGGCTTGATAAGAGAACTGACTCAGGACGATGAAGACGGGAATTGGCCGATCTGCCGGATCGGCATCACCGGAAACTATCTGGGCAAATATGCGGATATGATTCTGGATAAGGAATGGCGCGAGGACTATGAGAAGTACAACGTCATGCTGGAACGGTGGCTGAGGGCAAACTACAGGAGGGGTTACTGGGAGTTGGTCTTCCTGCATACAAAGCCCCTGTCCGTCGTTCCGCCGGATATGCGGGCGGGCCGGGGATGAGTTTCCCCCCTTCCCTGCTCGCTGTGTGCCCTTGCGCTGAATACAGGAAACCCCCGGTTCGCACGAACCGGGGGTCTTTGTTCTTCCCCACGGCCGGAAGATTCCGGCCGCGGCTGGGTTCTATGGAGTTTGGGTTTTGGGGCTTACGCCGCGTCGGGCGGGAGGGCGATGCCCTCCTCGTCCCAGGTGGTCAGCGCGAAGCGGTAGGGGCGGCCCTTCTTGTCCTTCTGGCGGTTCAGCTCTGCCAGCAGCGCCTTCACCGTGTCGGGGTGACGCTGGGCGATGAGCACGGCCTCCCGCACCTCCATATCGTCCGCCACGCAGCCGTCGTGATACATCCGCAACTGATACAGATCCTCCGCCTTGCTGCCGCCAGCCTTCGCCTCAAAAAGCGTGACGCCCTCCGTGCTGCTGACGAACAGATCCGACTTGATTTGCAGATTCAGGCACTGATACAGATTCTTCTCCGTGGAGACCCGCAGAACGCCCGGTTCCGCCGACTTTTTCTCCGCCAGCATCTGCACCAGCATCTGCTCGCGCCCCTCCTCTTTGATCGGCTCGGGGATGTTGGCGCGAATCCAGCTGAACAGCGCCGCCACCTTCGCGTCATCCTCGCGCAGGCCGTTTTTCGCCGCCTTGGTATCGGGCAGCGCTGCCGCCTGATCGCAGAGAATGTCGATCTGGGCGAGAAAGCGGTTCTGGCTGGGGTGCAGAGCCTTCCCCCAGATCTCGCTGCACAGCCCATGCTGAATGGCACGGCCGTTGATTCGGATCTCCGCGCCGCTGGAGGCCATGTTGCCCTTGTAATAGAAGGCGTTTTTCTTGCTGCGGCGGATGCTGCCGTAGCGGCAGCAGATGGTCACGGGGCCGTAGCCAAGATCGGCTTCCACCGGGGGCAGCTCGGTGTACTCACCCTTCCACTTTGGCTCCAGAGGCTCGGCGATCTCCACGCTATTGGGAACGCCATCCTCGTCCACAGCGGTGAGATGAATGGAGAAGGCCCCGTCCCGCAGCAGGTCGGCGTAGGTGTAGCGCAGGGTCTCCTGCAGGTAGGACACCACCTGTGCGAAGGTGGGGTCATTCTTTTTGGAGACGGGCTTGAGGGTCAGGAACTTATGCATGAGGCAGCGAACCTGCACCACCGTACCGGTATCGCCCATGATGTCCCCGCTGCCGGGAACAAGATACACGGGCATACCGATGCTGTAGGGGCTTTCTACCAGCTGGTAGCGGTCATGGGCAGCGTCCTCCGCCGTCCGGGTCTGGATGCTCCAATGCTGATCCGCCCCGGCGTTGATGGACGCCAGCGCGTGCTTGAGACCCATGCCGTGCTCGTTCAGGGCGGACTCGGCGCAGGAACGGGCGGCAATGGTAAGGGCGGCATCTACGTCCTCAATGCCGGTGCCGTTGTCGCAGACCGAGACATCCACATAGGTGTCCTGGTTCATCAGCGTGATTTCGATGCGCCCCCGGATATTGTGGGCGCGGAAATTGGAGATGGAGTTATCGGTCAGTTCGCAGAGGGTCTGGCCGAATTCCTTAAAGTTGCCGGAGATGCCCGCGAAGAGTTCTCTACCGTCGGGGGCGTTGTTGGTCTTTCGAGCGATGAATCCTGTCATGTTGATGACCTCCAAAAATATTTTTCTGAAAATAAAACGCACGGTGCAGGTCATTGCCCTACATCGTGCGGGAGGATCTTACAACATTCCTCTTGCCCCGCCCGCCGAAAAAGGGTATACTGTCCCTATCGGTGCGGGGAATCCCGTTGTGTAGGTGGTCACTTCACCTGCGCAGGTGCAAAGGAGCTGCAACTCCTTTGTACTGCCGTGTTTTTTACTTTCTGATTGTATTGTAGCATATACGGTTGCGCATATCAAGCCGGAATGTTGCACAAATACACGGTTGCATATATGTTGATCATTGCCATATAGACGGGATCAGGCAGCTGCGGTATACTAAAATAGATAATAGTTGAATAGGAGGGAACATTATGCCGACAACGGATGCCCAACGCCGGGCACGAGACAAATGGCTGTCCGAAAAAGTGGAGACCATTAACCTGAGAGTGCCGAAAGGATCAAAAGAGATCATTAAAACCCACGCTGAGAAGCACGGGGAGTCCACAAACGCTTTTGTTTATCGCACCGTGATGGAAGCCATCGAGCGGGACGAGCAGGCCGACAGCGACCGCTGAGCGGGATCGCGCCCATGAGAGATGCGCCAAGAATTTCTGTTGACCTTTTTGAGAAACTTTGATAGAACAAGCGGAACTATAAAGTTGACATGTCGGTGTACCGAGGATGTCAGATTGCCGATAGAGAGCGGCCGGCAATGAGCGGCCCTTTTTTGAAAGCGGCAAGCAAGACCGGCTTTGCCGGTCGAGTGTCCAGGGCTGCGCTCTGACGCTCAAAAGAACAGCAAGGCTTGATTTCTCATGCGATTGGGAGATCGAGCCTTGCTGTTTTAATCATATCGCAGCACTGGCTCTCGTGTCCAATGCCCCGCGGTAAGCGCTCAACAGGAACCGTCAAAGATAAGATCATCCGTGTCCGTTGTTCCGCCAGTAAAGGCCCGATGAAGGCCAGGACCGAAGGAAATGCTTGGAACGCCAGCTGCCACCGCAGAGGATATCCAAAAGCAGATCAGGGGGCATAAACGTTCGCATCACAAAAAGCCACGCAAGTATCCACGCTGTATGATGTCCGCCAAGTATGCCTGTGGGCAGATCGCTCAAGGTCAAGCGCAGCCCAATTTGGCTGCATAGTAGAAAAACAGCCGTTTTGGGTTGCTTTTTGTTTTTGCGTGCTGTACTTACCGTAGAGAGGAATGGACTATGCCGCAAAATTACTCAGCTTGCAATACATATAGTTCTGTCTGCGGTTTTGGATCGAATGAGCAGACAACCACTGCCTGTGTAACCATGATCTCTTCCGCAAGCTCATTTCGCAGGCTCCTCTGCCAACGCATGAACGTGCTGCAGCCGATTCCATGCTCCCGGCACCATTGCCGCTTTGGCATACCGCTTCCGTTGCACGCTTTTATGATTTCGATACTTTTCTCTTTTTTCAGGGTTTGAAACTCGTCCGGCATTCCTGAGATCTCCTTGAGACTTTTGGTACCGATGGGTCTTTTGATACCTCGGTCTCAATTATCTCATCTCTACTTTGATCTTGCCAGACGGTGGATTATGAGGCGCTTACTCTGAGGCCGGGTGGCCATCATTGGTTTCAGCGGTGCAAAAGCAGCAGTTCACTGCAAACAGCCCCGGTCCCCTGCGAAAGGGACCGGAGCTGTTTTTTCGTCACTTCATGGAGCGTGCCAGGAACGCGGCGATCTGGGCTCTCGTGCAGGTGGCGGTGGGGTTGAAGCGGCCGCCGCCCACGCCGGTGGTGATGCCGTTCTCCACGGCCCAAGCCACGGCGCTTGCGTAGTAGCTGTCGGCGGGAACGTCGGTAAAGTTCGCCGTGCCGCCCACCGCAGGCTGGCCCTCGGCCCGCCACAGCATCGTCACCATCTGGGCACGGTTGATGGCGGCGTTGGGGTTCGCGCCGTCGGAAATGCCCTTGGCCTTGGCCCAATTCTGAGCGTTCTCAAACCAAGTGTTGCCGCCGTTCAGATTTGCGTCGTTCTGGCGGGCGAGGATCGTCCACAGCTGCGCCCGGGTGGTGGAATTGTTGGGGGCGTAAATGGAATCGTTCATGCCGTTGACCAATCCGCGGGCGCTGACGAAGTCGATGGCGTCCTTGGCCCAGTGGTTCCGGGTGTCGGCGAAATCCTTGGAGTTATCAACGATTTTGACCGTTGCGCCGTCGTTCACGGTCAGCCGGATGCCGCCCTCCGTGGGAATGGAGTCCTTCACGATCTCCTCCGTACCGTCGGGGTGGACGAGGACTGCCACCGTGCCGGGGGTCGCGTTGGAAACAGGAATTTCTACCTTGGTTTCGCTCGCACCCTTGGGCAGTTCCACCTTGACGGTGGGGGCGATGTTGGAATCGCGGGAAGCCTCTACCTCCACAGGGGCCTTCACCGCCTCGCCGTTCTTCTTCGCGTCCTCGATGGCCTTATCGCTGACCTTCGCCTCCGCCGCCGTCTTGCTTTCGCCGTTCTCGATGGTGGTGACGGTCATTCCGGTGGAGCCGTTGGCCGTGGTGGTTTTGGTGGTCTCCGTGCCGGAGGTCACGCCGTTTTTGTCGGTCTTGGTCTCCGACTTCGTTTCAGACTTCGTCCCGTCCTTGGAGGTGACGGTCTCGGTCTTGCTTTCCGTCACCGTACCGTCCTTCTTGGTCTCGGTCCGGGTCTCGCTTTCGACCTTCGAGCCGTCCTTGTTAGTCACGGTCTCGTTCTTGGTCTCGACTTTCGTTCCGTCCGGTTTCGTCTCCGTTTTCGTCTCCGTCTTGGTCACGGAGCCGTCCTTCTTGGTCTCGGTCTTGACGGTGGTGCCGTCGGGCTTGGTGACCGTCTCCACCTTCGTACCGTCCGGCTTGGTGACGGTCTCAGGCTTGGTGGGCGTCGTGCTGCTGGAGCCGCCGCCACCACCGGAGGACGAACCGCCGGAACTGCCGCCCGTAGAGCCGCCGGGCTGAGAGGGCGTGGTGCCGTCGGTCACGGTGACCTTGCAGGTGGCGGATTTGCCCGAACCGTCCGTCGCGGTGGCAGTGATCGTCGCGGTACCAACCTTGACCGCCGTCACGGTGCCGTCAGGGGCTACGGTGGCAACATCCTCGTCAGAGGACGCCCACTTCAAAGCCTTGTTGGCGGCGTTCTCAGGCGCGACCGTGGCGGTCAGCGTTTCGCTGTTTCCAACAGAGATCGAAGTGCTCGTCTTGCTAAGCGTGATTTGGGAAACAGGGACGATCTCGGGCGTGACGGTGCGGACGTAGCCGCAGATATTGCAGGTGGTGTCCGCGTCATCGTCGTAGATGTGCGCCGCTTTGTCCTTGATGCTTTCGGACTGTTCCGGGCAGTCCGCGTCGGTGCATTCGTGCCAGTGGTTCGTACCGTCCTTGCTCCAGTCGCCGTAGCGGTGTTCATGCGCGGGCGGCGTGACGGTGAGCGTCGCGGGCTCGGAGTATACGGGAGACGTGCTCACGCGGTCACTGCCCGTATGGTTGTTCGTGTTCCAGAGCACACAGCGGAACAGCTGGCCGCTCTGTGCCGCCGTGACGGACGGGATCGTGTAGCTGGGAATGTAGTTCCAAGTGTAGCTCAAGGAGTCCTCTATATGACTGATGCCGCCGGCGCCTTCGATGTCCATCCAGTTTTGGCCGCCGTCGGTGCTGCTCTGCCACTGATACTCCAGTGTGTTGAGATATTGATCGATCAGCTTGGCGGAGAATGTCACCGAATCACCCACAGCCGCGGACACGCTCTGCGGCTGCTCCGTGACCACAGGTGTGACGCACACAAGGAGCCGCCAGTAACCGGTCACGGTCTTGACCGTATTGCCGGGATAGGTCAGCGTGACATGGAAGCAAACACACTGATAGTCCATTTCATCCGTGATGGTGATGGGATAGGATTCGCCCGCGGGTGGGATCGCAGCCCACTCCTCTTCCGTTGGCATAACGTTTCTGCAGTACTTCCAGCGGTATTCCGCTGTGACGCCCGTCAGAGAGCTTATGGGATACCGGGTTTGGCCGTCGTAAAAACCGGCGGTAATGGTCGCGATCTCGCCCTGAATGAATTCACCGTTTCCCCGCATGGGCGAGGCCGCGCCGCGCAGATATGCGGGACAGTAGTAGGCGGTAAATGTATGGGAATATGTCGTGCCATCCTTATTCGTCGCCGCGCAGCGGAACTTTGCGCCGTGCAGGGACAGGGGCAGGAGCGCCTGATAGGTGGCTTCCGTCGCGCCCTCGATATTTTCCCAGGTCGTGCCGCCATCCCGGCTGACCTGCCATTGCAGCGCGGGCGCGGGCGTGCCGGTGACTTCAACGGTCAGAGTCATGTATTCACTGATTTCGACCACGCGGCTGACATCCTCCGTCGGGCTGGTGAACACCGGCACATCGCCGAGGGTCATGCTGCCGTCCGACTTGGGATAGTACTTATTCCCGCCGATGGTCACAGTCTCCACCTCTGCATCCTTGGGGATCCAGAGGTAGAGCTTGCCGCTGCCGTTGGTGGTGATACGGCTGTCGTCAAATGTCGCATTGACCGGAAGTCCGGAAAGGGTGACATCCTCTACCGCGGTGTTCTTTTCCGAAAGGGTCAGGGTGACCTTTTTCAGTTCATTGCCGTTGGAATCTTTCACGACCGTGTTCACTGGAACATTCAGATCGACACTGCCGCCGTTGATGACAACGTTGGCGCAGTTGACCGTGCCCAGACCGAAGACCAGGCTGTTTGAGA
>ERZ856578.2871-NODE-2871-length-27226-cov-4.770084_pt1 | contig 27226 bp, 24 predicted proteins | sample MGYA00514384_ERZ856578 | MGnify/ENA primary metagenome ERZ856578 (study PRJEB29103, sample SAMN06111958) | human gut metagenome | biome: human gut; feature: ankylosing spondylitis patient; material: healthy_person | host: Homo sapiens | place: China:Hangzhou... | reverse complement strand
AAGCTTTCTGACGAGCTGGAGGAGCAGATCGCGGACATCGCCCTCTTCGGCCACAACAACGTGCCCCGCAAGACCCACGGGGACATCGGCAAGGTGAGCTATGTGGCTCCCAAGGTCTCGGAGGACTACATCGACCATTTGGAGGGGACCATCGACTCCACCCTGGGCGGGCTGCGCATCCTGGTGGACTGCGCCAACGGCGCGGCCTCCGCCACCGCCGCCCGGCTGTTTGACCGCTTCTCCAAGCTGCGCACCGACGTCATCAACGCCGACCCCGACGGGGTGAACATCAACGAGAAGTGCGGCTCCACCCACACCGACGCCCTGGCCGCCATGGTCAAGGCCGGCGGCTATGACATCGGCATCGCCTTCGACGGCGACGCGGACCGGTGCCTGGCGGTGGACGAGCTGGGCAACCTCATCGACGGGGACCAGATCATGGCCGCCTGCGGGTTAGATATGCTGCACAAGGGCAAGCTGTCCGGCGAGACGGTGGTGGCCACGGTGATGTCTAACTTAGGGCTGCACCAGTTCGTGAAGGAGCACGGCATGAAGCTGGAGTGCACCAACGTGGGGGACCGGAACGTGCTGGAGCGGATGCTGGAGAAGGGCTATGCCATCGGCGGCGAGCAGTCCGGCCACATGATCTTCTTAGAGCACGCTACCACCGGCGACGGCGAGCTGACCGCCTTGCAGATGCTGGCCCTGCTGAAGGAGAGCGGCAAAAAGGCCTCTGAGGTCTTCGGGGCCTGCCCCCGGTATCCCCAGGTGCTCATCAACATCCCCGTGGCCAACAACGACGCCAAAAAGGCCATCATGGCCAGCGGAGCGCTGGCCCAGGCCGTGGCCGGGGAGGAGGAGAAGCTGGGCGATGACGGCCGGGTGCTGGTGCGCCCCTCCGGCACCGAGGCCCTGATGCGGGTCATGGTGGAGGCCAAGACAGAGCAGACCGCCCAGGAGGCCGCCCAGCGGCTGGCGGATCTGATCGCCAAGCTGTAAGCATCTGCCACGGATTTTGTCGGTTCTGGAAAATTGAACAAAATATTTCCACAGGCCCCTTGACAAATCCGGCGATTTTGTTTATTATGGTTGATAGCAGAAGTGTTAATAGGCAAGCAGACTCCTCCCCGGACGATTTAGACCGGGAGTTGTGTCTGCGCGCTGCCCGGGGCGATCCCCAGGCGGAGACCGAGCTGGTCAGCCGCTACGGGCAGTTGGTCCGTGCCTGTGCCCGCCCCCTGTTTCTGGCGGGAGGGGACAGCGAGGACCTGATCCAAGAGGGTATGCTGGGTCTGCTCACCGCCATCCGGGGCTTCGACCCCCAGCGGGACACCCTGTTTCGGACTTATGCGGAGATATGCATCCGCAGCCGCCTTTACACCGCCATCCGCGCGGCCCAGGGCGGAAAGCACGCCCCCTTAAACCACAGCGTCTCTTTTGAACCCCCTCTTTTTGATGGAAGCAACGCGCACCTGTTTTCCAGCGTCGAAAGTCCCGAGGACGTCATCATCGGCAGGGAGGAACTGAAAGAGCGACTAGACGCTCTGAAGGGCCAGTTATCTGAGCTCGAAGGGAACATCTTACCCCTATACCTCAACGGCCTCTCCTGCGGAGAGATCGCCCGCCAGGTAGGCCGCCCCCCAAAGTCGGTGGACAACGCGATCCAACGCATTCGGCGCAAGGTGGCGCAGCAATTTTCTTCCGGCGTATCCAGCGAGAGCTGATCGCAATATTACACCGTTCGACCCGGAAAGGGCCGGACAACAGTCAAAGAGAGGGAATTATCCATGTACGAAGACAAGATCCTGGTATGCAAAGAGTGCGGCAACGAGTTTACCTTTACCGCCGGTGAGCAGGAGTTCTATGCCGAGCGCGGCTTCCAGAACGAGCCCCAGCGCTGCAAGCCCTGCCGTGACGCCCGCAAGAACGCGGCCCGTGGCCCCCGTGAGTACTTCACCGCTGTCTGCGCTGCCTGCGGCGGCGAGGCCAAGGTGCCCTTCGAGCCCAAGTCTGACCGTCCTGTCTATTGCAGCGACTGCTTCGCCAAGATGCGTGAGCAGGGCTGATTTTAGCCGGAACACCAGCGGCGTGACGAATTTTCGTCACGCCGCTTTTTTTGCGCCCATTTTTGTGAGTAAACCGGCCCTATTCCGCGCACCCTAACAGAAATTCCGGTTTAGGAGGCGCAAGAAATGGCAGACATGGAACAGGAGTACACACAGCCGGAGGCCCCGGCCAACACGCAGAACCTGGTGGACCTGGGTACCTCCCTCATCCAGCGGGAGGAGGGGCGGGTCTATGTGCTGACCATCGTGGGGCAGATCGAGGGGCACCAGCTGCTGCCCTCCGGCATGAAGAGCACCAAATACGAGCACGTGCTGCCCTTGCTGGCGGCGGTGGAGGGCGACCCGGACATCCACGGCCTGCTCATCCTGCTGAACAACGCCGGGGGAGACGTGGAGGCAGGGCTGGCCATCGCGGAGCTGATCGCCTCCATGTCTAAGCCAACTGCCTCCCTGGTGCTGGGGGGCAGCCACTCCATCGGCGTGCCCCTGGCGGTGGCGGCCCGGCGGTCCTTTATCGCCCCCTCTGCCGCCATGACGGTACACCCGGTGCGGCTGACCGGCCTGGTCATCGGCGCGCCCCAGACTTTTTACTACTTCGAGCGGGTGCAGGAGCGCATCGTCCGCTTCGTCACCGGAAACAGCCACATCTCCCGGGAGGACCTGACCCGGCTGATGCTGCGCACCGACGAGCTGGCCGCCGACGTGGGCAGCATCCTCTATGGGGAGGAGGCGGTGCAGCTGGGCCTCATCGACCAACTGGGCGGCCTGACCGACGCCCTGAACTGGCTGTATCAGACCATCGAAGAAAAGAAAACGCCGTGAAGCATATCGCCCAGAGGTCCCGGAGCTTTTCCCAGGAAAAGCCCCGGGGCATTTTTTACATTCCGTCTCTTTTTTTGCGGGGGAAAGTGTGGTAAAATAAAGGCCGATTTTGTAACAAGAGAGGGGGAAGCCGGATGCTGCGCATTCTCATGGGACGGGCCGGGAGCGGCAAGACCACCGCCGTGCTAAACCGCCTGTGCCAGGCCGCCGGGGAGCGGCCCCAGGTGCTGATGACCCCGGAGCAGCAGTCCCACGAGGCCGAGCGGGCCTTATGTAAGGCTGGCGGCCCGGGGATCTCCCTGCGGGCAGAGGTGCTGTCCTTCAGCCGCCTGGCCAACCGGGTGTTCCAGGCCGCGGGCGGACTGGGCCAGGAGGAGCTGGACGGGGGCGGACGGCTGCTGCTGATGTATCGGGCGGTGCAGGAGACCGCCCAGCAGCTGAAGGTCTATGGCCGCCCCTCCAAGCGTCCGGCCTTCCTCCAATCCCTGCTGGCCACGGTGGACGAGCTGAAAAGCTGCCGGGTAAGCCCGGAGCAGCTCATCCGGGCGGGGGAGGAGGCCGAGGGCCCCAGCGGGGACAAGCTCACCGACTTAGGGCTCATCTGCGGGGCCTACGAGGCCCTGGTGGCCCAGACGGCCCTGGACCCCCGGGACCGGCTCACCCGGGCGGCGGACAAGCTGACCCATTGCTCCTGGGCTGAGGGGAAGGACCTGTGGCTGGACGGCTTTACCGACTTCACCCCCCAGCAGCAGGAGGTGCTGCGCCACCTCCTCCGCCAGGCCCATCAGGTGACGGTGACCCTGACCTGTGACCATCTGGAGGAGGACGAGGGGGGCACGGGCATCTTTTCCCCCGCCCGACTCACCGCCGCCCGGCTGCTGCGGTTGGCCGCCAGCGAGGGAATTTCCTGTGAGGTGGAACACCTTGTCAGTGACTACAGCCCAAAGCCTGACAGCCTGAAGCACTTAGAGTACGCCCTCTTCGGCCACGAGGAGGTCCAGCCCATCCCCCAGGCCGGGGCGGTGGAGCTGTTCCGGGCCTCCAGCCCCCGGGCGGAGGTGGAGTGGGCCGCCGCCCGCACCCTGGGCCTGGCCCGGGACCAGGGCCTGCGCTTTCGGGATATCGGCGTGGTGGCCCGGAACTATGGGGCCTATCGGGACCTGATCGAGAGCATTTTCCCCCGGTTCGGCATCCCTGTGTTCTCCTCCGCCATGTCGGACATCCTGGAAAAGCCCGTGCTGGCCCTGGTGACGGCGGCCCTGGACACGGTGGCGGGGAACTATGCCTATGACGACGTGTTCCGCTATCTGAAAACGGGGCTTACGGACCTGCCCCAGGAGGACCGGGACCTGCTGGAAAACTATGTGCTGGAGTGGGACATCCGGGGGAGCGCCTGGACCCAGGACAAGCCCTGGGCCTGGCATCCCAGGGGCTATGGTTTCCCCTGGGAGGAGGCGGACCGCACTCTGGTGGACCGGTTGGACGCCGCCCGGCGGACTGTGGCCAAGCCTCTGGAGACGCTGCGTCGCAACGCCAATAAAACCGGGCGCGGTCAAGCGATAGCCCTTTACACATTTTTGGAGGAGATCGGCCTGCCGGAGCGCCTTGCCCAGCGGGTGGAGGAGCTGAAGCGCCGGGGGGAACCCCTGCTGGCGGAGGAATATCGCCAGCTGTGGGACATCCTGTGCGGCGGCCTGGAGCAGTGCGCCGCCCTGCTGGGGGAGCGGCCCATGGAGCTGGACGAGTTTGCCGCCCTGTTCCGCCTGGTGCTGTCCCAATATGAGGTAGGGGCCATCCCCGTCTCCCTGGACCGGGTGACGGCGGGGGAGACCACCCGCCAGACGGGCCACCAGGTGAAGGCCCTGATCCTGCTGGGGGCGGATGACGGGTCCATCCCCCAGGCGGGCAGTCCCCCGGGGCTGCTGTCGGATGACGACCGCAGTCTGCTGGCTCTGTATGGCCTGGAGCTGAGCGGCTCGGCCCGGGAGCTGCTGTACCGGGAGATGACCACCGTCTATCTCACCTGCACCCGGCCCAGCCGGTATCTGCTGGTGTCCTGGGCGGCCTGCGGCCCCGGCGGGGAGGAGCGCCGCCCCAGCTTTCTGGCCCAGCGGCTGCTGCGGATCTTCTCCGACCTGACGGTGAGCCGGGAGGAGCGCGACGGTCAGTTTGCCTTAGAGGCCCCCAGGCCCGCCTTGGAGCAGGCGGGCTGGAATCCCCGGGCGCGCCGTGCCCTGGATGGCCTGCCCGAGTATGCCGGGGCGCTGGAGCGCCAGGACCGGGCGGAGCACTGGGACCGGGGCACCCTGTCCCGCTCCGCCGCAGACCGGCTCTATGGCCGCCGGGTGGCCATGTCCGCCTCCCGCATGGACAAATACCGCTCCTGCCACTTCGCCTATTTCATGCGCTATGGGTTAAAGGCCGAGCCACGGCGGCAGGCGGGCTTCTCCGCCCCGGCCTACGGCACCTTTGTCCACTATGTGCTGGAGCAGGTCATGCAGGACGAGATGTTCCAGCAGACCCGGCTCCCCGGCATGGAGCCGGACTTTGAGGACCGGGAGCGCGCCCATTTAGCCGACCTGACCCGGGCGGCGGTGGAGCGCTATACCCGGGAGGAGCTGGGCGGCCTGGAGGGCCAGTCAGAGCGCTTTCAATATCTGTTCCGCCGTCTGCTCCGCTCCGTCCAGGCGGTGGTGGAGAACGTGGCTCAGGAGCTGCTGTCGGGCAGCTTCAAGCCCATCTCCTTCGAGCTGGGCTTTGGCCGGAAGGGGGACCTGCCCCCGGTGGAGCTGACCGTGGACGGGGTGACCATCAGCGTGTCTGGCTTTGTGGACCGGGTGGACGGCTGGGTCCGGGACGGACGGCTCTATCTGCGGGTGGTAGACTATAAGACCGGGAAGAAGTCCTTCGACTGGACGGAGGTCTGGAACGGCTTAGGGCTGCAGACGCTGCTGTATCTCTTTGCCCTGGAGCGACAGGGAGAAAACCTTTACAATATGCCCGTAGCAAGCGCCGGTGTGCTCTATCTCCCCGCCCACGAGGCAGTGATCCAGGGCAGCCGGACCATGGACGACGACCAGTGGCGCAAGGCGGTGGATAAAGAGCTGACCCGCAGCGGCCTGGTGCTGAATGACCGGGGCGTGCTGGACGCCATGGAGACGGCGGGGGAGGCGGGTTATCGCTTTCTGCCCCTGCGGGTGTCCAAGACCTCCGGTGACGTGACCGGGGAGGCCCTGGCCACCGCCGAGCAGTTCGGCAAGCTGGGCTGCCACATCCAGCAGGTGCTGGAGGATATCTGCCGGGAGTTGGGCCAGGGGGCCATCGCCGCCGACCCCTTCTGGCGGGGGCCGGACAAGAACGCCTGCCGCTATTGCGACTACGCCGCCGCCTGCCACTTTGAGGAGGGCCGGGGGGGCGACTGCCGCCGGTGGGCCCACAAGCTGGCCGCAGCGGACTTCTGGACCGAAGTAGACGGAGGGAAGAAGCATGACTGAATCCGTGTATAAGCTGGAGATCTTCCTGCCGGAGGACCACTTCGACCCGATCTGCCAGGCCCTGTGGTCGGTGGACGCGGGGCACATCGGCCAGTATGATCGCTGCCTGTCCTGGAGCCGGGTGAACAGCTGCTGGCGGCCCCTGGCGGGGACGGACCCCTATCTGGGCCAGCCGGGGCAGCTGTGCCGGGCGGAGGAGATCAAGATCGAGGTGTGCTGCCTGGCCGCCCGGCTGGACGAGACCCTCGCGGCCATCAAATCGGCCCACCCCTATGAGGAGCCGGTGATCAACGTGCTGCCCCTATTGAAGACGGGCCTTTGAAACAGCAAAAAAGCCCCGCAGGGCTTTGTGACATAAGGAGACAAGAACAAGACATGGATATCACGCTGCACTACGAGCAGATGGGGGAGGGCTTCCCCCTGGTCCTGCTCCACGGAAACGGAGAGGACCACACCTATTTTCAGCACCAGATGGAGCCTTTCGCCGCCCACTATCGGGTCATCGCCCTGGACACCCGGGGCCACGGGGGTTCTCCCCGGGGGGAGGCGCCCTTCACCCTGGAGCAGTTCGCCCAGGACCTGAGGGACTTTTTGGACCAGCAGGGCATTGAGAAGTGCCACCTGCTGGGCTTCTCCGACGGGGGGAACGTGGCGCTGATCTTCGCCCTGAAATACCCCCAGTACATTGAAAAGCTGGTGCTGTGCGGGGCCAATCTGGAGCCGGAGGGGCTGAAAAGCGGCCTGCGGATGAAGCTGCGCCTGCGCTGGGCGGCCCTCCAGGCGGCCCGCCACGTGCAGCCGGAGCTGGAGCGGCAGTTCGAACTGCTGGACCTGATGGTCACCCAGCCCCACATCGACCACCTGGCCCTGCGGGGCCTGAGGATGCCCGTGCTGGTGGTGGCCGGGGACCACGACATGATCTATGAGGCCCACACCCGCATGATCGCCGCGCCCATCCCCCACGGCAAACTGGCCATCCTGCCCGGGGACCACTTTGTGGCCCGGGACAACTGGAAGGAATTCAACCCCCTGGTCCTGGATTTTTTGCAGAAGGACTGAGGAAAAAAGAGAGGTTTCACCACTATGGAAAACGGCAAAAACGTGCTCATCATCAACGACATGCCTGGCTATGGCAAGGTGGCCCTGGCGGCCATGCTGCCCGTGCTGTCCACCCTGGGCCACAGCGTCTATAACCTGCCCACCGCTTTGGTCTCCAACACCCTGGACTATGGCAAGTTTACCATTCTGGACACCACCGACTATATGACCAAGGCCATCGCCGTGTGGAAGGAGCTGGGCTTTCGCTTCGACTGCATCACCACCGGCTTTCTGGCCTCGGCGGCCCAGGTGGGCATCATCCGGGACTTTATCGCCAGCCAGAAGAAGGAGGGCCTGCTGGTGATGACCGACCCCATCATGGCCGACGAGGGCAAGCTGTATAACGGCGTGACGGAGGAGACGGTGGAGAATATGCGCCGTCTCATCGGCGTGGCCGACGTGATCGTGCCCAACCTCACCGAGGCGGAGTTTTTGACCGGCCTGTATCAGGGCCAGGAGAGCCTGACCGCACCCCAGGTCCGCCAGGTGGTGGACGCCCTGCGGGACTTTGGCCCCCGGTCGGTGGTCATCACCAGCGGCAAGCAGACGGAGACGGGGGAACACGCCGTGTGGGGCTATGACCACAAGAAGGAGGAGTATTTCTCCATCCCCTTTCAGTTCATCGACGTCCACTTCCCCGGCACGGGGGACATGTTCTCCGCCGTGCTGGTGGGGGAGCTGCTTGGCGGCACGGATTTCCAGGGCGCGGTGCGCCGGGCCATGGACGTGCTGGAGACGCTCATCGACCTGGAGAAGGACGAGATCGAGAAGAACAAGGGCATCCGCATCGAGAAATTTTTGGACGTGCTGAAGCACTAAGATCGAAGTTGAAGTTAGGGAGGGTGAGCCATGGCGTTTCCTTTGACCCCGGAACAGCAGGATATCGTACAGGACCGGGGGGGCGAGCTGCTGGTGTCCGCCGCCGCCGGGTCGGGCAAGACAAGGGTGCTGGTGGAGCGGCTGCTGGACCGGGTGACGGAGGAGGGGCTGGACATTGACCGGTTCCTGGTCATCACCTATACCAAAGCCGCCGCCGCCGAGCTGCGCACCCGCGTGGCCCAGGAGCTGGCCGTCCGTCTGGCCGAGCGGCCCCATGACCGGCACCTTCAGCGCCAGCTGACGTTGGTATACAAGGCGCAGATCTCCACCATTCACGCCTTCTGCTCCGTGGTGCTGCGGGAGAGCGGCCACCTGCTGGACTTAGACCCCGACTTTCGCCTGTGCGACGAGGGGGAGGCCCAGGTGCTCATGGCCCGGGTGCTGGAACAGACCCTGGACCGCCGCTATGAGGGCCTGGACCCCCAGGGGCCCTTCGCCCAGCTGGTGGACACTCTGTCCGCCGGGCGGGACGACAGCCGCCTGGCCCAGATCGTGCTGGACATCGCCGGACGGGTGCAGAGCCACCCCGACCCCGCCCGCTGGCTGGGGGAGGAGCAGAGCCGCTGGCAGCTGGCCCCGGGCACGGACATGGAGGACACCCCCTGGGGGGCCATCCTGCTGGAGGAGCTGCGCCGCCGGTGTTATTGGTGTCGGAAGCGCCTGGGCCAGGCCCTGGACCTGGTGGGGGAGGACGAGCTGCTGAAGGCCAACTGCGCCCCCGCCCTGTACGAGAGCGCCGCCCGGCTGGACAAGCTCCTCGCCGCCCACGGCTGGGACGAGACCAGCGCCTGCCTGCCCATCCCGTTCCCCACCCTGGGGCGGAAGAAGAAGCGGGCAAAAGAGTTGGACGCCCAGGAAGAGATGGACGCCGCGGACCGGGCCGAGCGCATCAAGTCCATCCGCGCCCGGTGCAAGAAGCAGTTGGAAAAGCTCTCCGCCCTGTTCCAGGAGAACAGCCGGGAGCTGGGGGAGGAGCTGGCCCTGGCCCGCCCGGTGGTCCAGGCCCTGATGGACCTGACGACAGACTTTCTGGCCGACTATGCCAGGGAGAAGCGGCGGCGGGGGCTGGTGGACTTCTCCGACCTGGAGCACCTGACGGTGAAGCTGCTGCTGGATGACCAGGGCCAGCCCACCCAGGCCGCCCGCATGTGGGCCGATCGCTTTGAAGAGGTCCAGGTGGACGAGTATCAGGACACCAACCAGGTGCAGAACGCCATCTTCCAGGCCATCTCCCACCAGGGGCGCACCCTGTTTCAGGTGGGGGACGTGAAGCAGTCCATTTATCGCTTCCGCCTGGCCGACCCCACCATCTTTCTGGACAAATACCGCCGCTTCCCAAACGGAGCCAGCGCCCGGCCAGGCCAGCCCCGGCGGCGGGTGCTGTCCCGGAACTTCCGCTCCCGGCCCCAGGTCCTGCTGGGCTGCAACGATCTGTTCCGAAACGTCATGTCCGGGGATTTTGGGGAGCTGGACTACACCGAGGACCAGGCTCTGGTCCCCGGGGCGGCATTCCCCGACCCGGAGGGGGCGGACTATGCCCTGGAGCTGGACGTGCTGGACCTGGCCTATCTGGGGGAGCAGAGCCAGGAGGACCGGGAGAACAAGGACCAGGCCGAGGCCCGCTTTGCCGCCCAGCGGGTGCGGGAGCTGCTGGACAAGCCCATGATGGTGACCGAGGGGGACCACCAGCGGCCCCTGCGGCCCAGCGACGTGATGATCCTGCTGCGCAGCCCCGGCGCGGTGCTGCACTACTACACCCGCGCCCTGGGGGAGGAGAACATCCCCTGGGTGGCCGACGGGAACGAGGACTTTCTGTCCACCACCGAGGTAAACGTGGCCCTGGCCATCCTGCGCCTGGTGGACAACCCCCGGCAGGACGTGCCACTGCTGGCCGCCCTGCGCTCCCCGGTGTACGGCTTTACCGCCGACCGGCTGGCCGAGCTGCGCGCTGCCGACCAGGGGGAGGACTTCTATTCTGCCGTGGCTGCCGGGGCGGCCCGGGGGGAGCAGGACTGCGCAGACTTTTTGGACCAGCTGGAGCGGCTGCGCTTTGGGGCGGGAGACAGGACCTGCCGCCAGCTCATCTGGCACATCTATGAGACGGCGGACCTGCTTGGCGTCTTCGGCGCCATGAACGAGGGGCGCAAGCGCCAGGAGAACCTGCTGTCCTTCTATGCCCTGGCCGGGCAGATGGAGGACGGGGGCTGCCGGACCCTGTTCCAGTTCCTGCTGCGGCTGGACCGGCTGCGCCAGACGGGGGGCAAGCTCACCGCCGCCCGCCCCGCCCAGGAGGGGGAGGGCGTGTCCATCCTGTCCATCCACCGCTCCAAGGGGCTGGAGAAGCCGGTGGTGCTGGTGTGCGGCCTGAGCCGACGGCTGAACCGGGACGATTTGAAGGCCCCGGTGCTCTTCCACCCGGAGCTGGGCGTGGGTCCCAAGGGGCTGGAGCCGGAGCGGATGGTCCAGTATCCCACCCTGGCCCGCCAGGCGGTGGCCCTGCGTCTGGACCAGGAGATGATGGCCGAGGAGCTGCGGCTGCTGTATGTGGCCATGACCCGGGCCCGGGAGAAACTGATCCTGTCCGTGGCCCTCACCGCCGGGAGCAAGACCTTGGCCGATCTGGGGGAGGACCTGTCTCTGCCTGTCTCCCCCATGACCCTGTCGGTGCAGCCCAGTGTGGGCCACTGGGTGCTGCTGTATGCCATGACCCGGCCAGAGGCCTCGCTCCTCCGCGCCCTGGGCGGTCCGGGACATGACGAGGACTTCCCGGACCCCGACATCGGCCCCGGCTGGGACATCCGCTGGGTGAACGATCTGAGCGAGGACCAGGCTGACCGGGACGGCGTTATATTCCGGGCGGAAGAGAAGGCCCAGGCGGACGACGGCCCGGAGCCGGATCTGTCCTGGCGCTATCCCCATCTGGCCCTGGCCGACGTGCCCTCTAAGGTGACGGCCACCCAGCGGAAGGGGCGGCCTCTGGATCAGGAGGCGGCGGAGGAGGGCATGTCCACCGACCTGCCCCAGCCGGAGCCCGCCATCCACCGCCCCCGCTTTGCCGCGGAGGAACGGGGCCTGACCGCCGCCCAGCGGGGCACCGCCCTCCACCAGGCCATGCAGTATCTCCCCCTGACCGGGGACCACAGCCCGGAGGGGGTGCGGGCAGAGCTGGACCGGCTGACCCGGGAGGGCTTTCTCACCCCCATGCAGCGCCAGGCCATCCGTCCGGCGGTGCTGTCCGCCTTTTTCCAGAGCGACTTGGGCCGGGCCATGTGTGCGGCCCGGGAGTGCCGCCGGGAGTTTAAATTCTCTCTGCTGGTCCCCGCCCGGGAGTACGAGCCCCAGGCGGAGGCGGGGGAGGAGGTGCTCCTCCAGGGCGTCATCGACGCCTGGTTCGACGACGGGGACGGCGTCACCGTCATCGACTTTAAAAGTGACCGCATCCAGCCCGGGGGCGAGGCCCTGCGGGGGGAGGAGTACCGCCAGCAGCTGTCCGCCTACAGCCGCGCCCTGGAGGAGATCCTGGGCCGCCCGGTGCGGCGGCGGGTTCTGTGGTTTTTCGCCACCGGGCGGGCCTGGGACGTGTGAAAAAAATCAGTCCCCCCGCTGGCCGGGCAGGTCCACCAGGACGATGTCCTCCCCAAAGCGGCGCACGGCGGACCAGGGGATGGTCCGGTCCGGCTCCCGGCCCAGCAGTCCCAGCAGCCGGGGCCTGCCCGGGACGATGAGGGCCATGACCTGCCCCAGGTCGGTGTCTACCTCCAGATCCCCCACATAACCAAACCGGGTGCCGTCGGCCAGACTGACCACCTCTTTATACCGCAGCTGTTCCATCCGCGTGTTCATGGGCGCTCCCTCCTTTTGTGGTAAAGGTATGCGCCGCACAAAAAAACCATGCGCCCTTTCCGACCTGTCGTCGTTTCAGAGCGCATGGTTTTCTTATGCCATTTTTATGCCAGCAGGCCCCGCCGGACCAGGAAGTCGTGGGCCACGGTCTCTAAGTCCCGGCCCTCCACGTCCACGGCGTAGGTCATCTCCACCATGTCGGCGCTGCTGACCTGGCCGGTGAGCTGGCTGAGCACCTGCTCCAGCTCCGGTGTGTCGGTCCGGTGGCGGCTGAACAGGTCCTCCCGCACCAGAATGGCCCCGTTGTACTCCGGGAAGAAGCCCTTGTCGTCGGCCAGAATGGTCAGCCCTGCCCGCTTGTTCAGGCCGTCGGTGGTATAGACGATCATGGCATCGAAGGCCCCCTGTTCCAGGGCCTGATATTTCAGCACCACGTCCACAGCGGAGACGGTGCGGAAATTCAGCCCGTAGAACCGGGTGAAGGGGTCGAACTTCATGCTGCCCTCCTGGGTGAAGAACTCATGTTCCGCCCCAAAGCGCAGGTCAGGGGCCGCGGCGGCCAGGTCGCTGAGGGTGGTCAGGCCGTATTCCTGGGCCGCCTGAGCGGTGACGCCCACGGCATAGGTGTTGTTCAGGCCCACCTTGCCCAGCAGCCGCAGGCCGTCCTCCGCCACCTGGCCATTCACATAGTCAAACAGGCTCTCCCCGGCGGGGATATCGGCGGTGTCCCGGCCCAGGAAGGTGGTGAGCACCGTGCCGTCATAGGTGAACATCAGATCGCAGCTGGGGGAGGGGCCCCGCAGGGCATTATAGTTGTTCACCTGGGTCATCTGATCCCGGATATCCACAGTTAGGTCGGTCTGGTCCTCCACCAAAAGGCGGATGATGCGGTGCATCAGCTTCACCTCGGTGTAGTCCCCGTCATACAGCACCAGCGTCCCGGCGGCGCTTTGGGGCAGCAGGGGGAACAGAAGCAGTCCGGCGCACAGGGCGGCGCAGGCCACCCCGCCGGTCCACCGGAGCCAGGAGGGCGCGGGTTTTCGCCACCGGCGGTCATTCAGCCGCCGTTCCGCCGCCGACAGGACGAGATCCAGGACCAGAGCCATGACCATCAGGGCGGCGGTGCCCTTCAGCATCAGGGGCAGGTCCTTCTGGCGGATGGCGGTGTAAAACACTCCGCCCAGGCCGCCGCCCCCCACAAAGGCGGCGAATACCGCCGTGCCGATGGCGTTGACAGCGGCGATGCGTACCCCGGTGAAGATCATAGGCAGGGCCAGGGGCAGTTCCACATGGCGCAGACGATAGGCCCGGGTCATGCCCATTCCATCCCCCGCCTCCTTTAAATAGGCGGGGACCTGGGACAACCCCAGGCTGGTGTTGCGCACAATGGGAAGCAGGGAATAGAGGGCCAGCCCCACCACCACCGTGGGTTTGCCTGGACCCATGGCCACCATAATAACACCCAGCAGAGCCAGGGCGGGTGTGGTCTGAATGAGGTCCACCAGGCGCAGAATAACCTGCCCCGCCTTGGGGTACAGATAGGAGGCAAGCCCCAGGGGGACACCCAGGCCAACGGCCAGAAGCATGGCGGCCAGGACCAGAGAGAGGTGGTCCCGCAGCATCAGCATGGTCATCTCTACGCCGCCCCCTTTCCGTCCCGCATCCCACGGGGGACCACCCGCTTTTGCAGGGCGTCCACCAGGGAGCCAAGTAAGAAGGCCAGCAGGGCCGCCGGAATGGCTCCCTGGAGGATGAGCACGTGGTTGTTGGAGCTGACGCCCTTATAGATAAAGTCCCCCAGGCCGCCCTGGCCGATCATGGCGGCCAGCACCGCCCAGCTGACGGTGTACACCGTGGACAGGCGCAGCCCGCCGATGATGGTGGGCATGGCCAGGGGCAGCTCCACCAGCCGCAGCCGCTGGAACTGGTCCATGCCGCAGCCCCGGGCGGCCTCCTTATACTGGGGTTCCACCGCCGCCAGGCCCGCCACCGTGTTTTTCAGCACGGGGAAGGCAGCGTAGATGCTGAGAGCGGCCATCACTGTGATGGGCCGCATCCCCAGCCACAGAAACAGCAGGCCGATGAAGACGATGCCGGGCACGGTGTTCAGCACGGACAGGGTGGGCAGGATGAACCGGGCCGCCCGGGGGAACCGGGACAGGACGATGCCCAGGGCCACCCCCAGCACAAAGCCCACCGCCACCGAGACCACCGTATAGCCCAGGTGGATGGCCACGGCCTGGAGAATGTCGCGGACGGTCTGCATGGTCATATCCATCACCCCCACAGATGCTCCGCCATGGCGGCGGCCATAGAGGTCTTGGTGATGATGCCCGCCACCGTCCTGTCCGGGGAGAGGACCACCAGATAGGGGAAGCCGCTGGAGGCCAGCAGATCGAAGCAGTCCTTGGCGTTGTCCTCCGCGCCCACCGTGGGGGTGTTGTTCCGCACCAACGGGCCGATGGTCTTGACCACGTGGCCGGTGAGGCGGATATCCGCGATGGACACCGTGCCCTGATAGCGCAGGGCCTCGTCCACCACCAGCAGAGTGTCCACGTTGTGGTGCTGCATCCGGCTGACGCACTCGTGGATGCCACGGTTCTGGTTGACCACGACCACGCCGGTGCGCATGACGTCGGCGGCGGTGAGGTCGGCGGGGGAGGGGCCGGAGACGTGGCTGCCCAAAAAGTCCCGCACCTGCTGGGTGGCGGGGTGCTCCAGCATCTCCTCCGGCGCGGCGGCCTGGACGATGTTCCCCCGGTCCAGAAAGACGATCAGGTCGGCCAGGTCCAGGGCCTCGTCCATGTCGTGAGTGACGAAGACGATGGTCTTGTTCAGCTTTTGCTGCAAGCGCTTGATCTCCAGCTGGAGGGAGCGGCGGGTCATGGGGTCCAGGGCGCTGAAGGGTTCGTCCATCAGCACCACCGGGGGCGAGGCGGCCAGGGCACGGAGGATACCGATGCGCTGCTGCTGGCCGCCGGACAGCTCCGAGGGGTATTTGTGGGCGTAGGATTCATAGGGCAGGTCCACCATGGCCAGCATCCGGCGCACCAGGTCGTCATAGCCCTCCCGGGGCGCGCCCAGCAGCCGGGGCACCACGCAGATGTTCTGGGCTACCGTCATGTTGGGGAACAGGCCCACCTGTTGGATGACATAGCCGATGCGGCGGCGGAGCTGATACCGGTCCGTCTTGGCCACGTCCTGGCCCCCCAGATAGATGTGCCCGCTGTCGGGCTGGATGAGGCGGTTTATCATCTTCAGGGTGGTGGTCTTGCCGCAGCCGGACGGGCCGATGAGGACGGCAAACTGCCCCTCTTTAATTTCAAAGTTCAGGTCGTTTAAGATGGTCTGGTTTCCATAACGCAGGGACACATGCTCGAAGCGGATCAAAATGAACCTCCTTTTTGCGGGGAACACGCGGAGAAAACGCCGTGAGCGCGGGCGATAAGGGTGTTCCGGGCCAGCAGACCAAAACAGGGTTTTGGTCAATTTATATAAATCAATTATACAGGATATGTTAAAAACCGTCAAATCAATAAACCGTAAAGAAAGTATGTCGAAATTGTGACGAAAGGGGCGGACCTTTATAAAGTCTTTATAAAACCTTAAACTTCTTCCCGCTGGCTTCTTAACCTTCGTCTGTTAGGATGATGGCAGAACCACCAAGGAGGAGACGGACATGGAATGGATCGTGATGCTGATAAAGGCCCTGGCGGCCACTGCGGGAGGGCTGCTGGCCCTGTGGGGCGGATACTATCTGGTCAGCGGACTGATGTGCTGGAGGGGGCAGAAGCCCTTTCCCATCCGTCCAGCCAGGACGAAGTTCGCCGTGCTCATCGCCGCCCGGAACGAGGAGCTGGTCATCGGGCCGCTGATCAACAGTCTGCTGATGCAGGACTATCCCCCGGAGCTATATGACGTCTGGGTCATCCCCAACAACTGCACCGACCACACCGCCCGGGCGGCTGCCGGGTTTGGGGCCAGGGTGCTGAAGTGTGACCGCCCGGTGAAGAGCAAGGGGGAGGTGCTCCGTTTCGCCTATGCCCGCCTCCGGGGCCGCCGGTATGACGCCTACTGCGTGTTCGATGCGGACAACGTGGTGGACAGCCGGTTTCTGCGGGAGATGGACCTGGCTTATCAGTCCGGGGCCGGGGCGGCCCAGGGCTATCGGGACAGCAAAAACCCCTATGACACCCCCATGTCCGGCTGCTACTCCATCTATTATTGGATGATGGACCGGTTTTATAACCAGAGCCGGGCCGCTGTCGGCCTGTCTGCTATGATCAACGGCACCGGCTTTATGGTGGCCGCCCGGGTGCTGGAGGGCATGGGCGGCTGGAACACCCACACCCTCAGCGAGGACCTGGAGATGACCGTCCAGTGCGCCCTGGCGGGGGAGAAGGTGGTCTGGGTCCCCCGGGCCATCACCTATGACGAGCAGCCCCTGGACTATGCCGTGTCCGTGAAGCAGCGCCGCCGCTGGACCAGCGGGACCATTCAGGTGGCCGGGCGCTATCTGTCCCGGCTGGGCCGGGGCGTGGAGCAGGGGAGCAGTCCCCTGGCCCTGACCGACCTGGCCGCCCTGCTGGTGACGCCCTTCTATCAGGCGGCGGCTCTGGGCGGGCTGATCCTGTCGTCGGTGTCTGCCGCCCTGGCCTGTCCCCGGGCGGAGCTGGCTCCCTGGGTGCTGCTGGCCGCCGTCCTCAGCCAGCTGGCAGGGATGATCTTAGGTTCCACCGCCGCCGCCGCCCTGGTGCTGACTCTGGAGGGCAAGTGGGACCGCCGCCTGCTGCCCGCTCTGGGGCTGTATGGCCTGTTCCTGCTGTCCTGGGTGCCCATCACCCTGGGCTGTCTGGTGAAGCAGACCACCCAGTGGGAGGAGATCCGCCACACCCGGAACGTCTCCCCCCAGCCCGCAGCCAGCCGAGCCTCTCTGGCCAGCTGAATTTGATAACGCCCTCTCTTACCTTTGGCCGCCGCACAGCTTTTTGTGCGGCGGCCGCTTTATTTTTATCGTACAACAAAACATACGTTGAAAAAGCTGAAAAAATTCCGTATAATGATAAGGACACCGCCGGGGCAGCCCGGCAGGGGGAGAACGAATGAGAAAAAAGATAAGGACGCTGGAACAACCATGTATCAGATCGACATTATGACCTTGTTCCCCGATGTGGTAGGGGATATGCTGTGTGAATCGGTGTTGGGCCGGGGACAGGAGCGGGGATATATCCGCATCGAGTGCCACCAGATCCGGGACTACACCAAGAACAAGCAGCGGCAGGTGGACAACTATCCCTACGGCGGTGGCCGGGGAGCGGTGATGCAGGCCGATCCCCTTTACAACTGCTGGCAGCACATCTGTGACCAGGCGGGGGAACGGGTCCACACCATCTATATGTCCCCGGCGGGCAAGACCTTCACCCAGGCCGACGCCCGGCGGCTGAAGGCGGACTACTCCCGCCTGATCCTGGTCTGCGGCCACTACGAGGGCATCGACGAGCGCTTCATCGACGAGTGCGTGGACGAGGAGATCTCCATCGGCGACTTTGTGATGACCGGGGGAGAGATCCCCGCCATGGCGGTGGCCGACGCGGTGTGCCGCCTGGTACCCGGGGTGCTGTCCGACCCCTCCTGCTATGAGAACGAGAGCCACTGGAGCGGCACGCTGGAGGCCCCCCAGTATTCCCGCCCGGAGATCTGGCATGACCGGGCCGTGCCCCCCATCCTCCTGTCGGGCAACCACGCCAAGGTGGACCTGTGGCGGCGGAAGCAGTCTCTGCTGCGCACCCGCCAGCGCCGCCCGGACCTGTATGAAAAGCTGGAATTTACGGAGAAATCGGACAAAAAGCTGCTGGCGGAACTCCACCAGGAGCACCCGGAGCTGTTTTGATAGAGAAGAAAGACGGTCTCTTTACAAACGGGAGAAAATATGCTATAGTACCCTACAAGATATAGTTTAAAAAACCATATTCGGAGATGATACGAATGGGATTTAAGATCGTTGTGGACAGCTGCTGCGATTTGACCGGCCAGATGCTGAAGGACCCACGCTTCATAAAGGTGCCGCTGACCATCCGCTCCAACGGAAGCAGCTTTATTGACAACGAGACCTTTGACCAGGCCGACCTACTGTGGGCCATGAAGCAGAGCGACGACGCCCCCGCCACCGCCTGCCCCTCGCCCCAGAGCTATCTGGACGCCTATCAGGGCCCGGAGGACGAGGACGTGTATGTGGTCACCCTGTCGGCTCTGCTCAGCGGCTCCCACAACAGCGCCGAGCAGGCCAAGCTGCTGATGGAGGAGGACCACCCCAACAAGAACGTCTATGTGTTCAACTCCTGCTCCGCCTCCTCCGGCGAGGTGCTGGTGGCCCTGAAGGTCCGGGAGCTGGCCGAGAGCGGTGCGCCCTTCAAGCACGTGGTGCGGGAGGTGGAACAGTTCATCTATCAGATGCAGACCATGTTTGTGCTGGAGACCCTGGAAAACCTGCGGAAAAACGGCCGCCTGACCCGCTTGCAGTCGGTGATCACCGGGGCGCTGAAGATCAAGCTGCTTATGGGCGCTACGCCGGAGGGGGAGATCTGCAAGCTGGGGCAGACGCTGTCCATGAAGCAGGCCCTGTCCAAAATGGTGGACCACATGGCAAACGACCCGGCCCACGCCGGGCGCGTCCTGGCGATCTGCCACTGCAACTGTCTGGACCGGGCTTTCCAGGTGAAGGCCATGGCTGAGCAACGCTGCAAATTCGCCCACATCCTCATTCTGGAGGCCGGCGGCATCACCAGCGTCTATGCCAACGACGGCGGCATTGTGACCGCCTATTGACAAACTGCCCCGATGGGGTTACAAATAGAGGGCGGCCAGTTTTTTCGCGGCTGACCCTCTATTTTTATGCACCGGGAGGAAAGCACTATGGCAATGACCAGACAGCAGGCGTGGGACCTGCTGAAGCAGTATAATCACGAGCCCTTTCATCTCCGCCACGGCGTGACGGTGGAGCATGTGATGGGCTGGTACGCCCAGGAGCTGGGCTATGGCGACGAGAAGGAGTTCTGGTCCATCGTGGGTCTGCTCCACGACCTGGACTTTGAGCAGTGGCCCGACGAGCACTGCGTCAAATCTCAGGAGCTGATGCGCCAGGCCGGGGTGGACGAGGCCATCATCCACGCCACCGCCAGCCACGGCTGGGGCCTGTGCGTGGACATCAAGCCCGAGCACGAGATGGAAAAGGTCCTCTATGCCGCCGACGAGCTCACCGGCCTTATCGGCGCGGTGGCCCTGATGCGCCCGTCCAAGAGTGTGGCTGACATGGAGCTGAAATCCCTGAAAAAGAAGTATAAGGACAAAAAGTTCGCCGCCGGCTGCTCCCGGGACGTCATCGCCAACGGCGCTCAGCTGCTGGGCTGGGAGCTGGACACCCTGCTGGAGCGCACCCTGAAGGCCATGCAGGCCGAGGAGGGGGCCATCGAGGCCGCTTTGACCGAGGGGGAGCACTGAAAAAATCCGTTATCGTTTCCGGAAACAGACAAAAAGCCGGACTGAATGGCACGCTTCGGTCATTCAGTCCGGCTTTTCCGTTTGATGGCGTTATGGGGTTGTTATGATACAGAACTGCTCTGCCCGGCGCAGGTCCATCAGTCCTCTCTGAAGTATTCTGCCCACAGAATTATGACTCCGCCCGCTGAGATACAGGCGCTGAGCAGAAAAGGCACAATGATCCACGTTTTGAATAATGCCGTTCCATATCTGCCCCATGCAGTATACCATTCATTCAGGGAATCCGCATAAACGCCCGCACCGATCAATATGACAGCGAGTGCAATGAGGCCGATGACCAGCAGACACTTTCCAAAATAGATCCGCAGATGTTTGCGCTTTTCTTTTGCGGGGCCTGTTTGGATACCGGCCGGATTTTGTCCCGTCAGTGGTTCCTTGATCTCATCCAGCAAAAGATAGTCGGTGGATACCTGAAATAATCTGCTGAGTTGAACGATCTTCTCTGTGTCCGGTACTGCTTCGCCCGTCTCCCAGCGAGAAACGGCCTGACGGGATATGTTCAATCTCGTCGCCAGAGCTTCCTGCGACAGCCCGGCCTTTTTCCGGCAAAACGATATTTTGGTTCCGATCATCCTGCGTGACCTCCTTTCGACACCGTCTATTTTACACGGAATCGGCGGGAAATGCCACCATGTCAACTTTGAATTTCCGCAATTCCAGGTTGCACACGTGATTTTTCGTGGAATATACCCCGGAAAGAAAAATTTCCCTTGACATCTGCGGCCCAACTGTGGTATCATCCACATAACAAAGGGGAGTAGTCGGCGCACGGTTTCGTGCGCGGCCGAGCCAACAAGCATGGCGGACCGTATGCGTCCGGCCTGGCTTTGCCTGAAATGACCAGACCTGCGTTCCTGTCACCGGGAACGCAGGTCTTTTTTCATCCTGGCCAGGTACTGCTCGCCGAAAAAACAAGAAACAAGAAAAGAAAGAGGGATGTCTATGGAATTCTTATGGCAGGGCGTTCTCGCCATCACCCCCCAGCAGTTGGTGATGTACGTTGTGGGTGGGCTGCTCATCTGGCTGGCCATTGAAAAGGGCTTTGAGCCGGCGCTGCTGCTGCCCATGGGCTTTGGGGCCATTCTGGTGAATCTGCCCCTCTCCGGGGTCATCGACCAGGCGGGGGCCGGGGGAGAGGTCACCCACGGCATCGTCCAGTGGCTGTTTCAGGTGGGGATCGAGGCCAGCGAGGCCATGCCCATCCTGCTGTTCATCGGCATCGGCGCCATGATCGATTTCGGGCCCCTGCTGGCTGACCCCCGGCTGTTTCTGTGCGGGGCGGCGGCCCAGGCGGGTATCTTCCTCACCGTGCTGCTGGCCACGGTCCTGGGCTTTGACATGAAGGATGCCGCCTCCATCGGCATCATCGGCGCGGCGGACGGGCCCACCTCCATTCTGGTGTCCCAGGTGCTGGGCTCCAATTATGTGGGGGCCATCGCCGTGGCGGCCTATTCCTATATGGCCATGGTGCCCATCATCCAGCCCGCCGCCATCAAGCTGGTCACTACCAAAAATGAGCGGGCCATGGCTATGCCGTACACCCCAGGGCGGGTCTCCCGTCGTCTGCGCATCCTGTTTCCCATTCTGGTCACGGTGGTGGCCGGCCTGGTGGCCCCTGCGTCGGTGGCGCTGGTGGGCTTTTTGATGCTGGGCAATCTCATTCGGGAGTGCGGCGTGCTGGCCACCCTGAGCAACACGGCTCAGAACGAGCTGGCCAATCTCATCACCCTGCTGCTGGGCGTGACCATCTCCTTCTCCATGCGGGCAGACCAGTTCGTGCGGGTGGAGACGCTGATGATCCTGTGCCTGGGCCTGGTGGCCTTTGTGCTGGACACGGTGGTGGGCGTGCTGTTCGTCAAGGCGCTGAACCTGTTCATGCCCCGGCGGAAGATCAACCCCATGATCGGGGCGGCGGGCATCTCCGCCTTCCCCATGTCCGCCCGGGTCATCGAAAAATTGGGCCAGGAGGCCGACCGCCGGAACCACCTGCTGATGCAGGCCACCGGGGCCAACGTGTCCGGGCAGATCGCCTCGGTGGTGGCCGGGGGCGTGGTCCTGCAATACTGCGCCGTCCACATGATCGGCGGCTGAGACGAGAGGAGTGCGTGTTTAATGACAGAGAATTTAAACATGGCCCTGGAGCTGATGGGCCAGGGTATGGCCGGTATCTTCGCCGTTCTGGGCATCATCGCCCTGCTGGTGTTCGCCGTGCAGCGACTGGACAGGAAGGACAAGTAAGGGAAGTCCCTTTACACCCATCACAGCCAATCGGCCACCACGTCCGCCAGGGCGGTGGGGCTGACCCGGTGCTCCACCAGCAGGGAGAGCAGCTCGTCCACCCGCTGGGCGCTGACGGTGATGCCGGGGACGCTGGCATCCTCGCCGCCGTCCTCCCACACCCGCACCCCGTAGTCCTCGCAGAAGAAGGGCTCCGCCGCCACCTCACGGATGAGCAGTCCATAGTGGAACCGGCGCTCCCGCCCCTGGGCGTCCCGCCACTTCCGGGACGCTACGTTGACCTGTGTCATGGTATTCCACCTCCTGAATGTATATCTCTATTATAAGAGCGCTTTGACGGGAGAGGAAGAAAAATCCATCGCAGAAAAACACAAAAACTCCCTCGGTTCGCCCTGAAAGCAGGGGAAGCCGAGGGAGTTTTGTCGTGGTTGGAGGGGTTCTGTCGAAAAATTCTCAGATGCCCCGGTTCAGGGTCTTGCGCAGGCGGATCTTGCCCTCCAGGGCCTGGTCGATGAGGGAGAGGAACTTCTCCCGGTCTTCGGGCAGGCCGCCCTTCAGGGGCAGATAGTTAGAGGCGTGGTTGCTGGTGAAGTGCAGCGGGTCCACGTCCAGATGCTCGATGAGCAGGCGGCACTCCTCCAGAATGTGGTCGGGGCCATAGACCTTGAAGCGGCCCGCCAGCACGTCGTCCCCCAGGGGGGTGCCCTTGGCGGGGGCGAAGGTCATGGCGGACAGATGCCGGGGCTTCATCTCGTTGATGATCTTGGCGGTGGACAGGATGTGCTCCTTCCAGTCGCCGCCCTCCCCGGTGATGCCCAGGATGACGGTCACCCACAGGTCGATGCCCGCCTCCACCAGACGCTGACCGGCCTGGAGCATCTGCTGGGCGCCGACCCCCTTGTGGATGAACTTCAGCACCGCGTCGCTGCCGCTCTCCACCCCCAGATAGGCCCGGGACAGCCCGGCGTCGTGGAGGGCCTTCAGTTCCTCCGGGGTTTTGGACAGGGTGCTGCGGGGCCCGGCGTATAACGTTACCTTCTCCAGGGCGGGGAAGGTGTCATACAGCTTGTGGAGGATGCGCAGCAGGTCCTCCGTCTTGATGATGATGGCGTCTCCGTCCATCAGGAACACCCGCTGAAGGCCGGGACCGTAATAGGCCCGGGCCATGTCGATGTCCTCCAGAATTTCCTCGGTGGGGCGGATGCGGAATTTTTTCTCCTTATACATGCCGCAGAAGGTACACTGGTTGTTGGAGCAGCCGATGGTGCATTGCAGCAGATAGCTCTTCCATTCGCCCGGCGGGCGATACAGCAGGTCGCTGTCATAGCGCATAGTGGTTCATCCTTTCCTGAAAGTCTTGGGGGAGGGGTCACACCTGGACGGGCGCGCCCTCCCGGAACACCTTGCGGATGTTCTTCTCCGCCTTGCTCCGGGGCAGCATCACCTCGTGGCCGCAGCCCTGGCAGCGCATTTTAAAGTCCATCCCCACCCGCAGCACCAGCCAGTCCTGGCTGCCGCAGGGGTGGGCCTTTTTCATTTTCAGCACGTCGTTCACATGGATGTCCATGGGAGCCTCCTTATACTTACATATCCGCTTTCTTGGTTTTATTATGGCCGGTTTTGGGGGAATTGTCAACGGGATGGGGTGTTCCGGGTGAAACGAAGAGGGCCGCCCGGCTGGGCGGCCCTCTTGAGCTCTCTTATGGAAACAGCGCTCAGCCCTTGACGATGGCGGCGGTGTCCATGGCGATCATCAGCTCCTCGTTGGTGGGGATGACCAGGACGCGGACCTTGGCGTCGTCGGCGGAGACGTCCATCTCCTTGCCGCGGACCTTGTCCTTCTCGGGGTCGATCTTGATGCCCATAAACTCCAGACCGGCGCAGGCGCTCTCGCGGGTCTCAGGGCCGTTCTCGCCCACACCGGCGGTGAAGATAACGGCATCCACGCCGCCCATGGCGGCAGCATAGGCGCCGATGTACTTCTTCACGGCATAGTCGAACACGCGCAGGGCCAGCTCGGCGCGCTTGTTGCCCTCGGCCTCGGCGTTCTCCAGGTCGCGGAAGTCGGAGGAGATGTGGGAGACGCCCTCCACACCGGACTTCTTGTTCAGCACGTTGAGCATCTCGTCGATGTTCATGCCGTGCTTGTTCATCAGATACTGGAGAATGCCGGCGTCCAGGTCGCCGGCGCGGGTGCCCATGGGCAGACCGGCCAGGGGGGTGAAGCCCATGGAGGTGTCCACACTCTTGCCGCCGTTGATGGCGGTGATGGAGGAGCCGTTACCCAGGTGGCAGGAGATGAGTTTCAGCTCCTCGATGGGCTTGCCCAGCATGGCGGCGGCCCGCTGCGCCACATACTTGTGGCTGGTGCCGTGGAAGCCATAGCGGCGGACCTTGTCCTGCTCGTAATACTCATAGGGCAGGGCGTAAGTATAGGCCACGGGGGGCATGGTCTGGTGGAAGGCGGTGTCGAACACGGCCACCATGGGGGTGTTGGGCATCAGCTTCTGGCAGGCGCGGATGCCGATGATGTTGGCGGGGTTGTGCAGGGGAGCCAGGGGGTTGCACTCCTCGATGGCGGCCATGACCTCGTCGGTGATGAGGACGGACTTGGCAAACTTCTCGCCGCCGTGGACCACGCGGTGACCCACCGCATCGATCTCGGCCATGGAGCCGATGACGCCGTTGTCCTTGTCCACCAGGGCGTTCAGCACGGTCTGGATGGCTTCGGAGTGGGTGGGCATGGCCACGTCGGCGGCCTTGACGGCAGTCTTGCCGGTGGGCTTATAGGTAAACTTGCCGTCGATGCCGATGCGCTCACACAGGCCCTTGGCCAGGATCTCCTGGGTATCGGGGTTGAGCAGCTGATACTTCAGGGAAGAGCTGCCGGCGTTGATGACCAGTACGTTCATAGAAGTCGATCTCCTTCATAACAGAAATTTTATTGTTTTCGTTGCCTTGCGCCGAAAATGGCGTTACAATAAAAAAAGCCTAATTATTGTACCTCTTTTTTTCGTAAAATACAACGGCTATCTTGCTTAAAAAATGAAGAAAATTGACTGACAGTAACTTGTAGGAGGAGCGCCCTTGAATATCGCCGGGATCACAGCGGAATATAACCCCTTTCATACGGGGCACGCCTATCAGATATCCGCCCTGAAAGCACAGCTGGGGCCGGACACCTCTGTGGTGGCGGTGATGAGCGGCAGCTGGGTCCAGCAGGGGCGGCCCGCCGTGACGGACAAGTGGACCCGGGCCAGGATGGCCCTGAACGGCGGGGCGGACCTGATCTTAGAACTGCCCACGGTGTGGGCGGCGGCCTCGGCGGAGTCCTTCGCCCGGGGGGCGGTGGAGCTGCTGTGCCGGTGCGGGGTGATAGATACCCTGTGCTTTGGCAGCGAGACGGGGGAGCTGGCCCCCCTGCTGGCGGCGGCGGAGTGTTTGGACAGCCCGGACTACCCGGAACAGCTGCGGAAGGCCCTGGAGGGGGGCGCGTCCTTTGCCGCTGCCCGTCAGGCCGCAGTGGAAGCCCTCATCGGTCCGTCGGGGGCCGCCCTGGCCAGCCCAAACAACAATTTGGGAGTGGAGTATCTCCGCGCCCTGCGCTCACTGCACAGCAATATCAAGCCCGTCACCATCCGCCGGGAGGGGGCGGCCCACAACAGCTTGGACCGGACGGGGGAGGGCTTCCGCTCCGCCACCCAGCTGCGGCAGCACCTGGCCCGGGGGGAGTGGGAGGCCGTCCGGCCCTATGTCCCCGCCGGGAATCTGGATATTTTACAGTCTGCCCCTCTGGCCGATCCAAGACTGGGGGAGCGGGCGGTGCTGGCCTGCCTGCGGAAGATGACAGCGGAGGACTGGGCCAAGCTGCCCGACGCCGGAGCCGGGGAGGGCCTGCCCCAGCGGTTGGAGCGGGCGGGGCGGCAGTGCCAGAGCCTGGACGACTTCTTCACCCAGGCCAAGACCCGGCGCTATGCCATGGCCCGGCTGCGGCGGATGGCCCTGTGGGCCTTTCTGGGCCTGACGGCGGCGGACGTCCCCGCTGAGCCGCCCTATCTCCGGGTGCTGGGCTTCAACGCCCGGGGCCGGGAGGTTTTAAAACAGATGAAAACAACGGCTCAGCTGCCTATCCTGACCAAGCCTGCCCATGCCCGGGAGTTGGACGGGCCGGGACGGCGGCTCTTTGAACTGGAGGCCCGGTGTACCGACCTGTACGGCCTGTTCCTGCCCCAGCTGCCCCCACCGGGGCAGGAGTGGACCCGTGGGCCGGTGATGGACATAGACTTAAGCGGGAGGAGCCCTTTGTGAACGACATATTTTACGAGAGAAAAAGCGGGAACGCCGTCCGCTCCCTCTGGCGGTGGGCGGGGGCGCTGTGCATCCCGGCGGCCCTGAGCGTGCTGTTTCAGCTGCTGCACGGCAAGCGGGCCGTGATGAATTTCTGGGTGTTCCACGTGATGGGTCCGGGGGAGCGGCTGCTGGGGCGGCTGTGGTCACTCGTCCCGTTTTCCGTGATGGAGTGGTCTATTGCCCTGTTTCTGGCGGGGAACCTGGTGTGGCTGGTGCGGGCCGTGGTGGGCCTCATTCGCCGCCGGGGACTGGGGCAATTCTTCCGGCGGTTGCTGGCTCTGGCTGCGGCCTGGCTGTGGCTGTGGTGCGCCTTTTGCTGGATGTGGCGGGCGGCCTATTACGCCGACACCTTCGCCCAGCGCAGCGGTCTCAGCGACCAGGCCTGCTCGGTGGCGGAGCTGGCCGCCGTGACCTATTACTTCGCCCAGAACGCCGCTAAGCTGGCCGACCAGGTCCCCCGGGACGAAGAGGGGCACTTCGCCGCGGACCGGGAAACTGTGTTTGCGACCGGCCCGGAGATCTATGAAAACCTGACAAGGGAATTCCCTTGTCTGGCCATGAAGTCCGTAAGGACCAAGCCCATTTTCTTCTCCCGGCTCCAGAGCCGCCTGGGCTTTACCGGGATGTACTTCCCCTTCACCGGGGAGGCCAACGTGAACGTGGACGCCCCGGCCTGTCTCATCCCGGCCACGGTGGCCCACGAGATGGCCCACCAGCGCATGGTCTCCTCCGAGCTGGAGGCCAACTTTGTGGGCATCGCCGCCTGCGTCACCGGGGAGGACGTGACCTATCAGTATTCCGGTTATCTCATGGGCCTGATCCAGCTGTGCAATGCCCTGTACGATGTGGCCCCCCAGACCTGGCAGGCCATCGCCCGGA
>ERZ856578.2870-NODE-2870-length-27227-cov-21.880884_pt1 | contig 27227 bp, 24 predicted proteins | sample MGYA00514384_ERZ856578 | MGnify/ENA primary metagenome ERZ856578 (study PRJEB29103, sample SAMN06111958) | human gut metagenome | biome: human gut; feature: ankylosing spondylitis patient; material: healthy_person | host: Homo sapiens | place: China:Hangzhou... | reverse complement strand
ATCACCAAACGCATGGCCGAGGAGCTTTCGAAATACTTCGACCGCGTGGGCGTACGCAACCGCTACATCCACTCGGATGTCGATACGCTGGAGCGCATCCAGATCCTCGAAGACCTGCGGGCCGGGATGTTCGACGTGCTGGTAGGCGTGAACCTGCTGCGCGAGGGGCTGGACCTCCCGGAGGTGGCCCTCGTGGCGATTCTCGACGCCGACAAGGAGGGATTCCTGCGCAACGTCCGCTCGCTCACCCAGATCGCCGGACGCGCCGCACGCCACTCGCAGGGCAACGTGATCCTCTATGCCGACACCTGCACCGAGTCGATGCGCTATGCCATCGAGCAGAGCAACCGCCGCCGCGAGAAGCAGGTGCGCTACAACATGGAGCACGGCGTGCTGCCGCGCCGTGCACAGAAGAGCGGCACGGGCCAGAGCACGCTGCTGGCGGGCCGGACCGACGAGAATGCCGGCAACACACCCGTCGCCTATCCCATCGCGGAGGACCACTACGCCCCGGCCGCGGCCGACGTCGCCCGCGCCTATACGGCCGGCGGCGACCTCGACGCGCTCATCGACAAGGCGCGCGAGGACATGGAACGGGCTGCCAAATCGCTGGATTTCCTCGCCGCGGCGAAATTCCGCGACCGCATGTACGAATTGCAGAAGTTACGCGAGGAGAACCGGAAATAGCCTGCCGGCGCCTTTCCCGGCGGATCCGCTCCGAAAGCCGGAACATGCCTCGGACCGGGAATCGAGTTCTCCGGTTCCGTCCGTTGCCGCCCCTGTCCCTACTCCGCGGCGGCGTGGCGGAAGGTGAAGTACTTGGCCGCGAGAAAACTATATACGGTGGTGATGCAGGAGGCCAGCATCTGCGAAGGCGTGGCCCAGATCGCGCAGACCTCGACGAAGAATTTCAGAAAGACGTAGTTCACGCCGACCGACCCGGCGACCGAAAGGGCGTAGCGGAAGAGCTGCGTCCCCTGCGGAATCGGCGAGCGGCGGAACGCCACGTGGCGGTTCAGCCAGAACCCGGCGAAGAAGGTAATCGGAAAGGTGCAGAGCATCGCCGCGACATGGGGCGAAACGGCCACGAATCCCAGGTCGAGCAGCTCCTTATCGAGCAGAAAATTGTATATCAGAAAGTAACACCCCCATCCGAAGAGGACGTTCCCGCCGCCGCAGACGGCATAGCGGAACACCTGCCGGGGCAGGAGCGACGATACGGGCGCGATGTAGAACAGGTCGATCGCCCGGATGATCCACTCCGCGACGCGCATCAACGGGCTGTATAGGTCCACATGCCGGGGAAACGCTCCGCATGCGCACGGATGAAGAGCGCGCACGCCTCCGGATCGTCCGACTCGAAGGGCGACACCATGAATTTGGCTCCGAAACGATAGACGCCGCAGGTCACCGCCACGTCACCCGACGCAGCGTTCCGCGCCGCGCGGACCGCATTTTCGGGCGTACTGAACACCCCCAGCACCACATAGGAGCGCTTCGAAGTCATCGAAGCGGGTTCGGTCCCCGCAGGCCGGGACGCCGGACGCGATTCCGTCCGCACGGTCTGCCGTGCCGTGACGGCCGCACCCGCTGCTCCCGAATCCGTGCCGGCCGTCTTTCCGGCCGTCGCCGCACCGGTGTCCGATGCGGAAGCGCCCGAAGCGTTTCCGGCGGGCTCCGACGCCGCGGCGGACGATCCCGCACCATCCGCAGCGTCATCCGCAGCCGGTCCTCCGACGGCATCCGCCGCACCGGCAGCGCTTCCGGCCGTTCCCGCCGCAACGGTTTCCTGACCGACGGCCGCATCCCCGGCAACGCCCGCCGACGGGTTTCGGTCCGCGGAGACTGCGACGGAACGCTCCGGACGGGTCGTCAGATAGGAGTATCCGCCGATTCCGACCGCGGCCGCGACAGCCGCCGCTCCGATCCAGATCACCCAGTCGGGCCGGCCTGCGGAACGCACCTTCACGGGCGCATGTCCCTGCGGATTGAGCCGCCGGTCGAAAGCCTCGTCCAGGGTGAAACGGTCCTGTTTCAGCACGCCGACGCCGCATACGGTCAGGGTCTCTCCCTCCCGGACGCGTTCCAGCCAGCGGCCGTACACCTCCTGTGCGGCCTGCGGGGCTTCCGCCTCCGACATGCCGCTCGCCGTCAGCACGCGGGCGATCTCCTCCACCAGCGACACCCCCCGCCGTTGCGGGGTGAACGTCACCGCCCGGTAGGGCGGCCGCACGCTCCGGCGCGACAACCGCTGCGCCCGGCGGCGCTCCACGCAGAGCGATCCCACCTCCGGCAGGAAAATCTCCCCGCCTGCGGCCAGGACGTTTCCCACGACCCGGCCGACCTGTTCCTCCATCGGATTGCTGCTCATCGTTTCCGTTTTTTATGCGAATTTCCCGAAGCGGACCCCGGCCCCGGAACCGTCTTCGGCCCCGGAACGGCCGCGGACACGGCGGGCCGCGTCATTCCGCGCCAGATCATATAAGCTCCCAGCAGGATGAACGGAATGCTCAGCCACTGTCCCATGTCGAGCGCCCAACCCACTTCGAAGGACTCCTGCTCGGTCTTGATGAATTCGATGAAAAAGCGCGTCAGGAACACTCCGATCAGGCCGATGCCGAACAGCACCCCCGGACGGCGGCGCGCCATGTCGCGGCCGTAGTAGAGCCAGCAGAGGATGCCGAATGTGGCCAGGTAGCACAGCGCCTCGTAGATCTGCGTGGGATGCACCGCCGCCGGGGCGAACTCGTGCACCCACTTGGCCGAACGGACGAACTCGAAGCCCCACGGCAGGGCGGTCGCCGTACCGAAAATCTCCGAATTGAAAAGGTTGCCCATCCGCACGACCGCCCCGCCGATGCCCACGGCGATCATGATGCGGTCGAGCGACCAGACGTACGGCAGCCGGTTCTTGCGCGAAAAGAGCCACAACCCGATGAGCAGGCCGACGGCCGCGCCGTGGCTTGCCATGCCGCCGTCGCGGAACCCCGTGATGATGGTCCACGGTTTCGAAAGATACTCCACCGGATCGTAGAAGAGGCAGTGGCCGAGCCGTGCGCCGAGGATCGTCGCCAGCGTGCCGTAAATGAAAATCGAACCGGAAACCTCCTGCGAAAGTCCTTCGCGCTTGCAGAAGTTGTCGAAAAACCAGGCTCCGATCAGAATAGCCAGCGCCCACATCAATCCGTAGTAACGAATGTCGAACGATCCGAAACTGATGAAAACCGGATCGAAATTCCAGACAATGCTCAAAGGTTGTATCATCTATTCAAATTTGTTTCTCCGTTTCCGGGCTCCGTCCCGTGCCGTGCGAACCGCCCGGCGACCGGAACCATCGTTTCCCGCAGCCTTCGCGCTATTCGCGAACGCCGCTGAACAGGTTCCCTCCATGTCGGGAAGCGTCTGCCGGATCCGGGACGGCGAAAATTCGTCCCCGCCGCCGCTGCACCCCGCGAAGAACAGCGGGGATACCTCCGGCAAACGGCCGAATCTCATATTCCGGACGCTATTTTATATCCTGCAGGCCGACCTTCTTCAACGTGAACGAGAAGGTGCTGCCCGCACCGAGTTCGCTGCGCACGGTGATCCGCTCGCCGTGGGCCTCGACGATGTGCTTGACGATCGCCAGACCCAGTCCCGTGCCGCCCTGTTCGCGCGAACGCCCCTTGTCCGTGCGGTAGAAGCGTTCGAACACGCGCGGCAGGTCCTCCTTGCCGATGCCCTGCCCGTTGTCCTCGACCTCGACCAGAATGCGGTCCAGCATGTCGCGGAAGCGGATGCGCGTCGCGCCGCCCTCCCGGCCGTAGTGGATCGAGTTGATGATGAGATTGACCAGCACCTGCCCGATATAGTGCTTGTCGGCCAGCACCCAGAAGGGCGACGGAAGATTCTCGGCCCCCTTGACCGAAATCCGGATGCCCTTCCTGTCCGCCTCCATCTCGGCCTGCTCGGCGATCTCCCGGGCCAGCGCCACGATGTCGAACCGCTCCATCTTCAACTGGTTCATGTTGCTCTCGAGCTTCGAAATCGTGTCGAGGTCGTTCACGATATTTATCAGCCGGTCGATGCTCTTCTCGGCCCGCTCGAGGTATTTGCGGTTGATCAGCTCGTCCTCCAGCCCGCCGTCCAGCAGGGTCGAAATATAGCCCTGGATATTGAAGATCGGGGTTTTCAGCTCGTGCGCCACGTTGCCCAGATACTGCTTGCGGAATCGTTCGGCCTCCTTCAGGCGGGCGATCTCCCGGTCGTTGGTGTCGGCCCAGGCCGTCAGCTCCTCGCCGATGTTCTCCACACGCTTGTCCTTGAGTTCGGAGAAAATCTCGTTGGTGTGCACGTCGCGCGAAAGCACGATCGAATAGATCGGCTTGAGCTTGTAGGCCACATACTTGCGGATGATGAACAGCGCCGCGAAAAAGACGACGCAGAAAGAGGCCGACACGGCGACGAGCGCATAGCCCCACCGCACGTGCACGGCTCCGAGCACAATCCCCACGATCGCCGCCGCCAGCAGCGCGATCCACAGCGAGGAGGCCTCCTTGGTCTTGATTCGCAACATGGCTCCGGTCTATTTCAGGTAACTGCCCATCAGGCGGGCGATGTATTTGCCCACGATGTCGAACTCGAGGTTCACGACCGATCCCACGTCGATCCGGCAGAAATTCGTATGTTCGAACGTATAGGGGATGATCGCCACGCGGAACGACGCCTCCTTCGAGTCGCAGACCGTCAGGCTCACGCCATTGACCGTCACCGACCCTTTCTCCACCGTGCAGAGCCCCCCGCCCTGCGGCTCGTATTCGAAAGTGAAATACCAACTGCCGTCGGCATCCTCCTTGGCCGTGCAGACGGCCGTCTGATCGACGTGTCCCTGCACGATATGGCCGTCGAGCAGCGCATCGGGCTTCATCGACCGCTCGAGGTTCACCAGATCGCCCGTGCGGAGCAGCCCGAGGTTGCTCCGGTCGAGCGTCTCCTTCATGGCCGTGACGGTGTAGGTATCGCCTTCGATGCCCACAACCGTCAAACATACGCCGTTATGTGCTATGCTCTGGTCGATTTTCAACTCGCCGCAGAAATCCGCGCGCAGCGTGAAATCCCTGTTCTGACGGTCCGTGCGGATGGCCACCACCTCCGCCGTGCGCTCCACGATACCTGAAAACATACGCTCAACTGTTTACGATCAATTTTCCCTTTACCTTGTACACCGAGACTATATCGCTGGCATTCACCACGATATCGTCGAAATCGTCCCGGTTTCCGGCCACCAGGCGGAATTTTTCCTCCGCGTCGGCGGCCCGAACTATCCGCAAAGTTACAATTTTTCGGCAGACTACCACATATTCTTCCCCGGGAATAATCGCATCCCGGTCCACGGCCTTCAGCAGCACGACCGTTCCCGGCGGCACGAGCGCCCCCATGGCACGCCCGGCGTAGATCATGGCCAGATCGCAGTCGCCCGCCGGAGCCGCCACCAGGTAGCTCTCCGCCTTCAACCGCCCGACGTCGGCAATGTGCCGCTCGACATCGACGTCGTAATAAGGTATCTGCGCCCCGCACACGCGGCCCTCGGCGAACATCTGCCCCTCGCCGGTCAGCAGCCACAGCTTGTCCACCTGCGGAAACTTCGTCACGATCCGGTCGGCGACGTCGAGCGAAATGCCGTTGTTGCCGCGTTTGATCTGGTAGAGATTCTCCCCCCGCGCCAGACCGATATGACGGGCGAAGTAGTTGGTGGACATGTTCGCCCACTTGATGACGGCCTCGATTCGCTGCCAATTATTCTGTTTTTCCCGCATTTTTTTGTATAATTTAAATTTTTTTCACACCTTTGCAGTCCCGGTCCCGTAGTTCAATGGATAGAATATAAGATTCCGGTTCTTACGATAAAGGTTCGATTCCTTTCGGGACTACCAGGCACAAGTGCGGAAATCTCCGTGCTTGTGCTTTTTTTTATCGCATTCCGAACGGCCCGACGACCCGATTCGAAAATCGTTTTTCCCGACAAAAGTAATAACAAAATCCTTCCGGGCAAGGGAAAACAACACTTTTGATCGTTTTGATAGCACATTCGGACACACACGGACGAAAAAAGCCTGCGCCGTGCGCGCAGACTTTCTTCCATGCAACAAACATGCAAGTATGTGAAACGGGCCGCGTCAGAACGTGAGGCGCACGCCCAGCCGGAGTGTCAGCGTCAGCGGCGAATCGGTGCGCACGGTGCGCAGGTTCGTTTCGGTGAGGTAATACGACCCTTCCGGCTCGAAGTAGAGTCCGACGATCCCGCCCAGCCGGTACTGCGCGCCGGCGGCCGCGAGCAGCGACCACTGCACGCCCGGCTCGGACACGCTCTTCGAGCCGAATTTCGCGGAGACGCACTTTTCGGCCATTCCTCCGGCCCCTATATATAAGGAGAAGCGTCCGCGTTCGAGGAACTGCCACTTCATCCTGAGAGGAATGCCGAGAAAATGCAGGGTCTGCCCGGTCTCCTCCGAGGCGTACATCGCCCGCACGTCCGACCGCAGCAGCGTGTAGTTGAGCCCGCTCTCGAGCGACAGCCCGTGGGAAAACTCCTTTCCGACGGTGAACGCGACGCTCAGCGGCTGATGATGGCGGAACGAACTCTCCCCGTAATCGTAATTCTTCAGCAGCACGATTTCGGCTCCGTTGCCGATCACCGAGGACATGCCGCCCGGGGCATCGCTCATCATGGGAAAATGCGGCGTCCGTCCTGCCGAACCGCCGTCCCCGGAGACGCCGCCTCCCGCCGACAGCGAGAACGACATCCGCTTCCGTGCGGAGGGCCGGGATGCCGGACGCGCATCGCCGCGGACCGCATAGAGGCTGCCTCCCGCTGCCGCGGACCGGGCGGCAACTCCTCCCGTCCGTCCGCCGTTGTCCGCCGCACGACTTCCGACGTTTGTCGCCCGCCCGTCGGACGCACGCTTCCGGCCGGTCTCCGACTCCCCGCCGGAAACGGCCGCCGCGGCTTCCGCCGGCACTCCGCCGGACTCGACTTCCGCGACATGCCCGCCGCTTTCCGCCGAATCCGGCGCCCCCGCATCTTCCGACGTCGCGTCCGGAGCCGCAGTTCGCAGCAACAGCGACGCGGCATTCCCGGCCGTCTCCGCAGCCGTTCCGCCCTCCGATCCCGGCCGCCCGGTCGTCTTCCGCAGCCTTGCGGACGCTTCGGAGCCGGTCTGTGCGGGCGGCACGGCCTGCGCCAGGACGGGCCCAGCCGCTTCGCCGCCGGAACCGGGCAGCAAAGGTTCCGCGGTCTTGCCGCCGTCCGCCGTCGTGATAACAACCCCTTCTTGTTTCAACACCGTATCCGGCCGCAGCAGAAGATCCCCTGCGACGATCCCGATCAACACGACGGCGGCTGCGGCGGCAATCCGCGGCCAATAGATCCGCCATGCGGGCCTCTGCGAAGGGGCGGGCGAAGCCCCCTCCTGTGCAACTGCCAACTCCCGCTCCAGCCGTTCCCAGCCCCCTGCGGGAGGCGTGGCCTCGGCATCCCGGAGCGAGCTCCGCACGGCATCCGTCCACTCTCTATTTCGTTCCATACTTCAATGCGACTCCAAATAAGCCCGGATCTTGCGGGCCAGCAGCGCCCGGGCGCGAAACAATTGCGACGAGGAGCTTTTCTCGTTGATTCCCAGCATCCGGGCGATTTCGCGGTGGGAATACTCCTCGATGCAATACAGGTTGAACACGGCCCGGTAGCCTTCGGGCAGCTCGGAAACGAAGCGCAGCAGCACCTCGCGCGGGACCTGCTCCACATCCGACACGGCGGGTTCGGCGACGGTCGCCGCGACCCTTCCTTCGTCGAGTTCGGTCATACCCAGCCGGTTGCGGCCTCGCAGCCATTCAAGCGCCACATTGACCGTGACGCGCTCCATCCAGGCCCTCAGCGATCCCGGACCCCGGTAGGAGAACTTCCCGAACGCGCCGTAAATCTTCAGGAACGCATCGTGGAGCAGGTCTTCGGCCGTGGCCCGGTCCCCGGCATAGCGCATGCAGACTGCCATCAGACGCCCGGCGAAACGGTCGTACAGCTCCCGCCGGGCCGCACCGTTCCCCTCTCTGCACCCTTCGGCCAGTATCCGTTCATCCATCTGCATCGCTGAATTCACCTATATAAATTGTCCGGACGGCGAAATACTGCATCCGGACGGAAAAAATTTCCGCACCGTGCAGTATTCCGGCTTTCCGCGCGTTTTCAGAAGCGAAAGGTAACAATAAAATACGGAAATCATGAAAAAAATCGGTTTGCTCTTTCTGACGGCGCTCCTCTCCCTGACGCTCCCCGCCTGCAACGACGACGACGGAGATTATCCGTATGTCTACGGACTGATAACCACCGTGCATACGCTCGGCGACAAGGAGTATTACTTCGAACGCGACAACGGCCAGACGCTCTACCCGAGCGAGAAATCCGCCACCTTCGAGGCCGAGGAGGGGAAACGGGCCGTCATCTATTTCGACCTGCTCGAAGGGATTCCCGACTACGACTACAACATCCGCCTCTACCGCGCCGAGGAGATCTACACCGGCCCCTCCGCGATCGTCACGACGCAGGAGGAGCTGGACCGGCAGGGCGGCGACTGCGCCGGCTTCCCGGCGGCCTACTGGCAGTATTTCAACCTCACGCCGAAATGGCTGACCCTTTATCTGCTCTACCCCGTGACGGACAACTCGAAACACACCTTTTCGGTGATCGTCAACAAGGTCGAGGCTCCCGAACAGACCGAGGAGGGTTACCTCAACCTCGAACTGCACCACAGCGCCGGCGGCGACGTCCCGGGCTACACGCAGGGATACTACGTCTCGTTCGACCTGACCCCGATCGCCGCGGAACTGGAGGGAAAAAAGGGCGTGATTCTCGGGATCGAGACCTGCGAGAACGGCACGAAACACATCAAGCTGGACCTGCCGCAGGAACAGTAGCCGCTCCGAACGCGCAAGTCCCCGTCCGGCCCGCCTTCCCGCGGGCCGGATTTTTTCGCAGGGCGCCGCGGCGTCTCGTGAAAATTCGCTATCTTTGCCGCATGTCTATCGTACGCAATACAGAGAGCGACCTCGAATTCGAGAACAGGATCCGCCCGCAGGAGCTCGAAAACTTCTCGGGACAGGACAAGATCGTCGAGAACCTCCGCATCTTCATCAAGGCGGCGCTCATGCGCGGCGACTCGCTGGACCACGTGCTGCTGCACGGACCTCCGGGACTGGGCAAGACGACGCTGGCGAACATCATCGCCAACGAGATGGGGGCGCAGCTGCGCGTCACGTCGGGTCCCGTGCTGGACAAGCCGGGCGACCTGGCCGGCCTGCTGACCAACCTCAACCCGGGCGACGTGCTCTTCATCGACGAAATCCACCGTCTCAGCCCGATCGTCGAGGAGTATCTCTATTCGGCGATGGAGGACTACAAGATCGACATCGTACTCGACAAGGGTCCTTCGGCGCGTTCGATCCAGATCGAGCTGGCCCCCTTCACGCTCATCGGAGCCACGACGCGCAGCGGTCTGCTGACCTCGCCCCTCCGGGCGCGGTTCGGCATCCAGTGCCACCTGGAGTATTACGACGCTCCGATCCTGGCCGGCATCGTGCGGCGGTCGGCGCGGATTCTCGACGTCTCGATCGACGACGACGCGGCGCACGAGGTGGCCCTGCGCTCGCGCGGCACGCCGCGCATCGCCAACGCCCTGCTGCGGCGCGTGCGCGACTTCGCGATGGTCAAGGGCGAGGGGCACATCGACCTGGCCATCACCCGCATCGCCCTCGCGGCGCTCAACATCGACTCGCGCGGACTGGACCGCATGGACAACCGCATCCTCTCGACGATCATCGAGAAGTTCAACGGCGGACCCGTCGGACTGAACACCGTCGCCACGGCCGTCGGCGAGGAGGCCGGCACGATCGAGGAGGTTTACGAACCGTTCCTCATCAAGGAGGGGTTCCTCAAACGCACGCCCCGCGGCCGCGAAGCCACGGCGCTGGCCTACGAGCACATGGGCTTCACCCCGCCCCGCAGCGAAGGCACGCTTTTCTGACCGCCCGGCAGTCCGGAGCGAGGCTTCCGGCCGCAAAGGAGCCGCATGCCGGACGGTCGTCCCCCCCCATTCTCCGGGCCGGGCGCAATATTTGCAACGAAAGCCCGTTGGTATTCGACGGGTCTAACCGAAAAAAAGAGAAAAACAATGACAACCGACAATAAACTCGCCGAGGAGGCGCTGCGCTACCACAGCGAAGAGCGCCCCGGAAAAATCGGCATCGTTCCCACGAAGCCCCACCGCACGCAATACGATCTTTCGCTGGCCTATTCGCCCGGCGTGGCCGTTCCCTCGCGCATCATCGCCCAAACGCCGGAGAAGATCTACGACTATACGGGCAAGGGCAACCTCGTGGCCGTCGTGTCGAACGGCACGGCCGTACTCGGACTGGGCAATATCGGCCCGCTGGCCGCCAAACCCGTGATGGAGGGGAAGTGTATGCTGTTCAAGACCTTCGCCGGCATCGACGCTTTCGACATCGAGGTGGCCGAGACCGACCCCGACGCCTTCGTGCGCGCCGTGCGGGCCATCGCCCCCACCTTCGGCGGCATCAACCTCGAGGACATCAAGGCCCCCGAATGCTTCGAGATCGAGGCGCGGCTGCGCGACGAGCTGGACATTCCCGTCATGCACGACGACCAGCACGGCACGGCCATCATCACCTCGGCGGCACTGCTCAACGGCGCGAAGATCGCCGGCAAGGAGATCGCCCGCCTGCGCGTGGTGGTCAACGGCGCGGGAGCCGCCGCCATCGCCTGCGCACGGCTGTTCCTTTCGCTGGGCGTCCGGCGCGAGAACATGGTGCTGTGCGACAGCCGCGGCGTGGTCTCGGCCCACCGCGAGGACCTCAACCCGCTCAAACGCGAGTTCGCCACCCCGCGGCGCATTTCGACGCTGGCCGAGGCGCTGCGCGACGCCGACGTCTTCCTCGGCGTGTCGAAAGCCGACACGCTGACGCCCGAAATGCTGCGCACGATGGCATCGAACCCGATCGTCATGGCATTGGCCAACCCCGATCCCGAAATCGCCTACGACACGGCCGTCGTCTCGCGCCCCGACATCATCTTCGCCACGGGCCGCTCGGACTACCCCAACCAGGTCAATAACGTACTGGGATTCCCCTACATCTTCCGCGGCGCGCTCGACGTGCGGGCCTCGAAGATCAACGAGGAGATGAAGCTCGCCGCGGCGCACGCCATCGCCGCGCTGGCCCGGGAGCCGATCCCGGCCTCCGTGCTGCGGGCCTACAACCTCGAAAAGCTGGAGTTCGGGCGTTCGTATCTCATCCCCAAGCCGCTCGATCCGCGGCTGCTCTGCACCGTGGCGACCGCCGTAGCCCGCGCCGCCGTCGAATCGGGCGTCGCCCGCCGGCCCGTCGCCGACTGGGATGCCTATGCCGAGCGCCTGCGGACGCTGGCCGAATAGCCGGAAATCACGGAAACACGAACGGCGCGCTTCGATACGGATTCGAAACGCGCCGTTAAAGATTCGGAACGGAACCGTCGCCCGACGTCCCTTATGCGAACAACGCCGCGAACCTGTCGCGCGTCATGGGACGCACCTCGCAGCCGCCGATCCCCGTCGGGAACACGACCCGCAACACGCCCTCCTCGCTCTTCTTGTCCTTGCCGACCTCCTGCAACAGCCGCGTCACCGGAACCGGAGGCGTGAGGTCGAACCCCAGCCGTGCGAGCAATCCCCGGATACGGTCGCGGTCGGCCGGAGCCAGCACGCCGAGCCGCACGGCCGCATCGGCCGCGAGCGCCGTCCCCACGGCCACGGCCTCGCCGTGGTTCATGGCGTCCGAGCACTTCTCGATGGCGTGTCCCAGCGTATGTCCGAGGTTGAGCTTGCGCCGGTCCCCGGCCTCGTACTCGTCGCGTTCGACGATCTCCGCCTTGACGCGCACGGCCGCCGACACCACCGCCGACAACTCCGCCGTATCCCCGCGCAACGCGTCGAAGCCGAGGCGCTCCAGCCGTGCGAACAGCTCCGCGTCGGCGATGACCGCCGCCTTGACCGCCTCGGCCAGCCCGGCCCGGAACTCTCTTTCGGGCAGCGTCCGCAGCAACGCCGGATCGCAGACGACGAACCGCGGCTGGGTAAACGTTCCGGCCATATTCTTGTACCCGTCCACGTTCACCCCGTTCTTGCCGCCCACCGAGGCATCGACCTGCCCCAGCAGCGTCGTCGAGACGAACCCGAACGGAAGTCCCCGCATGTAGATCGAGGCGGCGAACCCCGCCACGTCGGTCACGATGCCGCCGCCGACGCCCAGAATGAAGGTCTTGCGGTCCGCACCCATCCCGATCAGACGCCGGCAGAGGGTCTCGACCGTACGGAGCGTCTTGTGCTCCTCGCCGCGGCCGACGAGCAGCGTCTCGTAGGGAGCCAGCAGCCGGCCGTGCAGCTCCGCCACCGCGGCGTCGGAGACCGCCACCACGCGCCCCGCGGGCAGCACGTCCGGAAGAATCTCCGCGGCCGGGCCGATAAAAACGTCGCTCCGGCCGCGCACGCTGAAAGCAGGTTTCATTTATTCAACTTTTTTAACAATCGAACAAATATAGCACAATTTCCGGAGAAATTCTTACCTTTGCACGACAAAACGAACTTCTATGCAGAAACTGCGCAACATCGCGATCATCGCCCACGTCGATCACGGCAAGACGACCCTCGTGGACAAGATGATTCTGGCGGGGCATATCCTGCGCGACAACGCCAAACAGAGCGGCGAACTCATTCTGGACAATAACGACCTGGAGCGCGAGCGAGGCATCACGATCCTCTCGAAAAACGTCTCGGTCATCTATAAGGACTACAAGATCAACATCATCGACACCCCGGGCCACGCCGACTTCGGCGGCGAGGTGGAGCGCGTGCTGAACATGTGCGACGGCGTGCTGCTGCTCGTGGACGCCTTCGAGGGCACGATGCCCCAGACGCGCTTCGTGTTGCAGAAGGCGCTGGCGCTGGGCAAGAAGCCGATCGTGGTGGTCAATAAGGTGGACAAGCCCAACTGCCGCCCGGAGGTGGTGAACGAACAGGTCTTCGACCTCATGTTCTCGCTCGACGCCACCGAGGAGCAGCTCGACTACAAGACGATCTACGGCTCGGCCAAACAGGGCTGGATGTCGCACAAGTGGAACGAGCCGACCGATTCGATCGTCCCGCTGCTCGACGCCATCATCGACGAGATTCCCGAACCGGCCGTGGTCGAGGGTACGCCGCAGATGCTCATCACGTCGCTCGAATACTCCTCCTACACGGGCCGTATCGCCGTGGGCAAGGTCACGCGCGGGTCGCTCCGCGCCGGGCAGAACGTCACGCTGGCCAAGCGCGACGGCGTGACGATGCAGAAGTGCAGAATCAAGGACCTGATGGTCTTCGAGGGACTGGGCAAGAAGAAGGTCGAGGAGGTTCCGTGCGGCGAGATCTGCGCCGTCATGGGCATCGACGGCTTCGAGATCGGCGACACGATCTGCGACTACGAGAATCCCGAACCGCTGCCGCCCATCGCCATCGACGAACCCACGATGTCGATGCTCTTCACGATCAACAACTCGCCCTTCTTCGGCAAGGACGGCAAATACGTCACCTCGCGCCATATCAAGGAGCGGCTGGACCGCGAACTGGAGAAGAACCTCGCGCTGCGCGTGACGCCCGGCCCGTCGGCCGATTCGTTCAACGTCTTCGGCCGCGGCGTGCTGCACCTCTCGGTGCTCATCGAGACGATGCGCCGCGAAGGGTACGAGCTGCAGGTGGGACAGCCCCGCGTGATCGTCAAGGAGATCGACGGCCGCAAGTGCGAACCCGTCGAGGAGATGACGGTCGATTGTCCCGAGGAATGCTCGGGCACGGTGATCGAGCTGACCACCAAGCGCAAGGGCACGCTGAAGAACATGACCTCGAACGGCGACCGCGTGCGTCTGGAGTTCGACATTCCCTCGCGCGGCATCATCGGCCTGCGGTCGAACATGCTCACCGCCACGGCGGGCGAGGCGATCATGACACACCGTCTGAAGGACTTCGAACCGTGGGTCGGCGAGATCGAGATGCGCACCAACGGTTCGATCATCTCGGGCGAGACGGGCACGGCCTATGCCTACTCGATCGACAAGCTCCAGGACCGCGGACGCTTCTTCATCTCGCCGATGGACTCCGTTTACGAAGGACAGGTAATCGGCGAGCACACGCGCCAGAACGACATCACGGTGAACGTCACCAAATCCAAGCAACTGACGAACATGCGCGCTTCGGGTTCGGACGACAAGGCCGTGATCACCCCGCCGAAGGTCTTCACGCTCGAGGAGGCGCTCGAATACATCAAGGAGGACGAATACGTCGAAGTCACGCCCCACGCCATGCGTCTGAGAAAGATTCTGCTGCACGAGGTGGACCGCAAACGGGCCTCGAAATAACGGCTGCGACACGATGGATCACTTCACCCTGTCGCTCTGCGTGGGCGCGGCGGCCGGCGCGCTGGACGTCCTTCCGAAGGTTTTCCAGGGGGCGTCGGCCCGTTCGTGCTTCTCGGCCTTCTTCATTTTCCTCTTCTCGGCCGTGATCGTCTTCCACGCCGACCTGCCCTACCTGCCGTGGTGGGCCGACGGCATGGGAACGACCCTGATGCTGTCGATTCCGGTGTTTTTCACCCTCGCGGGCAAGGAACGGAAGACGATCCCCGTCTTCGTGTTCGACGCCCTGCTCTTCGGCCTGCTCATCAGTCTCGCGGAACGCTACCTGTCGTAAGGACGTCACGACCGGCGGCTTCGAAGACACGACGGACCGCACGATGCGGCGGACCTCCCTCCCGGAGGTCCGTTTTTTTTCGGCCCCACACCCGTGCAGTATCGCCGCCCGGCTCCGTATTCAAGGGAAACGGCCTGCCAGGCGGAACCCCGCCCCCCGATGACTTCTACCGCCGCAGCGTGGCGAACGACAGAATGTGCCAGGTGATGCCGGCGGCCACGGCCAGCAGCGACGCCTGCGCCCATGGCCACGCATCGACCACGGCGAAGACGCAGTAGAGCATCGAAGCCCACATCAGCCCCAGCGAGAGGACCTTGGCACGCAGCGGAATGGCCCGTTTCTCCCGGAAATCGCGGATATAGCCGCCCAGCCTGCGGTGGGAAAGCAGCCACCCGTAAAGCCGCGGGGAGGAGCGGACCCACAAGGCCGCCGCCAGCAGCAGAAAGGGCGTGGTGGGCAGCAGCGGCACGAAGATACCGATGACGCCCAAAGCGAGTGCGAACGCACCCAAAGCGGCCAGAAGGGTTTTCATGCGGCAAAGATAGCGCAAGCCGCGCACGGAACCAAATGCGGCGGGGCGCACGGTCGCCGGACGGGCGGAACGAAAGGCCCTGCCGTGCCGAAGGAGACAAATTCTTCCCCCGGCCGGTGTTTTCCCGCCGGATAAATTTGGCATTGGCCGGGCGTTGCACTATCTTTGCCTGCGGGCCTTTTCCGGAGACTCCGCCCCGGCCCCGCACGATCCTTGCAACACGAACGACAAATCGCATACGGAATGAAAAAAATCGGCATCGCCTGCGACCACGCGGGCTACGAAATGAAAGAGTTTCTGGTGGGTTACCTCGACGCCATGGGTTACGAGGTGCTCGACTTCGGGACCCACTCGCCCGAGAGCGTCGATTACCCCGACTACGCGCATCCGCTGGCCGAGGCCATCGAGGCGGGCGAACTGGAACAGGGCATCGCCCTCTGCGGTTCGGGCGAGGGGATGACCATGACGCTCAACAAGCACCGGGGCATCCGGGCCGGACTGTGCTGGGACGCGGAGGTGGCCTCGCTGATCCGCCGCCACAACGACGCCAACGTGATCGTCTTCCCGGCGCGCTTCATCACCAACGACGAGGCGGTGCAGATGCTCGAAGCCTTCTTCTCGGCCTCGTTCGAAGGCGGCCGCCACGAAGGGCGTATCGCCAAGATGCCCGTCGGGGGCTGCAAATAGCCGCCCGCACGGCGAAGAAGATGCTCCGGCCGACGCAGACCGAGATTACGACCGATGCGGGCGAGCGGGTCGCGGCCCGGACGCCCGTGATCGTCTCGGCGAGCCGTGCCACGGACATTCCGGCCTGCTACGCCGACTGGTTTTTCGAGCGGCTGCGGCGGGGCTACGTCGCGCGGATCAACCCCTTCGACGGCCGTCGGTCCTACATCTCCTTCGCCCGGACGCGCGCCGTGGTCTTCTGGTCGAAAAATCCCCGTCCCCTGCTGCCCCGCCTCGCGGAGCTTCGGGAACGGGGTATTCACTGTTACGTGCAATACACCCTCAACGACTACGAAGACGAAGGACTGGAGCCGCACCTCCCGCCGCTGGAGGAGCGGATCGACACCTTCCGCCGGCTGGCGGAGCACCTGGGCCGGGGGCTGGTCGTCTGGCGCTTCGATCCGCTGCTGCTCACCGACCGCCTCGGAACGGAAGAGCTGCTCCGCCGGGCGGAGCGCATCGGCGACAGCCTGCGGGGAGCGGCCGAAAAACTCGTGTTCAGCTTCGCGGACATCGGCATCTACCGCCATGTCGCCCGGAACCTCGACCGCCGCGGCATCCGCTGGCGGGAGTTCACCGACGGGGAGATGCTGCAAACCGCCGCGGGACTGGCCGCCCTGAACGAACGGTGGGGCTACACGCTCGCCGCATGCGGCGAACGGACCGACTTCGCGCATCTGGGCATCGTCCGCAACCGCTGCATCAACGACGAGCTGCTCCTCCGCCACTTTCCGCACGACCGCGCGCTGACGGACCACCTCGGCGCCACCCCTCCGTCCCCCGCCCTGTTCGGGGAGACCGCCCGGCCGGAACGCACCGCCGCGCACCCGCCCAAAGACCGGGGACAGCGCGCCTTCTGCGGCTGCATCGCCTCGGCCGACATCGGCCAGTACGCCACCTGTCCGCACTTGTGCGCCTACTGCTATGCCAACCGTTCGGAGCGGAGCGTGGCCGAAAACCTCCGGCTGCACCGCCTGCATCCCTTCGCCGAAACGATCACCGGCAGGTGACGGCGCAAAAAGCCAGCCGACGTCGCAGCCGGACTTCACCGGACACCCGGAAAGGGCGCACGCCGCCTTCGCCGGGCGACGCAACGTCCTCCAAAAACCGGCGCCGCCCTTCCCGGCTTCAGGGGAGGAAAATCAGCCGTCCGCTCCGATAACTCAGCACCGTCCGCTGAGCGGAAAGCACCGGAAAGCCGATCAGCCCGTCCAGCCCGTGCCCGAGCGAGAGGTTCAGGTGGCTCATGTCTTTGAACACCGTGGGAACCCTCCGGAACTCCCGGTCGCCGATCGTCAGCCGTTTCACCCGTCCGGAACGCACCCGGCGTACCTCCGCGTCGGCTCCCGTGAGCGTCGTCTCCCGGCGCCGGACCAGATCGGAACGCAGCGAATCCCACAACCCGTCGTCCAGCAAATCGGTCCCCGCACCGCAGTCGATGCCGAGGCGCAGCGTGTGCGTCCCGATCCGCGCCTCCACGCAGGCGACATGCCCTTCCATCCGCACCGGAACCTCCGTCACGGGCCGTCCGCACGCCAGGCGCCGCACGCAGGAGTCCGTCACCACCGGATCGAGCAGCGTCAGCATCCCCGCCCCGTAGTCGAACAGCAGATCGTAATCCTTATAGACCTCGTAGCCGAGCAGTCCGAAAACCTCCGTCCCGTCCTCCAGATGCGACATGTCGAAACAAAGGAACTCCCCGCCGCCGGCACGGATTCCGTGGAAATCGAATCCGGAGATCGTCACGATGTCCATCCCCGCGATGGAGGCGTTCACCCCCTTCGAAGAGGAGATCCGAAGCGCGGCCGTATCGCGCACCGGGACGCAGCGACGGCTGTTGAGCATCAGCCTCGGCGCACCGTTGTCGAGGATGAACGTGCGCTCCCGGCCGTCCAGCAGCGCCGTCGCGGTCAGCAGATTCCCGAGCCGGCGAACCGGAATATCGAGCTGCCGGGCAGCCGGTCTTGCGAACGTCCCGCCCTTGTCGCCCAGCGTCCTGACCCGGATCGGAAGCAACTCCAGCCGTTTCAGGCGGCCCTCCCCGTCGAAGAGAAAGGTCGCCTCCTTCCGGCCCAGCCGCCCCGCATAGGTGAAGGCGCAGACCAGCTCCAGTCCCTCCTCCGTCCGTTCCTGCCGGACCGTCTCGATCCGCTCCACCCGCTCGCCCAACTGCGCCACGAGCAGTTTCATCACCGCCCGGGCCCGGTCGCCCTCCTGTCCCGAGAAGATGAACCCGGGAGCCAGGAAAGGTTCGATCTCCCCGATCGACCCGGCTCCGACGGCCTCCGCCACGAGGCGCACGATCCGCTCGCACGCGGCCCGGTCCTGAGCCTGCGACGCCGTACACACGCTCCACAGCAACGCCACGGCCAACAACGCTCTTTTCATCATAACACCAAGCTCTTTTTCCGGCGCCCCGAGCACCCCGGGCAACGGGGAGCGCGGGAAACCGCCTTTTGTTTCCGCAAATATAACTAAATTTTCTTCACATACAACTATTTTTAATAGTTGCAAACTGCACAACGTCCCGAAACCGCACGAAACGGCTGCGAACACCGCATCGGACGCCGGACCGAAGATCAAAACGCCCCCCCGTCCGGGATCGCCGGACGGCGAACGGCGGCACGAAAAACAGGAGCGACCGCCCGGCCGCGACGGACGATCCGACCGAAACGGCGCGGACCGCATCGCCGGAAAGGCCGGACACGGCCGAGCCATGCATCCGAAGCGCGACGGGATGCCTCGCCGCGGACAAACCCAGGATTACGAGATTAAAAACGCTATAACGCGAAGACGAAGGGAGTCCGCTCCCGCAGCCGGGCGGCGCGGGCCGGATCGTCGAAAAGGCCGAACACGGCCGAACCCGAACCGGACATGGAGGCATAGAGCGCCCCGGCGGCGAGCAGCTCCTCCTTCGCCGCGCGGATCGCGGGATGCGCGGCGAAGACCGACTCCTCGAAATCGTTGGTCACCGTCCCCTGCCACTCGGCGACGGGACGCCGCAGCCGCCCGGCGAGCGGAACCTCCGGCATGCGGGGCCGCACGCCGGCATAGGCCTCGCGGGTCGAGACCCCCTCGGCGGGTTTCACGATGACGAGCGTCATTCCCCCGAGGTCCAGCGGAAAAGGCGTCATCACCTCTCCGCGGCCGGTGCACAACTGGGGCGTGTCGCGCACGAAAAAGGCCGTGTCGCTGCCCAGCTCCGCGGCACGGGCGACGAGCTCCTCCTCGGCAAGACGCAGCCCGAAGAGCGTGTCGAGGGCCTTCAGCACCGCCGTCCCGTCCGACGAACCGCCGCCCAGCCCCGCGCCGAACGGCACGCGCTTCACGAGCCGAATCACGACGCCGTCCACGCCGTAGCGGTCACGCATCAGACGGAACGCCTTCATGCAGATATTCTCCTCCGGGGCGCAGTCCACGGCGATCCCCTCCGTGCGGAGCTCCGCCCCGGCGCCTCCCGTGCGCAACACCTCCACCTCGTCGAAGAGTCCCCGCACGGGAAACATCGCCGTCTCCAGGTCGTGATATCCGTCCGCCCGACGGCGCAGCACGTCGAGGCCCAGATTTATTTTGCAGTTCGCTCGCAGAATCATACCCGCAAAGGTAAGAATTTTCTATTTTTGCCGTATGAAATTCCGCACCGAAATCGAAACCGCGCCCCTCCGCATGCGTTTCGGCTACGAAAACCGCACGCTCGCGCTCGGTTCGTGCTTCGCCGCGCACATCGCCGCCCGGCTCTCCCGGGCAAAATTCCGCGTCGAGGCCAACCCCACGGGCATCCTCTTCAACCCGCTCTCCGTCGCCGCGGCCGTCCGCGGCTTCGGCCGCCCCGTCGTGCGCGACGAACTGCACACCGACGGCCAGCGGTGGTTCCATTTCGGATTCCACGGCGACTTCTCGGCCCCCACGCCCGACGAGGCGCTCCGCCGCATGAACGCCGCCCGGCAGGCGGGCTCCGAGGCGCTCCGCACGGCCGACCGCGTGATCCTCACCTTCGGCACGGCCTGGGTCTATGAACGGCAGGGCGAAGTCGTGGCCAACTGCCACCGCCGCCCGGCGGCGGAATTCGCACGGCGGAGGCTCTCCGTGGACGAGATCGCCGACGCGATCTCGGAACTGGCCGAAGGCCCGCTGGCCGGGCGAAGCATCCTGCTCACGGTCAGCCCCGTGCGCCACACGGGCGACGGGCTTGCGGGAAACGCCGTGAGCAAAGCCGCGCTGCGGCTGGCGGCCGAGGAGCTCACGCAGCGCTTCAGACGGATCGAATATTTCCCCGCCTACGAAATCCTTACGGACGACCTGCGGGACTACCGCTTCTATGCCGACGATCTGGTGCACCCCGCACCGCAGGCCGTGGAGTACATCTGGGAGCGGTTCACGGAGGCGGCCCTCACCGACGAGGCCCGGCGCCTGCTTCCCGAGGCCGAAGCCATCGCGGCCGCCGCGGCACACCGTCCCCGCGACCCGCGGAGCGCCGCCCACCGGGCGTTCTGTCTTGCGCAACTGGAGCGGATCGCCGCATTGCACGGTCCCGATTTTCGGGTCGAGGCGGAATATTTCCGCCGATGTATCGAAATAAATTCGTAAATTTGCGGCCGATCTTCCACATTCGCCATGAACAGAAAAATTCTCCTGCTCGCCATAGCCGCCCTCGCCTCGTTCCGGGGCATCGCCGCCGAAACGCCGCGCCTGATCGTCCAGATCGTCGTGGGGTCGATGCGCGCCGAGGACCTCGCGCGCTACGCCGAAAACTTCGGCGAAGGCGGGTTCCGCCGCCTCACGCAGGGCGGCACGGTCTATACGGACAGCCGCTACGACTACCAGCAGACCACCACGCCCGTCTCGCTGGCCACGCTCGCGACCGGGGCCATGCCCTCGACGCACGGCGTGATCGGCTCGCAGTGGGTGGACTACACGTCGAACGCCGTCGTGGGGCTGACCGACGGCCGCAAAGGCCCCGGAGCCTACCACCTGATCGCCCCGACGCTGGCCGAAACCCTCCGCCAGCACGCCCCCGGCAGCCATACGGTCACGGTGGCCGCCGAAGCCGTGTCGGCCGTGGTGACGGCGGGCCGCGGCGGCGAGGTCTTCTGGCTCGACCCCGGACGCTGCGACTGGGTCACCTCGCCCTACTACGCCCCGGCAGTGCCCGAGTGGATCGACCGCAGCAACGACGAGCGGTACAACCTCTCCTACATCGCCTCCGAGTGGCGGCCGCTGCTCGACCGCGACCGCTATGTCAATACGCGCAACATCCGGATCGGATTCCCCGAGAAGCGCGGAAAACGCGGGGAGGGGCGGCAGCCCGAAGGGGGCGGCCCGGAACTTGCGGACGACTACGAACGGTTGCTCTACACCCCCGCGGGCAATACCGCGGTGCTGGGACTGGCCAAGCAGCTCATCGCCCAGTACAAGCTCGGCGCCGACGCGACGCCCGACCTGCTCTGCGTCTGCCTCGACGCCTCGCGCCGCATCAGCGAAGCCTACGGACCCGAATCGGTCGAGGTCGAGGACATGTACTACCGGCTGGACCGCGACCTGGCCGACTTCCTGACCTTCGTCTTCGCGCAGGTCAGGGACGGCAACGCGACGGTGGTCCTCACCTCGGACCACGGAACCAGCCCCTCCTACGACGCGACGACCGAAGAGCCGGACCGGTTCAACGCCCGGCAGTTCGAGGTGATCGTGAACGGATTCCTCAACGTCCGCTACGGCACGGGCGACTGGGTGGTGACCTACGGAGACAAGTGCATCTGGCTCAACCATAACCTGATCTACGAACGGGGGCTGGATCTGGCCGACGTGCAGAACGAGGTGGCGATCTTCGCCATGCAGTTCCGCGGCGTCTCGCACGCCCTCTCGGCCACGGCCATGCGGTCGAGCTACTTCGGCAGCGGCTATGCGCGGCGGATGCAGAACAGCTTTTACCCGCGCCGCTCGGGCGACGTCATCCTGAACCTGATGCCCGGGTGGATCGAGGAGCGCGACCGCTGCCGTTCGATGTCGGGGTCGATGTACGGCTACGACACCGAAGTGCCGCTCGTATTCTACGGCACGGGCGCCGGACAGCAGCACGTGCAGCGGCGCGTGGACATGACCTCCGTGGCTCCGACGCTGGCGCGGCTGGCGGGCGTCACGGAACCCGCGGCCTCGGAGGGCGACGTCCTGCCCGAGATCGTGGACCTGTAACCGCAAAAACGCTAGGAAAAGGAAATGGACAAGAAAGATCAGATTCAGGAGGAGATCATCGAGGAGTTCTCCGTTTTCGACGACTGGCTCGACAAATACGACTACCTGATCGGCCTGAGCGACTCGCTCCCGGCCATCGCTCCGGAACACCGCATCGGACAGTATCTCATCGAGGGATGCCAGTCGCGCGTGTGGATCGACGCACGGACGGACGGCGGACGGATTTTCTTCACGGCCGACAGCGACGCCATAATAACCAAGGGCATCATCGCGTTGCTTATCCGCGTACTGAACGGACGCACGCCGCAGGAGGTGCTCGACACGGACCTTTATTTCATCGACGCCATCGGCCTGGCGGCCAACCTCTCGCCCACGCGGGCCAACGGGCTGGCCGCGATGGTCAGACAGATGCGGCTCTACGCACTGGCGTACGCGAGCAAAAACGACTGAACGATGACACCCGAAGAGATTCTCCAGGTCGAGAAAGAGATCGTCCTGACGCTGAAAAACATATACGACCCCGAGATTCCGGTGAACATATACGACTTGGGGCTCGTTTACGAAATCGACTACACGCCCGACGGAACGGCCACGATCCGCATGACGCTCACGGCCCCCAACTGCCCGATGGCCGACATGCTCGTCGAAGACGTCAATCAGCAGGTCGCCAAGGTCAAGGGGGTGAAATCGGTGAACGTCATCCTGACGTTCGACCCGGTGTGGGACAAAAGCATGATGTCCGAAGAGGCGATGCTCGAACTCAACCTGTTGTGACATGGCGGACGGCGGCGGGGAGCGGACGATCGAACGGCTGAAGGCCGGAGCCGGGACATACGCCTGCGGCGGTTACCTGGCGGGGCTCGGCGCGCTGCAACGCACCGAGCTTCTCACGGCGCTGCTCTTCGACCGGCTCGGCCGCAAGATCCGACGCGTCGGGGCGCTGCTCTCCGAAACGTCCGACAACTGGAACGAGACCTTCTACCGGCTCTATTTCCGCACGCTGGGCGACAGCCGGAACCAGGAGGCCTACCTCTCGCTGGCCCGGAGAGTGCCTTACAGGACCGTGCTGCGGGAGCGGCTCGCCCCGCAGGCCGTCGAAGCGATGCTCTTCGGCGCATCGGGGCTGCTGGCGCTCTACCGCCACGATGCGTACACGCTCGACCTCGGGCGCCATTTCGAATACCTCTCGGCAAAATACGGCATCGAAGCGATGGACGCCTCGGAGTGGACGCTCGCGGACATCCGCCCGGCCAACCACCCCGCACTGCGGATCGCGCAGGCGGCGCGGTTCTTCGCGCAGGACGAGTTCGTGATGGCGCGCGCCATGGCCTGCCGCACGGAGGAGGACATCCGGCGCCTGTTCTGCATCGAGGCGTCGCCCTACTGGCGGACGCACTACGTCCCCGGCGCTGCGGGCGACGAATTTCCCAAACGCCTCGGGACATTCAAGGCCCGCATCATCGGAATCAACCTGGTGGCCGTACTGCAATTCGCCTACGGCAGCCGCACGGGCGACGAACGGCTGCGCGACAGCGCGCTGTCGCTCCTCGAGCGCCTTCCCTCCGAGGACAACCGTTTCATGCGGGCGTGGAGCGGGGAGGGCGTCCCGATCCGCAACGCATTCGAATCGCAGGCGCTGCTGCAACTGGCCACGGAGTACTGCGCCCGAACCCGGTGCGCGGAGTGTCCCGTCGGGCGGCGGATCGCGGCGCATACGGACACCCCGAAATAACCACCCGCCCATGAATGCCTTCAGTTACATCCTGGAACACATCGAGGGAACCGTCCTCTTCGTTTCGCTGCTTATCGCCGGAGTTGCGGTCGTGCTCCGATTCTTCGATATCCAGAGCAAGTCCTCCCGCCGCAGAATCCTCAAGGAGGAGTTCGATGCGGCGATCCGACAGCTCTCCTCGGAAAGCGAGACCAACCGGCTCGCCGCGGCAATTCTCATCCGAAGGTTCTTCACGGCGGAAAGAGGCTGCTACCGCAACGAAACGATCTACGTTCTCTCGTCGCTGCTGCGGGTGGTTCCGACGGGAGTTTTCCAGAAGACGCTGGCCGACGGGCTCGCCTACGGGCACGACCTCTCCAAGGCCGACCTCCAGAAAACCAACCTGCAAGATGCCTATATCGGATCCAAGGAGCAGGTCACGACCGACATGCGCGAGACGGACCTTTTCCAGGCCGATCTGTCGAATGCCCTGATCGAGCGGATCGACGGCCGGAAAGCCGTGTTCTACCAGAGCAACCTGCAACACGCGAGGATCAAATACAGCGACCTCTCCGAGGCGAACTTCTCGATGGCCGACCTCAACCACATCGGACTGCGCGAAGTGAAACTCGGGAACGCCTGCTTCTCGGGCTGCACGAATCTCCCGCGGGAGATCGCCCGGCATCTCGACGCAGAGGGCCGCTACACCCGCCCCGAACCGGTTACGGTGCATGCCGCCGCGGGAAAGCACCGCATTTTCTTCAGCATGCCGGGGAAGCTCCGCATCGAGGATTCGCTCATGATACGCTCCGTGCGCGACCACCTGCAACAGGAAGGCTACGAGGTCTGTTTCTACGAGCGGGGCGAATACCGCAGGTTCGGCCAGCTGGGCAACATCCGGACACTCGTCCAGCAATGCGACGGGATGATCGTCTTCGGGCTCAAGCAACTCCACATCGAAAAAGCGACGTTCCGCCCGGCGACGGACGAATGCGAGACGTGGAGCGACCGCTGGCTGCCGACGCCGTGGAACGAAATAGAAACCGGCATGGGGCTCATGGCCGGAATGCCGATCCTGCTGATCCAGGACGCGGAGATCGACTTCGGCGTCTTCGACAGCCACATCAGCGAGACATCGCTCCATGTCATCCGTACCGATTCGACCGACTTCAAGAAATTCCCGGAACACAGGGAGTTCATCTCCTGGAAGTCGCGCATCGGAAATCCCGCGGTTCCGCAGCCGCAGGACGGGAGCGCAAAAAGCCCCTCCGGGAGTTGACAAATCGCAAAAAATAAGTATCTTTGCAAGATTTAGAATCCGAACCGAAAAAACAACGACTGAAATATGGATATTCTTGCAAGCGTAATCAAAGCCGTTTTCGGCTCCAAGGCCGAAAAAGACCGCAAACAGATCCAGCCTTACGTCGAGAAGATCAAGGCTGTTTACCCCTCGATCGAGGCCCTCTCGAACGACGAGTTGCGCGCCCGCAGCCAGGGGCTCAAACAACAGATCGCCGACTACATCGCCGCGGACGAGGCCCGCATCGTCGAGCTGAAAGCACGGCTCGAACTGCCCGAGACGTCGCTCGAGGAGAAGGAGAAGATCTCGAAGGAGATCGACGAGACGACCAAGCGCATCGACGACAGGATCGAGGACAAGCTCGACGAAATCCTGCCCGAGGCCTTCGCCATCATGAAGGACACGGCGCGCCGCTTCGCGCAGAACGACACGATCGCAGTGACGGCCAACGACTTCGACCGCGAGCTGGCCGCGACGAAAGACTTCGTCACCATCGAGGGCGACAAGGCCGTGTACGCCAATCACTGGATGGCAGGCGGCAACGACATGAAGTGGGACATGATCCACTACGACTGCCAGCTCTTCGGCGGCGTGGTGCTGACGCGCAGCAAGAAGAGCCCCGCCAAGAAGCTCGGCGAACGCGAACGCGAAGGCAACATCGCCGAAATGGCGACGGGCGAGGGCAAGACGCTCGTGGCGACGCTCCCCGTATTCCTCAATGCGCTGGCCGGAAAGGGCGTGCACCTGGTCACGGTGAACGACTACCTGGCCAAACGCGACTCCGAATGGATGGGACCGCTCTACCAGTTCCACGGACTGTCGGTGGACTGCATCGACCGCCACCAGCCCAATTCGGAGGCGCGCCGCAAGGCCTACATGGCCGACATCACGTTCGGTACGAACAACGAGTTCGGCTTCGACTACCTGCGCGACAACATGGCCTCGTCGCCCAAGGACCTCGTGCAGCGCAAGCACCACTACGCCATCGTGGACGAGGCCGACTCGGTGCTGATCGACGACGCCCGCACGCCGCTCATCATCTCGGGCCCCGTGCCCAAGGGCGACGACCAGCTCTTCGAGCAGTACCAGCCCTCGATCGAACACCTCTACAACCTCCAGCGCAACTTCGTCACGGCGCTGCTGGCCGAGGCGCGGCAGCTCATCGCGGAGGGCAAGACCGAGGAGGGCGGCATCAAGCTCTACCGCGTGCACAAGGGACTGCCCAAATACAAGCCGCTGATAAAATACCTCTCCGAGCCGGGAATCAAGGCCCTGATGCAGAAGACCGAAAACATCTACATGCAGGACAACAACCGCCGGATGCCCGAAATCACCGATCCGCTCTACTTCGTCATCGACGAGAAGCTCAATTCGGTGGAGCTGACGGACAAGGGCCACGAGGAGCTGTCGAAATACTTCAAGGAGGACGGCTTCTTCGTGCTGCCCGACATCGGCGCGGCGGTGGCCGAGCTCGAAAAGAGCGACCTGCCCGCGGAGGAGAAGGCGCAGAAACGCGACGAGGTGATAAACGACTACTCGATCAAGTCGGAGCGCGTGCACACGGTGAACCAGTTGCTGAAGGCCTACGCCATGTTCGAGAAGGACGTGGAGTACGTCGTGATGGACAACAAGGTGAAGATCGTGGACGAGCAAACGGGACGTATCCTCGACGGCCGCCGCTATTCGGACGGCCTGCACCAGGCCATCGAGGCCAAGGAGCACGTGAAGGTCGAGGCCGCGACGCAGACCTTCGCCACGATCACGTTGCAGAACTACTTCCGCATGTACCACAAGCTGGCCGGCATGACCGGTACGGCCGAGACGGAGGCGTCGGAGTTCTGGAGCATCTACAAACTCGACGTGGTGGTCATCCCGACGAACCGGCCGGTGATCCGCGACGACCGCCAGGACCTGATCTACAAAACCAAGCGCGAGAAATACAACGCCGTGATCGAAGAGATCGTGCGC
>ERZ856578.2869-NODE-2869-length-27234-cov-4.075855_pt1 | contig 27234 bp, 19 predicted proteins | sample MGYA00514384_ERZ856578 | MGnify/ENA primary metagenome ERZ856578 (study PRJEB29103, sample SAMN06111958) | human gut metagenome | biome: human gut; feature: ankylosing spondylitis patient; material: healthy_person | host: Homo sapiens | place: China:Hangzhou... | reverse complement strand
GGGCCGACGATGGCGATGCGCTGGCCGGGCTTGACGTCCAGAGACAGGCCCTCGATGAGCGGGCGGTCGGGCAGATATCCGACAAAAAGGCTACTAATCCAAACGATCCTTTCTGGTCTCCAGAACAGGAAATCGACTTCAATGCCAAACCGGAATATGCCGAGCGAAATTATCAGGAAACAAATGATCCATATGATCATGACTGGGGATTTGACCGTTCCGAAAATGTTTCCCGACAGCCATCTTATTCACCAGAAAAAGAACAGGCTCCATATGAGAATCCGGAAAGTACCGTTCCAGACGAACCTGCGGAAGATCCAAGACAGACTCCTCCGGTACAGCACCGAAGAAAAAAGAAACATGAAAAAGACTGGTTCTTTGATCTGTAAAGGTTTGTTGCTCGCCACTTGCAGAAGTGGGAGTCTTCTCGACTGAGATAAAATCGGAAATTGAGTTTCGATTAAAACTAAACGAAAAAATGCAAGTACTTTCGTCATCCGACAAAAATACTTGCATTTTTTGTTTTATCATTTTTCGTTTTTTGCTTATTATTCTGTTCCCTGTTACTCTGTTTTTTCGCTGCTTTCTTCCTGCTTCTGTCTCTCTTCTTCCTTCTCCTGCTGTTCTTTCACAAATTGCTGTAATTCCTGTTTGTGCTCTTCACTGAGACCATGATCGCCCTCAAGAGAACGTAAAAACACCAGCAGAGAACCATCATAGGCAAGATTCAGGTATTCCTGAACACCTTTTGCTATAAATTCTTTTCTTGACATGTTCACAGAATAATAGCGACGTTTACCTCTTTTGGTAGAAGACAGGATTTTCTTATTCTTCAGACGTATCACAAAACTATAGGCCGTCTGCTGTTTCCATACATATCCTTTTGTCTCCATGTACTCCATGATTTCATTCAGATGAATATCCTCCTGACCTGCATGTGCCAACATGTAGTCCATAATGTGCTGTTCCGCTTCTGATAAACTGTAAAAAGCCATACTTTATCCTCCTAATCGTTTGTAATATAATACAATGCTATATTACATATCTTATCAAAAAATCGCCAGATGGTCAAATCAAAAATTCGAGAAATTTTGTTCCGTTTTGTGATCATTTACAGAAAATAATGCATGAAACAGAAGAGGAAATAAATCTTGTTGCCCGCCGCCTACAGTTGAGAATCATCTCACCTCTGATATAGTATGATTGCAAACACCGCTGTCAATGCCTCTGCCTCTACCACCGGAAATGCCAGCCATACGCCGTTTGCTCCCAGTATTTTTCCAAACAGAAATGCTGCCGGAATAATGACAATGACATATCGCAGCAACGCAATACAAAAAGATGGTGTACCCTTTTTTCTCAACATGGCAACAAAAAAACGCCACATAACTACCTTTCGATAGCTATGTGGCGAAAAAAGAACTTTCTTAAAAAATCCACACCCTGTACGGGTTTTGTTATTCTCTTTATTCTTCGGTAGAATCCGAATCTTCCGCTGTCAAATCGATTTCATCGAAATCGTCTGCAACATTCTCATCTGCATTCTCTGCTGCGGCAGTTTCTGCATCTGCTGCTGTTTCTTTCGAAGTGATCTCTGTCTGCTCTTCCGACATTTCTGTTTCATCCAGCATCAGATCGTCATCTTCCATTTCATATTCATCCTCACCGGTATCCAATTTTACGTTGCGGTAACGTTTCATACCGGTTCCGGCCGGGATCAGTTTACCGATGATAACGTTCTCTTTCAGACCGATCAGCGGATCGACTTTACCTTTGATAGCTGCTTCTGTCAGAACTTTTGTAGTTTCCTGGAAGGATGCTGCTGACAGGAAGGAGTTGGTTGCCAGGGATGCTTTTGTAATACCAAGCATTACCTGTTTTCCTTCTGCAGGCTCTTTGCCCTGAGCGATCATCTCTTCATTGATATCCTCAAAATCAAGGATGTCTACCATGGTTCCCGGCAGAAGTTCCGTGTCTCCGTTATCCTCTATACGGATCTTCTTCATCATCTGACGAACGATTACTTCGATATGTTTATCGTTGATCTCTACACCCTGCAGACGGTATACACGCTGTACTTCACGCAGCATGTAATCCTGAACAGCGTTTACGCCCTTGATTCGCAGAATGTCATGCGGATTTACACTACCTTCTGTCAGTTCATCACCAGCATCCAGATAAACTCCATCCTGTACTTTGATACGTGATCCGTAAGGGATCAGATAAGTCTTGGACTCACCTGTCTCACTGTTTGTCACAATAATCTCACGTTTTTTCTTGGTATCTTTGAGGGTTGCCACACCGGAAATCTCAGTGATGATAGCAAGTCCCTTAGGCTTACGTGCCTCGAAAAGCTCCTCGACACGAGGAAGACCCTGTGTGATATCGCCGCCGGCAACACCACCGTTATGGAAGGTACGCATGGTCAGCTGTGTACCCGGCTCACCGATAGACTGTGCTGCGATGATACCTACGGATTCACCAACCTGTACCGGCTCACCGGTTGCCATGTTGGAACCGTAACATTTCGCACAAACACCAACATGTGATTTACAGTTCAGGATCGTACGGATCTTGATCTGTTCAAATGGTTTGCCGTTGGCGTCCACACCTTCACTCATGATACGTGCTGCACGTTTCGGAGTGATCATATGGTTTGCTTTTACAAGGATTTCGCCGTCTTTATTCTTAATGGTCTCGCAGGAGAATCTTCCTGTGATACGCTCCTGCAGGCTTTCGATCTCTTCCTTGCCGTCTGTAAATGCTTTTACATACATACCCGGAATTTCTTTGCCTTCGCAGCAGTCCATCTCACGGATGATCAGATCCTGTGATACATCAACCAGTCGTCTTGTCAGGTAACCGGAATCGGCTGTACGAAGAGCGGTATCGGACATACCTTTTCGAGCTCCATGTGCAGACATGAAATATTCCAGTACGTCAAGACCTTCACGGAAGTTTGACTTGATAGGCAACTCGATCGTATGACCGGTTGTATCTGCCATCAGTCCTCGCATACCTGCCAGCTGTTTGATCTGTTTATCAGAACCACGGGCACCGGAGTCAGCCATCATGAAGATGTTGTTGTACTTATCCAGTCCGTCCAGCAGCTTTCTGGTCAGAACATCATCGGTTTCTTTCCAGGTCTCTACAACTTCTTTGTAACGTTCTTCCTCTGTGATAAGACCACGTTTGTAGTTCTTTGTGATGTGGTCTACAGTCTCCTGAGCCTGCTTGATCAGTTCCGGTTTTTCAGGCGGAACGGTCATATCGGAAATGGATACGGTCATAGCTGCTCTTGTGGAGAATTTATATCCTGTTGCTTTGATATCATCCAGCACTTCTGCCGTCTTGGTAGCTCCGTGTGTATTGATAACTTTTTCCAGGATCTGTTTCAGCTGTTTCTTTCCTACATGGAAATCTACTTCCAGCTTCATTTCGTTTTCCGGAATGCTTCTGTTTACAAAGCCCAGATCCTGAGGCAGGATCTCGTTGAAGATGAAACGTCCCAGAGTGGACTCTACCGTACCGGTCTTTGTTGTACCGTCCGGCATGGTCTTTGTCATACGCACTTTGATTCTGGTCTGCAAAGTCAGTGCTTTGTTTTCATAAGCAAGGATTGCTTCGTTCACGCTCTTGAAGTACTTGCCTTCTCCGATCGAACCCGGTCTTTCCTGTGTCAGGTAGTAAATACCAAGGACCATATCCTGTGAAGGAACGGCTACAGGACCGCCGTCGGACGGTTTCAGCAGGTTGTTCGGTGAAAGAAGCAGGAAACGGCACTCTGCCTGAGCCTCTACGGACAGCGGCAGATGTACAGCCATCTGGTCTCCGTCGAAGTCGGCGTTGAATGCGGTACAAACCAGCGGATGCAGTTTGATCGCTTTACCTTCTACCAGGATCGGCTCAAATGCCTGAATACCCAGACGATGCAGTGTAGGAGCACGGTTCAGCATAACCGGATGCTCTTTGATTACTTCTTCCAGAACGTCCCATACTTCCGGCTGAAGTCTCTCTACCATTTTCTTTGCGTTTTTAATATTATGTGATGTTCCGTTTGCTACCAGCTCTTTCATAACGAAAGGTTTAAACAGCTCGATTGCCATTTCTTTCGGCAGACCGCACTGATAAATTTTCAGTTCCGGTCCTACGACGATAACGGAACGTCCGGAATAGTCAACTCGTTTTCCGAGCAGGTTCTGACGGAAACGTCCGGATTTACCTTTCAGCATATCGGACAGAGATTTCAGAGCACGGTTACCAGGTCCGGTTACCGGTCTTCCTCTTCGACCGTTATCGATCAGGGCATCTACTGCTTCCTGAAGCATACGTTTTTCGTTTCTGACGATAATATCCGGTGCTCCAAGCTCCAGCAGTCTCTTCAGACGGTTGTTACGGTTGATGATTCTTCTGTACAGGTCGTTCAGGTCAGAAGTTGCAAATCTTCCTCCGTCCAGCTGTACCATAGGACGCAGATCCGGCGGAATAACCGGGATAACAGTCATGATCATCCACTCCGGACGGTTGCCGGACTCACGGAATGCTTCTACAACTTCTAGTCTCTTGATGATTCTTGCACGTTTCTGTCCGGTAGCTTCTTTTAAGCCTCTTTTCAGCTCTTCGGATTCTTTTTCCATGTCGATGGCTTCCAGAAGCTCTTTGACAGCTTCTGCACCCATGCCGACACGGAATGTCATACCGTATTTTTCTCTGGCTTCCTGGAACTCTCTCTCAGTCAGTACCTGTTTGTACTGCAGTTCGCTGGTTCCTTTATCCAGAACGATGTAGTTGGCAAAATACAGTACTTTTTCCAGTACTCTCGGTGACAGATCCAGCATCAGTCCCATTCTGGAAGGGATACCCTTAAAATACCAGATATGGGAAACCGGAGCTGCCAGCTCGATATGTCCCATACGCTCACGGCGTACACTTGATTTTGTTACTTCAACTCCGCATCGGTCACAGATAACACCTTTGTAGCGGATTTTTTTATATTTACCACAGTGACATTCCCAGTCTTTGCTTGGTCCGAAGATTCTTTCGCAGAACAGACCATCTTTTTCCGGTTTCAGCGTACGGTAGTTGATGGTTTCCGGTTTCAGGACTTCACCATGTGACCATTCTCTGATCTTATCAGGAGATGCTAAACCGATTTTAATGGCATCAAACGTAATTGGCTGATACGTTTCATTATTTGTTGTTTCTGGCATGTATGGTTTCTCCTTTCACTTCCGGCTTACTCTTCCTCGAAAACTTCATCCGGGCTGAAGATTGCTTCATCCGGTGCGGACTCTTCCTGTACATCAACCAGCTCGTCGCCTTCAAACTCCTGTTTGGTATAGCCGTACTCGCCGAAAGAGGACTCCTCTTTTCTGTTGTAATCTTTGTTGTCGCCCTCGATGACAGAACGTAAGTCTGTGTCTCCATAGTCAACAGTTTCCATAAGTTCTACTTCTGTCTGGTCCTCCTTGAGCACTTTGACATCCAGACCAAGAGACTGAAGCTCTTTGATCAGAACTTTGAAGGACTCCGGAATACCAGGTTCAGGGATGTTTTCACCCTTGATGATCGCTTCATAAGTCTTAACACGTCCGACAACATCATCCGATTTAACAGTCAGGATCTCCTGCAGCGTATAAGAAGCACCATATGCTTCCAGAGCCCAAACCTCCATCTCTCCGAAACGCTGTCCGCCGAACTGAGCTTTACCACCCAGAGGCTGCTGTGTTACCAGGGAGTACGGGCCTGTGGAACGTGCATGGATCTTATCGTCTACCAGGTGATGCAGTTTCAGATAATGCATGTGTCCGATGGTTACCGGGCTGTCGAAATATTCTCCGGTACGTCCGTCACGCAGTCTTACTTTACCGTCTCTTGACAGCGGTACGCCTTTCCAGAGTGCTCTGTGGTCACGGTTGTCATACAGATACTGCAGAACTTCCGGCAGAAGCTCATCGCCATGTTTCTTTTCGAATTCTTCCCACTCCAGATTGACATAATCATTTGCCAGATCCAGTGTGTCCATAATGTCTACCTCGTTTGCACCGTCAAATACTGGTGTTGAGATATTGAATCCAAGTGCTTTTGCAGCCAGGCTCAGATGGATCTCCAGGACCTGACCGATGTTCATACGAGACGGCACACCCAGCGGATTCAGTACGATATCCAGCGGACGGCCATTTGGCAGGAACGGCATATCTTCAACAGGAAGGACACGGGAAACCACACCCTTGTTACCATGACGACCGGCCATCTTGTCACCTACAGAGATCTTTCTCTTCTGTGCAATGTAAATTCTTACGGACTGATTTACACCCGGTGCCAGCTCGTCACCATTTTCTCTTGTGAAGACTTTTGCATCTACGACAATACCATATTCACCATGCGGTACTTTCAGGGAAGTATCACGTACTTCACGTGCTTTTTCTCCGAAGATTGCACGCAGCAGACGCTCTTCTGCTGTCAGCTCTGTCTCTCCCTTTGGAGTTACTTTTCCGACCAGAATATCACCGGCACGCACTTCTGCACCGACACGGATGATACCACGCTCATCCAGATCTTTCAGTGCTTCATCACCGACACCAGGAACGTCACGTGTGATCTCTTCCGGTCCCAGTTTGGTATCACGTGCTTCTGCTTCGTATTCCTCGATATGGACAGATGTGTATACATCGTTCATAACCAGTCTCTCACTCAGCAGAACGGCATCCTCGTAGTTGTAACCTTCCCAGGTCATGAATCCGATCAGAGGGTTCTTACCAAGAGCGATTTCGCCGTTGGATGTGGAAGGACCGTCTGCGATAACCTGTCCGGCAGCAACTCTGTCGCCCTTGAAAACGATCGGACGCTGATTGTAGCAGTTACTCTGGTTGCTTCGTGAAAACTTAGTCAAACGATACTCATCTCTTGTACCATCATCGTTGCGAACCACGATACGTTTGGATTCAGAAGACTCGATCGTACCATTTTTCTTTGCAACCACACATACACCGGAGTCAACCGCTGTCTTTTCTTCCATACCGGTTCCTACTACAGGAGCTTCGGTTGTCAGAAGCGGTACAGCCTGACGCTGCATGTTAGATCCCATCAGAGCTCGGTTTGCGTCGTCGTTCTGCAGGAACGGAATCAATGCAGTAGCAACGGAAAATACCATCTTAGGAGACACGTCCATGTAATCAAACATGTGTCTTTCGTATGCCTGTGTCTCTTCACGGTAACGACCGGAAACGTTCTTGCTGATGAAGTGTCCTTCTTCGTCCAGAGCCTCATTCGCCTGTGCTACATGGTAATTATCCTCTTCGTCCGCAGTCATATATACTACTTCATCTGTGACACGCGGGTTCTTAGGATCTGTTTTATCGATTTTACGATATGGTGCTTCGATGAAACCATATTCGTTGATCTTTGCATAAGATGCCAGTGAGTTGATCAGACCGATGTTCGGTCCTTCAGGCGTCTCGATAGGACACATTCTTCCGTAGTGGGAATAGTGTACATCTCGAACCTCGAATCCGGCTCTGTCTCGTGACAGACCGCCAGGACCCAGGGCGGATAAACGTCTCTTGTGTGTCAGCTCACCCAGTGGGTTGTTCTGATCCATGAACTGGGACAGCTGGGAAGATCCGAAGAATTCTTTCACGGCTGCTGTCACCGGTTTGATATTGATCAGAGACTGTGGAGAAATGCCTTCCAGATCCTGTGTTGTCATTCTTTCACGAACGACTCTCTCCAGTCTGGAAAGACCGATACGGTACTGGTTCTGCAGCAGTTCTCCGACTGCACGGATACGACGGTTGCCCAGGTGGTCGATATCGTCATCATGGCCGATGCCGTACTCCAGATGCATGTTATAGTTAATAGAAGCAAAAATATCTTCTTTTGTGATATGCTTCGGAATCAGCTCATGGATATTTTTGTGGATCGCATCCTTAATATCTTCTTCGCTGGCGTTTTCTTCCAGTATTTTTTGCAGTACCGGATAATATACTAATTCTGTAACACCTGCAGATTCCGGATCAAAGTCAACCCATTCGCCAAGGTCTACCATCATATTGGAGAGAACCTTTACGTTACGCTGCTCTGTCTGGATCCATACAAACGGAACGCCTGCATTCTGGATCTTGTTTGCAAGTGCTTTATCTACTTCTGTACCAGCCTCAGCCAGGATCTCACCGGTAGACTCGTCTACAACATCCTCAGCCAGAACCTGTCCGCAGATGCGGTTGCGAAGCAGCAGTTTTTTGTTGAACTTATAACGTCCGACTTTTGCAAGGTCATATCTTCTCGGATCGAAGAACATGCTTGTGATCAGGCTCTCTGCACTGTCAACTGCCAGCGGTTCGCCCGGACGGATCTTTTTGTACAGCTCGAGCAGACCTTCCTGATAGCTCTCGGAAGTATCTTTTGTCAGGCTGGCAAGGATTTTCGGTTCTTCACCGAACAGATCGATGATCTCCGCATTGGTTCCGTAGCCAAGTGCACGGATCAGAACGGTGATCGGCACCTTTCTGGTTCTGTCTACACGAACATAGAAAATGTCATTGGAGTCTGTCTCGTATTCCAGCCATGCACCACGGTTCGGAATAACGGTAGAAGAATACAGTTTTTTACCCAGTTTATCATGTGCGATTGCATAATAGATGCCAGGAGAACGTACCAGCTGGCTGACGATTACTCGCTCTGCACCGTTGATCACGAAGGTACCGGTTGCTGTCATCAATGGCAGATCTCCCATAAAGATCTCATGCTCATTGATTTCATCGTTCTCTTTATTATGAAGTCTTACTTTTACTTTCAAAGGTGCAGCATATGTTGCGTCACGTTCTTTACATTCTTCGATTGAATATTTTACGTCATCTTCGCACAGCGTGAAATCCACAAATTCCAGGCTCAGCTTGCCGCTGTAGTCTGTAATTGGCGAGATATCATCAAAAACCTCTTTGAGTCCAGATTCCAGGAACCATTTATAAGAGTCCACCTGTATTTCGATCAGGTTAGGCATCTCAAGAACCTCTTTCTGTCTGGAATAACTCATACGGAAGCTTTTGCCGCTTTTAATTGGACGTATTCTGTTTTTCTCCATTGACATTTCACCCCTGTTCTTTCTATCTAAAAAATTCAAGTCACTTTTGGCACTTTTGGGCATAGTTATACCAAAAAGCATACACTTTCACAATAGTGCACTTTCCATATTACCACGCCTGTTTGTCAATGTCAAGTACCTTTTTTATTGACGCAAAAACCGGCCAGGATTACTCCTGACCGGTGCAAGTTCTGTTTTACAAAAAAGCAGTTACAATTATTTAAGAGTAACTTTTGCTCCTTCTGCTTCCAGTTTTGTTTTGATGTCTTCAGCTTCTGCTTTAGATGCAGCTTCTTTCAGAACCTTAGGAGCTCCGTCAACTACTGCTTTCGCTTCTTTCAGTCCCAGACCAGTTACTTCACGAACAACTTTGATAACTTTAACTTTGTTAGCACCAACTTCTGTCAGTTCTACGTCAAACTCATCTTTTTCTTCAGCTGCTGCTTCACCAGCACCTGCTGCTGCAACTACAACACCTGCTGCTGCAGATACACCAAATTCTTCCTCACATGCTTTTACTAAATCATTTAACTCTAATACAGATAACTCTTTGATAGCTTCGATAAATTCAGCTGTTGTCAATTTTGCCATTTTATTTTCCTCCATTATTTTTATTTTTTCAGGCGGCATTTTCTATGCGGCCTCTGTGATGATTCTTATTCTTATTCTTATGCTTCTTCCTGTTTCTCTGCAATCTGGCTGATAACGCGTGCAAAGTTTGCGATCGGAGACTGGATGCTTCCAAGCAGTTTGCCCAGCAGTTCTTCTCTTGAAGGGATGCTTGACAGTGCTGTGATACCTGCCTCATCGTAGTAAGCGTCTTCTACAACACCTGCAACGAGTTTCAGTGCTTTCACATCTTTTGCATATTTAGCCAGGATTCTTGCAGGAGCAGTTGCATCATCTTTGCAGATAGCGATTGCATTCGGTCCTTCCAGATGTTTGCAAAGTTCTTCACAAGGTGTGCCTTTGAATGCAAAGTTCATCATTGTGTTTTTGTACACTTTGTAAGAAACACCGGCTTCTCTCAGCTCTTTACGCATTGCAGTATCCTGCTCTACGGTGATTCCGCTGTAAGTAACCAGTACGATGGAAGCCGCATCTTTGATCGCCTCACTGATCTCTGCCACGATCGGCTGTTTCTGTTCTACTTTTGCCATTAACTTTTACCTCCTTATAGATTCTGCCCGGTGTGCCATAAAAGCCCACCACTGAATATTCTGGGAGGAATTCATAACAATGAAAAACCTCTCTGTCAAACTAACAGAGAGGTTCTGTAATCATTCTTTTAAGAATTCTTCACTCCTCGGCAGGCGTTTTAACCTTATGCCTAACGGCACCTGCTGTCTCTGGCAGTTTTCTGTAAAACTATAGCACATCTGCCACTGTTATGTCAAGGAGTTTTTACATTTTTCTAATTAAGAATTTTTGTATTTTTTTCTGACCACTTTTGACCAGTTGCTCTGCATTTTCTTACCGCCCGCTTTTTTATAAGTCCGGATCTTGTAATAGTAAGTTTTTCCTTTGCGTGCCTTCTTGTCAAGATAACTCTGGGTCTTTCCCTTTTTCACAACATGGATCTTTTTATATCCGCTCTTTTTCTTTGTAGAGCGATAAATATAATATCCATTTGCACCGGATACTTTTTTCCAGGTGATCCGGATCCCTTTTTTCGTTGCTTTTGCTTTTACATTTCTGACAGCTTTCGGTCTGGTCACAGTCGGTTTTGCCGGTGCTGCCGGCGTTTGAGTTTCCGTCTGTTTTTTATCATCCGACGGTTTGTTTACTGTTTCACTTTCCGATTCTTTTTCTGATTCTTTTTCCGATTCCGTTGTTGTCTCTTTCTGCGTTTCACTCTCTGTTTCGCTTTCTTTCTGTGCATCTGCCGGGATTTTGAATGCAGTAACAGAATGCGGAGCCAGGCTGTATTTTGCTGTTTTCTCTGTTACGGAAATCTTTGTTTTCTGTACATCTACTTTATTTGGATTTGCCTGTGTGTTTTCATCCAGCACATCATCCGATGTCAGATACCATATCTGAAGATCTTTTCCTGTCAGGTCTTTTCCGTCTATGATCAGATTTACATCTGTTCTTTCATCTCTGCTGTTATTCACAACCGTAAGATAAATATTCCCCTGTTCATCTTTTGAGGAAATTGCTTTTACAAGCGGAACATTGTACCCCTGATAGGTATAACAGGTCACATTTCCTTCAATTTTCTGGCCAATCTGCGTTGTTCCTGTCATATTATTGAAAATGGAAAACATTTTTGCAGAAGGGGTCGACACAAAATCGGTCGTTCCATCGTTTTGTTTGATTGCCTGGATCACACACTGAGAGCCCGATCCAAGGTTATCTGCTCCATATGGATAATCAACCAGACAATGTTTGTTGATATAAGGTGTTCCAAAGCCAATGTAATCAATCATTTCATTTGCAATGTAAACAGCATGTCCGATTCCACGGACAAACTGGGTATTATGGTTATATACGCCAAACTCAGACAGAACCGGCACTTTCCCCATTCCAGGTGCATACTGATTCATCGCATCCACCAGTGCTTTTACACGGGGCATATTGTACTGCAATGACCGTCCGAGCACTTTTTCATAGAACTCCGGATCATTGTCTGCAATGACTCCACCGCTTGTATCACTGTACGGATGGATAACAACACCATCGTAATAATTATTATAGCCTTTCTGTGCCATTTTCTGCACAAAAGAAACCTGATTGCCGCTTCCGCAGTATACCTGGATCTCCATCCCCAGTTCATCGGCAATCTTGTTCATCGCCTGATAATACGACACAAATCCATCACGGTCACTCTGGTAAGATGCGGTGATTGCCTTTCCTGACTGTGGAATATTTCCATTTATTCCATCACCAAATGTAATTTTACCTGTTTTGCTGTCTACCGTGCAGACATTCTGTGCCCCCTTTCCTTCCAGGGAATCCACGATCTGCCACTGTGTTCCGCCTACATAGACAGCCACAGAATTTTCTACTGCCGGTGTATAACGTACATAGCGAACCTGATTTGCTGTTCCATCACTGTTTGTGGCCTGATCTCTCCAGTCCTCTTCCTTAACCGTCCTGGTATTCTGACCGAAAGTCATTCTGCCGCCGTCAATATAAGCATCCATCCAGTCAGTGTTTCCTCTGCCATCCATCCAGTAGGTCTGTCTGTAATAACCGATTTCATTTCCGATTTCAAAACGTGTTACACCATAAGGTTTCGGATGCCCATTGGCTGCACGCACTTCTGCCCAGTCTACGCCACCGTTTGGGTTCGTCACATCACCGTCTGCCGGTGCATTTAAGTATTCGATCAAATCTGCCGCATCTGCTGCACTTCCCTGACCCATGCCATAAACCCAGACCGCCTCTGCTTTGATATCATCGTAAATCCAGCTCATTGCCTCATCCAGCCCGAAATTCGGTGTGATCGGATCAGATGTTTCCGGAAGTCCATGTACTGTTTTCTTTCGCTGCTCTGCAGGTCCGATGCTGCGTTTCCAGTCAAACAGATTGGATAGCGTTCCACCTGGATAACGTACAGAACCAAAATGTGCTTCTTTTACATATTCATTGAATTTAGCTTCCACATTCTTTTCTGATGCGTTCCATGAGCTGTAAGCATTATTATGGTAACGATGATTGATGCCAAACATTGCTTTTGAGATTTCACGCACTTCTTTGGAAGTATCCACCGTAATGTCTATGTTCGTGACAGCATTTTCAGAATAAACCTTGTAAATACTCTGGATCTGTGCCGGTGTCATCACTTTTTTATAATAACGCACTTCATCCATATATCCTTTGAAACCCGTTTTTTCAGTAGCATTCTTATGATTTCCGATCAGGAGATCCGTAAGTGCATCTACATAACTACCGTCCAACGTGTTTTCGTTTACCAGTTTTCCATTGATATAAAACTGTGCTTTTTTCGCCGTATGGCTGCTTGTAAATGCCACATGCACCCATTTGCCTCCGGCTACCGGGCTCTTGCTCAGCACATCACTGGCTGTCACATAAGTCCCAAGTTTCATATTAGAATCCAGATAGAGAATGCTCCGTCCCGCCCCTGTCTGCTGGAACAGATATTTTTTGTCCGTGCTGCCGCCAAACATATCGTCATCGCATTTGATCCATGCCATCAGCGTGACATCATCCCGAGCTACGTTGACTGCATCTGGCAGTTTCAGAGAAGATGCAGATGTTCCATCAAAATATGCCGCACTTCCCGAAATACCTTCGCTCTCTTTTCTGGTAACTCCGCTGCCCTGCACTTCCACTTTCTGGGCAGACTGTGATGCACTGTTCGTGGTCAGGGCATCCTCAAAATTCAGATAAACAGACAGACCTTCTCTCAGGTCATCCGCTTCTTCCGCCGCAAACACTTCGCTATAATTATAACCACCCGTGCCCGGCACTGCTGCCGCAGCAACACATAACGCTGTCAGAATGCATACACTTCGCTTCGCCATACTGCTCCATGTTTTTTTCTTTTTCATAGAAACCTCCTATTTTTAATTTCAAGAATCTCCCCGTCTTCCTGCTGCAAGCTGCACGCCATACATCGCATGGTCTGTTTTCCCGTACACTTCCGCAGTCCGACAGAGGCTGTATGCAGATTTACTAAATCAAATCTGCTTTTTTGCAAGTTCAGACGCAAAATCCCTCTCATTCTTTCGCATCTGTTTATATATGATATCATATTACCATAAAGAAGTAGAAAAAAACAAGTGTATTTTAGTTGTTTTATATAATGATGCCAAAAAAAGACCGCCATACCGATTTCTCGATACAGCGGCCTCTGCTCGCCTTGCAAATCTGAATTAAACCAGTTTTACCGGATTCAGTTTTACGCCCGGTCCCATTGTAGGAGCGATTGTAACACTTCTCAGGTACTGACCTTTCAGTGTGCTTGGTTTTGCTTTATTAATTGCATCAATAAGCGTCTGGAAGTTTTCGCGCAGTGCATCCTCTTCGAAGGAAGCTTTTCCAAGTGGCACATGGATAATGTTATTCTTGTCCAATCTGTACTCAATCTTACCAGCTTTGATATCAGCGATAGCTTTTGTTACGTCCATAGTAACGGTACCAGCCTTCGGGTTTGGCATCAGTCCTTTAGGACCAAGTACACGACCCAGACGACCTACAACACCCATCATGTCCGGAGTTGCTACTACTACGTCGAAATCCAGCCATCCTTCATTCTGGATCTTCGGGATCAGTTCTTCTCCGCCTACGAAATCAGCACCAGCTGCCTGAGCTTCGTCTGCTTTTGCGTTTTTAGCGAATACAAGAACACGAACTTTTTTACCAGTTCCATGAGGCAGAACTACTGCACCACGGATCTGCTGATCTGCGTGACGTCCGTCACAACCTGTTCTGATATGAGCTTCGATTGTTTCGTCAAATTTTGCAACAGCAACTTTCTTTACTAAAGAAATTGCTTCTGGAATATCATAGAGAGTTGCACGATCAACTGCTTTCGCAGCCTCTACGTATTTCTTTCCTCGTTTCATATTAAATAACCTCCTGGTGGTGTTTGCGGGAATATCCCTCCCACGTTTTTTCGTTTTCGTTTACGGAACTGCAGGCTCATTGTGAAGCCTGGATAAAATGTCTTAGTCTTCTACAACGATACCCATAGAGCGAGCTGTACCAGCGATCATGCTCATAGCTGCTTCTACAGATGCTGCGTTCAGATCCGGCATTTTCATTTCAGCGATCTCTCTTACTTTATCTTTAGAGATTGTAGCAACTTTGGTCTTGTTCGGAACACCGGAACCAGATTTGATGTTGCATGCTTTTTTCAGCAGTACTGCTGCCGGCGGAGTCTTTGTTACGAAGCTGAAGCTTCTGTCTGCGTATACTGTGATAACAACAGGGATGATCAGATCACCTTTATCTGCTGTTCTTGCGTTGAACTCCTTTGTAAACTGAACGATGTTAACACCATGCTGACCAAGTGCCGGACCAACTGGTGGAGCCGGTGTTGCCTTTCCAGCAGGAATCTGTAATTTAATATAACCTGTTACTTTTTTTGCCATCTTAGGCACCTCCTATGTGGTATTGTCGGGGGTTTCCCTCCCACTTGCTTCGGTTTCCGATTGTTCCGAAGCGGTTCTCTGTTACTTACAACATTGCGGCATCGGCCACAGCCGGTGACGCATACCAAAAATATTACATTTTTTTGATTTCTGTGAAACCGATCTCTACCGGAGTCTCACGTCCGAACAGTTCGACATTGATTGTCACGATCTGTTTACTTGGATTAATGGACTGAATAACGCCTACGGTATCTTTCCATACACCTGCGGTGATGGTAACCGTATCGCCTTCTTCGAAATCAATCTCAAGTTCTGCAGGTTTGATTCCGAGCGGTGCCATTTCCTCCTCTGTAAGCGGAACTGGCTTGGATCCAGGTCCAACAAAGCCGGTAACACCTCTGGTATTTCTTACGACATACCAGGTATCATCATTCATGATCATGTTCAGCAGAACATAGCCCGGAAACAGCTTTTTCAGAACCTGCTTCTTGGCACCGTTCTTCACTTCCACAACTTCCTGCATCGGAACTCGAACCTCAAGGATCTGATCCTCCAGGTGACGGTTTTCAATTGTTTTTTCAATGTTGGCCTTTACCTTGTTCTCATACCCTGAATAAGTATGAACTACATACCAGTTTGCATCTGACATATTATCACCCTGTCCTTATTTTACTAAGAAATCAACACCGTACTGTACGATCATATCAATGATGGTGATCAGAACGCCCAGTACTACCGAAACGCTAAGGACTGCTGCCGTCTGCTTGCCGATGGATTTCTGATCCGGCCAGATAATTTTGCGGAACTCAGCTTTCAGGCCGTCGAACCAGCTTTTTTTAGGAGCTTTTTCTTTCTTTTCCTTTTCGCTCATATAATCACTTATCCTTTCGCACCCGGCTTATTTGGTTTCCTTGTGATTCGTGTGTTTCTTACAGAATCTTCAATACTTATTGATTTCCATTCTTTCAGGATGAGTTTTCTTATCCTTTGTCATGTTGTAATTACGCTGTTTGCATTCTGTACATGCCAATGTAATTCTTGTGCGCAAAACTTCCACCTCGCTCTCTTTGTTTTTTGCTCACAGCCTTTATGGGCTGATGAATTTTAGGCATAAAAAAAAGACCTACTTCCATTCGCCAGACCAGTCTATCATGACATTAAAAAGAAGTCAAGTCTTTCTTGTGTTTCTGACACTTTTTTTCTTGTGTTTCTGACACTTTTTTTGCCAAATACCTGACATACGGCAAGTATCAGAAAAGAACGGGAAATACTTCCGCATCCCCACAGCCTGACTTCCATTTTTCAAGCACAGCCTGATAAACTTCTGCCTCTGCCGCATGCATCCGGCAGAGATATTCCGGACATCCTTTTTCTTCTCCACATTCGGCAGCGATCATCGCAATGCAGGGATGACAGATTTTTCTGTTTGCACAATGTATACACGCCGGAGAACAGCATACTTTTTCTGTCTGTGCAACCAGTTCTTTCCAGGCTTCTGCAAAAGAACGCTCTTTTAAAGATATTTTTGCCGAAGCGTACATGCCGCAGTTGACCAGATTGCCCTGCCAGTCCACCCAGAAAGAACAGTGTCCGGCCCGGCAGTGCATGGTCATCACATTTTCATCCGTCATCTTTTTGTCTTCACATCTTTTTTCTTCGTCAGAATTTTCCCGAAACCGTTCCTCGCCTTTTTGGAATCTGCCAAACCGCTCAGCCTGCCGCCAAAACCAATCCCCATCTCCGGTCAGAAAATCGGTCTTTACTCTGGCAAGTGCGGCCTCTTCCGGGGAGAGGCGTTCATTTTGTCCGACCATTGCTGCGTTTCGGCGGATCGGCGGAAACATATAGGTTGCCGCCTGGATCGGTATCTGACACTCTTTTGCATAAGAAATCATACTCTCCAGATCCTGTACATTCTGCGGTGTAATGCTGGCGTTCAATTTGATCGGCACCCCATACTGTTTCAGCCATCGGACGGCATTTTTCACTTTCAGAAAGGATTCGCCGTTTCCGCAGAGCTTCTGATAAGTCTCTTCACTCGCCCCGTAAAGTGTGATGTTGATCCTGGTCGGTGTGTGCCTGCCAAGCCACCTGGCCATGTTCTGATCGATCAGGGATGCATTGGAATTGATGCTGACCTGCATTCCAAGATCCTGCATTCCGGCAAAGACTTCCTGAAAATCTTCGTACAGAAACGGCTCCCCGCCCGTCAGAAGCGGAAACAGCAAACCACATTTTGCGGCATCTTCTGCAATCTCAAGCCACCTCTTTCCATTCATCAGTCCGCCTGCTTTCTCCACTTCTGCCCTGCTTTTACGGACATAACACATTTTGCAGGCAAAATTGCAGATCGGGAGCAGTTCAAATGCCCCGGTCAGTGGGATTCTCTCCGCTCCCGCTTTTGCCCATAAACGCCTGCTGATCATTCCCTGCATATTTTCTCTTCTCCTTCCTGTTTAAGCATACGTTATGTATTTCTTGTGACACTCTTCCGTATACCTTACTTCTGTACTCGCTTCACATTTTGCATGTCTGAATAAATTTCATTTTATCTTTTCCTACAGATATCGTCCATCTTCAGGATTTTTTCCAGGCACGCAACTGCCTGCTCATCCATCGTTGCAGTCAGCTGGTAGACTGGCATTTCTTTCAGCAACAAAAACAGATTCTCTGCCGCCTGGTTTCTGGCATTTTCACTCCACCAGTCGATTACAAGCTGCGGCATCAGCTGTGCCATCGCTTTCCCTGCCCGCAGTCTTTCGATGCTACTCTTTCCATTCTGCGACTGTTTTACCAGAACGATGCATCCCGCCACATGCACTTCCCCGCTTCGCACCGGCTGTGATCCATCCATCGGATAGCCGTAGCTGTGCCAGTTTCCGTCCTGTTTTCGCAGAAGTGTCCGGTCATTGCAGATGATCCTGGCATTTCTGAACCTCTCCCAGAGTTTTGCCTGCGTGGTCTTTCCCGCCCCGGATGGTCCGGCAAATAAAATCCCGGTTTCCTGATATGTAATCTGTGCCGCGTGAAAAAACAGTACAAAAAACTGTTGAAGGATGGCCCGCATCGGAAAATAACGCAGGATTTCACCAAGACTTTTCGGTGCAACCGGAAGCAGCCGTTCCTGTATCCTGCACGAAACATGTGAAAAAGTATCGTCGTATTCCACACAGGAAATTGCTCCCTTTTCTCCCTCCCACACAATACAGTAATTTTTCTCTTCCCTGCGATAGTAAGTCTGGATCAGATCTTCTCCAAGCTTTACCGCAGAACGAAGCGGCGGCTTTACCCACTTCCAGGAAACCACCGCCAGAATATCTGTCTCTTTCCATTTTTCATCCTGCCCGGATATACCGGATCTTTCCCGGATTATAAATGGAAGGAACACATCTTCGATCTGAATTTCTTTTTCACAGTCCAGACAGATTTTCACGCCGCCAAGGCATAACATGATATGCATCCCCGGTACCTCGCTTTTTCTGTTTCTCTTTGTGTTCAGGATGTCCAGTAACCGCCGCCTGCTGTCGTGTAACAGTCGCACGTATCCTCCGAATAAAACTGTACATTGTGCACACTTCTTGCAGCACTGTATGTCTCAAACGGATCGATGTAATCGCTGCACTGGCTGTATCCGTTCATTTGCGGACCGTTGTGGACGACCGTTTCACAGTTGCTTGCGATCGAAGCATCCAGCTGATAGCGTTCCACTTCTGCTTTTGGAGTTTCATACGTTTTCTTCATATCCATTCCCCTTCCCGTATGTCTGTTTCTTTATGATCGTAAACTCGGCATTTCCGGTTACTTTGATATTGGTTGCGGAAACCAGTCCCTCTTCGGCTTTGATCTCAAATGTAGCTATCGTGCTTCCGTCTTTTTCACTGATATCCGCACATTTTGAAATTTCATAATAACAGTCTGCTGCATTTTTAAGTTCCAGGATCTGTCCGTTGACTGAGACTTTTGCATTTCCGAACGGAGCTTTTACTCCAAGATAAAGTTTGTTCGTATTTGGATCCCAGTCTTTTAAAGAAAAGGTTACGCTCTGATCTTCATCAAGATAAACCTCTTCTTTCGGCCCGTTGCTCTTATATTCGGAAGCTTTTTTGATCTCACCGTTTGAATCGGTAAATACCACAAATGTTTTTCCATCCCACTGGATCTCGCCGTTCTCATCAACCTCCGTATAATCGGAGAGAAGTTTCTGACGCAGTGTAACTGCCGTCATATTTGCTTCACCATCCTGGTTGTAGGCCTGTGCTGCAATATCTGCATGTTCATCCGTCTCATCAAGCGGCTGCATCACACGGATCCCATCCAGCCAGAAATCTGAGCCAAAACGATTTCCCGCCTTTGCAACAGAGACTTCTACATTATATGTGCCATATTCGGAAGTATTCCAGGTAAATACCGGAATATTGTATAAAGTGATCTTGTTTTCACTCTGATAAATGGTGTTGCGATATCCATGATAGATTTCTCTGCCTTTTGCATCTCTGATCACGATCCGCAGATAGCCGCTGTTATTGGATGTCCTTGCAAAGAAAGAAGTTCCCTTTCCGGTAAAGGTGTAAGTAAATTTTGCTGCACCTTTTTCTGTGCTTACATAACAGCTGGAACCGTTGCTGTCTTCGCTGTCACTTAAATAAGCAACATCTGAACCATACGGACTGTCACCGGCATCCCCGACTACGCCCGGTTCCTGGTAATCCTCCTGAGGTGTTCCCTCCTGTTCCCAGCTTCCGTTTGGATATTCTGCCATTCCGAAATCTTCTTCATAATACATGTCGGTCGCCGGAATGATATAAACCTTTGCCTGTGCCTCCTGATCATCTACACCGTTTGTACTCTTTACTTTTGCAGTATAATTTAAAACTTCTACGCCGGTCAGCTGTTTTGTCAGCGTGTAATGGATTTTTCCGTCTTTTACTTCGGCCGTTCCATATTTCAGAGAATTGCTGTCGATTTCAACCAGTTCTTTGCTGCCTCCGACTGCCAGATCATTTACCAGAGGATCAATTTCAACCGGAAGTCCGTAGTCCAGAACAATATAATCGTCATTTGCCTCAAAAGATGCCGTTTCTTTGTGCAGCATTTCATTTTCACAGGTGAACGATACCTGATCCGCTTTGTCTGCTTCACCTTTTGCAGTCACGCTCATACTCGTTCCGGCACTGTCCGAATCCACGACATGGAAACCACCGGCTGCTTCCGCCTGATAACTCCATTTCGGAACGATCCAGCTCGCTCCGTTGTCCGCCTCGGTAATATAATAGGTTTTGCCGTCATCTTCATCCATCGTTCCGATGAATTTCGCAGTCTGACCATTTTTCAGTGCAAACCTTCCGTCCGTTCCGGTCATTCTCGTATCTACATACTGATTGTTGATGTCATAGAGATTGTAAGTTGCATCTGACACTGCTTCGCCGTCACGGTAGAGCGTAAAATAAAAATCTCGCTGGCTGATCTGTGCTAAAATACTGTCATCCAGTTTTATTCCTTTACTGTCTGTTGTTTTGACTGTTTTATGCACCGAAACGGTATCTTTCATTGGCAGATTGAATTTGATTTTACAGTTGGAAGCTCCTTCTCCACGTTCCAGATAATAGACGGTCAGCGTATGCTGATCGGTCGCTGCAAATGTTTTTAACGTAGTATCAAAAATACCCGCACCTTCAGAATCCCGGAACACTTTTTTTGAGATCTTTCCGGCTGTTGATCTTCCTCCTTTAATAAACATTCCGCTTGTCTGACCGGAACTGGTCGCGGAAATTTCTGTTTTGTTCTGTGCAAAATTAATCGTTCCGTTGACCGAATCGTGGATGCCGCCGATATCCAGAACAAGTTTTCCGTCAATAAATACCCACACATCATCATCACCGGCAAACTCAAACTTGATATCTTCGTCTGAAGTGCTGGAAATTTTGCCATCTGCCGTCATGGAAAACGGAATCGTTGCGATCATGCCAAAATGATAATCCGGCGTCCTCACACTCGTTCCGCTGTTGAACGGATAAAAGCCCTTTCTGTTATCTGTCTTATTCGTCTGTGCCGTGTCATTCCAGGTCAGATTCGTTTCACTTGCTGCTGTTCCAGAAAAATACGCTGAATCCTGACTTGCATCAAATGTATAATATCCATTTTCATATACAAATGGCAGTCCGACATTCGTGTAAACTTCTTTTGTTTTTGTGTCACCGGAATCAAAAATGCCGCCGTCCGGAACCGTAAAATGAATGTTTCCATTCTGCATGTCAGAACCCACCAGGCCGCTGTAAACATAACCCTTCTGACTGGTCTGCGTGGATGAGATCGTATTATTTGTCGTCAGCAGACCGGTCCAGGTATTCCAGGTGGCATAGCTGCTGCCGGGAGCACCATTCGAAAAATAGATACCCCGAAGAACTCTGCTGTTCGGATTTTCTGCCTTGTCTTCCTGATAAACTGCCTGATTGATCGTGTCCTGATCATAATCATAAAGCGTTACCGGAAAATAACGGATCTCTTTTTGTGATGCCGCCTGCGAAATTGCTTGGGATACCGCTTTTGGCACACTGTCAAAACTTCGAAATGCTGCCTCCGCCTCAGATGGCATGGCGGTGACCGTAACTGCGGTTGCCAGCGTTACCGCCAGAATACGTGATACTCTTTTTCTCATAATTTTCCTCCTTTTTCTCAAAACATTTTTCTTTTCCATAAAAAAGAGCAGAGATCCGTGCCTCTTTCGCACATTTCTCTGCTCTCGTTTTCACGATCGTTGCTTTATTTTTATATTTCTCACCTGTATTTTATAAAGATGCCACACGGATTGTTCCGCACTTCACACGCTTTTATTCTTACTGTACTGCTTTGAATGCTTCGTCCAGATCCTGGATGATGTCATCAATGTTCTCTGTACCGATGGACAGACGGATTGTGTTTGGTTTGATTCCCTGATCCAGAAGCTCTTCCTCTGTGCACTGGCTGTGTGTAGTGGTTGCCGGATGGATAACCAGAGATTTTACGTCTGCTACGTTTGCCAGCAGGGAGAACAGCTCCAGATTGTCGATGAAATCTTTTGCTTTCTGTGCGTCACCTTTGATCTCAAAGGTAAAGATAGAGCCGCCGCCGTTCGGGAAATATTTTGCATACAGCTCTTTCTGTTTCGGATCATCCGAAACAGACGGATGATGTACTTCTTCTACCTGCGGATGATTCTTCAGGTACTGTACGACTTTCAGTGCGTTCTCTACATGACGCTCTACTCTCAAAGACAGTGTTTCCAGTCCCTGCAGGAAAATGAATGAGTGGAATGGAGAGATGGTTGCACCGGTATCTCTCAGCAGGATTGCACGGATTTTTGTAACAAATGCTGCAGGTCCTACTGCTTTTGTAAAGCTGATGCCATGGTAGCTTGGGTTCGGTTCTGTCAGAGAAGCGAATTTACCGGATGCCTCCCAGTCGAATTTACCGCCATCTACGATAACACCGCCGATGGTTGTTCCATGGCCGCCGATGAATTTTGTTGCAGAATGAACAACGATATCTGCACCGTACTCAATCGGTCTTACCAGGTATGGTGTTGCAAACGTATTGTCAACAACCAGCGGGATTTTATGTGCATGAGCGATCTTTGCGATAGCTTCAATATCTACTACGTCTGAATTCGGGTTGCCCAGAGTTTCGATATAAACAGCTTTTGTATTATCCTGGATAGCTGCTTCTACTGCATCCAGATCAAAGATATCTACAAAGGTTGTTGTGATACCGTACTGTGGCAGTGTGTGCTCCAGCAGGTTGAAGGAACCGCCGTAAATATTTTTTGCAGATACGATGTGGTCACCGTTCTGTGCCAGGTTTTCAATGGTATATGAAATAGCTGCTGCTCCGGATGCTACTGCCAGTGCTGCAACACCGCCTTCCAGAGCTGCGATTCTCTTTTCGAATACATCCTCTGTCGGGTTTGTCAGTCTTCCGTAGATGTTACCGGCATCTGCCAGACCAAATCTTGCAGCTGCATGATCGCAGTTACGGAATACATAAGAAGAAGTCTGATAAATCGGAACTGCCCTTGCATCGGTGACCGGGTCTGGAGTTTCCTGACCTACGTGAAGCTGTAATGTTTCAAATTTAAATTTTCTGTTTTCTCTTGTAATTTTTTCGCTCATGTTATTCACCTTTTACTGCCATCTGGCGTGGCATTTTACCTTTCTTTGAATTAGTCTGTAAATAATGCTGTGGAGTAGTAACGATCTCCTGTGTCAGGAAGCAGTGCTACAATGGTTTTTCCTTTGTTTTCCGGACGTTTTGCCAGCTGGATTGCTGCGTAAAGAGCTGCACCTGAGGAAATACCTACCAGTACGCCTTCTTTCTTGGCAATCAGTTTGCCTGTTGCAAATGCGTCTTCGTTTTCTACTTTGATGATTTCATCATAAATGTTTGTATCCAGTACTTCCGGTACAAATCCTGCACCGATACCCTGGATTTTATGTGGACCTCCCTTGCCTTCGGAAAGAACCGGGGAAGTTGCCGGCTCTACTGCCACGATCTTGATATCCGGATTCTGCTCTTTCAGATATTCACCGACACCTGTCAGTGTTCCGCCTGTACCAACACCGGCTACGAAGAAATCTACCTTGCCGTCTGTGTCTTTCCAGATTTCCGGACCTGTGGTTGCTCTGTGTGCTGCCGGGTTTGCCGGGTTTACAAACTGTCCCGGAATGTAGCTGTTCGGGATTTCTTTTGCCAGCTCATCTGCTTTTGCGATGGCACCTTTCATACCCTTTGCACCTTCTGTCAGCACCAGTTCTGCACCGTATGCTTTCAGGATGTTTCTTCTTTCAATACTCATCGTATCCGGCATGGTCAGGATGATGCGGTATCCTTTTGCTGCTGCAATGGATGCCAGTCCGATACCGGTATTTCCGGATGTCGGCTCGATGATAACAGAACCTTCTTTCAGAAGTCCTTTGCTCTCAGCGTCTTCGATCATGCTCTTTGCAATACGGTCTTTTACGCTTCCTGCCGGGTTAAAGTACTCAAGTTTTGCCAAGACAGTTGCTGAAAGCTCCTGATCTTTTTCTATGTTTACAACTTCTACCAGTGGTGTATTTCCGATCAATCCTAAAGTTCCTTTATAAATGTTGGACATGTTATTTTCCTCCTTATTTATTCCTACCTTTTCGATATGTTTTATATGATTTACTCGAATTATATGCCAACATCCAGTATTTGTCAACACCTTTTTTCATTTTTTTCAGACTTCCCTTTTTAAATCTCTAGAAATACGATAGGAAATATGATACTATCATTCTAAGGTTGAACGTTCCATTGCTGAAATCACCCGGCAGTGAAGCAATTCACAGGCGTCATGCCGGAGGACAACACTTTCAACACTACTAATATATGAAACGAGGTGAGAAAAAATGAAAATTTCTACAAAAGGAAGATATGCTCTGCGTATGCTTCTGGATCTTGCAGAACATCAGAGCGAGGGTTACATCGCTTTAAAAGACATCGCAGCAAGACAGGATGTTTCCAAAAAATATCTGGAACAGATCATCCCGATCCTGAACAAATCCGGTTTCCTGCTCGCAAGCCGCGGATTTCAGGGCGGATACCGTCTGGCAAAAACACCGGACAAATACACCGTCGGTGATATCTTACGTGCAACGGAGGGAAGTCTGTCACCGGTTGCCTGTCTGGACAATGAGCCGGTACTCTGTCAGAGAGCCGACATGTGTACGACACTTTCCGTATGGAAAGGATTGAAAAAAGTCATTGATGAGTATGTAGATGGGATCACTTTGCAGGATCTTCTGGATCAGCAGCGTGAAACTTATGCAAATGATTATGTAATATAACATCCGGATTACAATGAAAAGATGTAACTGTTCAGTACCTTCACAGTTACGAAAAGATTACCATATTCTTTTCATCCGTAAAACACGATATCTTTTTAGAAAGAGAGGGTTATTTCATGAAAAAAAATATGTATTCTGTTTTGCTTCATTTTTTTCTGTTTGTATGCCTGGTCATACCTTTGCATACAACCGCAAATGCGGCAAACACCACCGACGATTGTCTTCAGATTCTCGCTTCTGATTTTGCCGGCAATTCCGCACAAGAATTTATCGGAACACAGCATCTGAATATCACGGATTCACAGTATCAGACAATCCGTACATTTACTTTAGATTTAACAGAAAAATACAGTTCCACAAAAGACAAGATCACTGCCATCTATCAGTGGGCCAGAGACACCAGCCTGAAAGCTTCTGTCGGCGAATCTGCCCCTGCAGATCTGGAAGAAAATGATCCTTATAAAGTATTCAAAGAGAAAACCGGAGTATGTCAGGGAAAAGCCAATCTCTGTAAGACCATGCTCGCCGCCATCGATGTTCCATGTATCATCGCCCACGGCTACTGGGAAACCGAAGGCCATGCATGGGATTTCGTTCTGTGTGACGGCAAATGGGGCATCGTCGATGCATCCATGTGGCAGATCTCGCTGGATGATCCTTCCGACATCTCTTCTCATTATAAAACAGACAGCCTGGAAGCTGTTCTTTATAAAAAGGACGGCTTTGAATTTACTTACTATCTGGGCGGCATTGGTGCTGTCGGCTATACCGGAAATGCGGAGCGTCTGGAAATCCCGGAAAGCTGCAATGGTTATCCTGTGATCAGTATCGCCGCAGAAAGCCAGATTTATTATGAACATTCCTTTCAGGATACAGCAGCAAAAGAACTGGTGCTTCCGGCAACGGTAAAATACGGAATCTACTTAAGTGACTATGAGATCCGTTCTTTCTATTCAAAATCTCTGGAATCTATTTCCGTAGATGAAAACAATCCGGTATTTGCGTCCTATGACGGAATACTTTATTCCAAAGATTACTCAAGAATCTACTCTGTCCCGGCAGGTATTTCCGAAGTCACTCTGAAACCGATGGAGATCCTGGGAAAAAATACGCTCACTAATCTTTCGAACCTGCGTATTCTGAAAATCGGAGAAGGTACAAAAGAACTGGAAGAAGATGCCATTGAAAACTGTGAGCACCTGGAAAAAGTTTATATTCCGGACAGTGTGACAACGATCGCATATGAAGAAAGCAATGGCAATGTTTACGAAGCTTTTAGCGGATGCCCGGATAACTTTGTTGTGTACGCATCTGCCGGAAGTGCGGGAGAAGCTTATGCCAAAAAGAAAGGACTGACCTGCAAAGATCCAAAAGAACTCTTCCCGGCAGATTACAGCAAGATCGATGAACTGCTGAAAACCGTTCCGGATGATTCTGATCTTTACCGGTACACACCGGACAGCGTCAGCCGCTTAAAAGAAGCCATCCAGGCCATCAACCGTGACTGCACTGCCGCACAGCAGAATCTCGTTGACGAAATGGCAAAAAATCTGGAAACTGCAATCAAAAAACTGGAAGTTCGACCGGCTGTTCCGGATACCAACGAAACCGAAAAGCCACAGCCGGATACAGAAACACCGGAAACACACGTACCAGATCAGTCCGGCAATACGGAAACGCCAAAACCGGCTGCGAAACCGACCGCACCTGCAAAAGTAACCGGAGTGAAGATTTCTTATAAAAAATCCGGCAAGGCAATCCTTGGCTGGAAAAAAGTAAAAAATGCCTCCGGGTATGAGATTTACCGTTACCAGAATAAAAGATGGGTAAAAGTGAAAAAGGTTGGTAAAAAAACAAGCTTTGTAATAAAGAAACGCTCCCGAAAAACCGTGTACTATCGCGTGAGAGCTTTCCGGAAAAAAGGGAAAAATGTGAGCTATGGAAAATACTCTAGGAAAGTGAAGTGTAAAGCTCTTCAGAAAGCCAAATAAAAAGTTGTGGCGGAGGTTTGTGTAAATGTGAAAATGAACGCCATAGAAATGATTTTATAAAATATATAACGCCATGATGATTCGAAAACAATCTCCTGACACGCTGCGTTTCCTGTTCGGTTCGCTCGCCGGTTAGCCGCCCTTCGCCTAAACTCGCCTCTTCGAGGCTCAGACAGCGGCTCCTTGGGGCGGCAGCATCGCAAACCTCACGACGGAAGCCTTGCTACCGTCAGAGCGATTTGTTTTCGAATTCATCATGG
>ERZ856578.2865-NODE-2865-length-27263-cov-83.023321_pt1 | contig 27263 bp, 18 predicted proteins | sample MGYA00514384_ERZ856578 | MGnify/ENA primary metagenome ERZ856578 (study PRJEB29103, sample SAMN06111958) | human gut metagenome | biome: human gut; feature: ankylosing spondylitis patient; material: healthy_person | host: Homo sapiens | place: China:Hangzhou... | reverse complement strand
TAATCAGGTTGTAGAACTCGTCCATTTTGGCCTTATCACTTGTAAAAGCGGCATGGAAAGCGTCGTTTGCTTCGCCCTCCCACATGGATTTAAGACTTGTTTCGGATGTCACAAGCTGTTCTATTGCCGACTTGAATCTGCCGTTGAGATCCTGAAGACTCTCTGCCTGTGTGTTAAGCTGGGACGCTGTAACTTTAAAATCTGCCATAACTAATTCCTCCAAATTGAATTTGATTTTTATTAATTTCATCCGTTTGTTCATCGGATGATTATATTATATTTAATTGTGCCTGAAAAAGTTTTAAAACTGACAAACGACACATTTTTCGGACAAACAGACATATTTTACACAAATACCAAACTATCACCCGTGGTAACACCGTTTTCATACAGGGTAAGATTTGCGGAAAGCGACTGTCTGTTCTCAACCTTAAACAGCATAAACTGCGTTTTATCGCCTCCGATTTCGCACTGTTCTTTCTGACAGATAACGCTTGCAATTTCTTCAATCACAACGCCTGTCGGCACATTTTCATCAAGCTTAAAATCATATGAAGCATCAAGAACCGGCACATAAATTTCGGCAACAATCATACGCTTTCCTCCAACAAATTTTTTATACTTTTTTTCATTTCCGAGTTTGACAACTGCTTCCTTTTCACATTTTCGCCGTCAACATCAAGTATATAGTCACACAAAAAATACTCTGCAATATCTATATATCTGTCTGTGCCGTCAGACCTTATTTTGTCAATCGAAAACACTCGCCTTGAACTGCCATTGTTTTCACAGGATATATCCCTTTTCTCAAGATAACGAGCTTCAAACTCCCTAAGTTCATCATCACCGACAAAATATTCATCAAAGCAATTTTCAAAATATCCTTCGTCAAAAAGTTTTGAAAAAAGGCTCTCAAAATCACAAACCGAAATTCTTATGCTGTCTGCTTTGGTTACCATAACTTCGCACACGGCAAATTGCTTTTTATCGCCGTAACAGCACAAATCCGGAACATTGTTTCTGCCTTTGATAATATAAAAGTCGGGTGCAAACATAATCAGCTTTATAATTTTGTCGATATCACCTACGGTATGAAAATTGTTTCCGTCCGAAACAACATATCCTCTGTCCGACAGTTCACCGATAGTTTTGATGATTTCCGCCTTATCGGGAACATCACCGTCAATTTTCAGTCCTCTCACCGATTCACCGCCGCAACCCACAAGCAAAATATAAAGTTGCTTTTTAGTCAAAACATAGTTTTGAGTGCCGTTATTCATATTTGAATTGCCTCCTTGACCTTGCTCTTGTATGACCTTGAAAGCGGAATTTCACAACCGTTGTCAAGCACGACAATATTTTTTGAGAGGACAATTTTACTTATTCTTTTCTTTGCCGCAATAAAACTTCTGTGACATCTTATGAACCTGTCATCGAGCGTTTCTTCAAGATTATCAAGCGTACCGTAAAATGAGTATTCTTCGTTATCAGTGCCGAGAAAAATCTTTTTATTCCGTGATTCAAAATAAACAATCCCCGAATACGGCACAAGTTGTTTGCCCTCACGGGTTTCAACCACAAAGCTTTTACCGCCGTCCTCTTGTTCAAAATAATCGCAGTAATCCTTTAAAACCGTATCAAGAACATTTTTAACAGCAGCTCTGTCAAACGGTCTTATCAGCAAAGAAGCAGCCATAATACTCGGAATAATATATGTTGCAGGCGAAAGGCTTAAATCAACAATAAGTAATATCGACATATCCTTATTTGTACTTCTCACCTTTTTTGCATAATCTATTCCGCCGTTTCCGCAAATGTCAACGCACGAAATATCCAGCACGGGACAGTTTTCCAGAAACTTTTCAAATTTATCTCTTGATAAAAAGCCATACATTTTCAAGTCCTCATCGCTGAGTACCGAGCTTATATCCGTAACAGTCTGCTTCAGCAAGGTCAATTCGTTTTTACTTTTGGTATAAACCAAAAAAGATATCATTCTTCTCTACTCCCAAAAAGAGGTACGATAATTTTAAGTGCAGTTGTATCATCATCCTTTGACGGCGTAAGAGCGTGACCTTTCTTTGATGACTTTGACATCTGCGAATAGTGTATATTCTGGAAATTGAATATCCTCTGTGATGCAACATTTCCGCCGAGGTGAACTCCCGTTTTATAGCCTGTAAAAAGTCTGTACAGATTGCTTCCTGCGGCAGATGCAAGGTTATCCGTGTTGATACACGCAAAGAAATATATGTTATGTAAACTGCCTTTTTCGATGATATTTTCAAAATATCCGCTCATATTCGTAATATTCCCCTCGGGGTGATATACGCAATCAATAAACTTTGTAATGTCGGATATAAAAATAAACATCGGTTCTTTAACGCTCATTTTTTCATATATTTGCAGGTCTGACAATCCGTCCTCCTCAAGAGTATGCTTGTATTTATTTCTTGCAACAAACTCATCGGTAATTGATTTAAAGTAATCGAAAACTCCCTTATCGCTGTCAATATACTCAAAGCCGAGTTCCGAAGAAAGCAGTTTTAATTCATTGCTTTCTTTCTCAATAACCACACCCTTGCCGTTCTTTTGACTTACTGCGTACATAAGCAATTTAAGCAGGTTGGTTTTTCCGGTTCTCCTCTTTCCACTTATTGAACAGCAATATGTATCAGCCAAATCAATGCTGTAAACAGATGCGTCAACATAGTTGTATGCAAAAGGTATCAAGCGTTTATTGCTTACGGCAACGCCGTATTCATCAAGATTTTTCAAATCGTCAAACACGGGATTTTCCGGAATGAACGGTATCTGTTTTGCAGTATTTCCGTCCCACATATCACGCATTTTCTGACTCATTGCCTCAATTTTTGCGTTTCTCTTGTAGTCATCCTCTGCATCAATCGCAAGAGCGGTCTGAAATTCAAGCAATCTGCCCTCAACAAATGCAATGCCTCTGCCTTTAATACCCGATTCGGGAATAACATCAATGTGAGTTGCCCTCATAACATCCATATACTTAAACTTGTCGCCCATTTCCAGACTTACAACGGTACGAATATTATCGCCTATTCTGTTTTGAATTTCAGCCATACCGAATCCCGCCGATGATAACGCAAGAAAGATACCGTAGCCTACACCCTCTCGTGAAAGGTGGATGAGGGTATCCTCATAAGCATTCTCTGTCTTTTCCTTAAAGCCTGCAAAGTTGTCAATCACAATTACAATAGAGGGGATTTCTATTCCGTGTACTTTAACATACTGACGATAGTTACCGCCGTTAAACAGTTTCTTTCTTTCGTCAATAATACCCTTGATCATACTGAAAAATTTGCCGATTTTTTCAACATCATTTTCACGCAAAACACCGCCCGTATGCGGTAATTTTTCAAATGACGACAACATTCCGCTGCTGAAATCGAGAATATAAAAATTCACAACATTCGGAGAATACTTTACTGCAAGCGAATAAATCAATGTCTGTAAAAATGTACTCTTACCCGTAACTACAGAACCACAAACGACAAGATGACCGCCGTTTGCAAAATCAACCGTCAACGGCAATTGTGCCTGATTTTCCGGATCGTCATAAATACCCGTCACTGCATTAAGCGACCACGAATCGCTTTCATTCCAACCGTTGAACTTGCTTTTGGTAATATCGGAAAGAATGATTTCTTCTTTCAGCAACGGCATCCACAGTCTTGCTTTAAAGCTATATCCGTTGCTTTTTGCGGTTTTTGCAATGTATTCAACAACAGCCTCAAGCTGAGTTTTTTCCTTAACCTCGGGCAATTTAATATTGTTAAGCGACGCCGAGAAAATAATTTTCTTTACCGCCTCGGTATCGTCGGAAACATCTTTCGGAATCAGCTTTAAAAAATTCTTTACGGCATTAATATCCGAGTTGCCGTTTCCGATATTGAACTTATTCTTCCTTGCATTTTCAATAATCTTATCCGCAAGCAAGTTAATAACATCGCCCTGATTGCTGTCTGCCTCTTTTAAAAATTCGTCACTTTTTGAAATTGACCTTGCACACCTGTAAAGAAACAGATACCACCTGAGTTTTTCCTGTTCTTTGCGTTTCATTTTTGTATGACTTCCGACAATGGCGGTTTTGCCTGTCGGAGTAATCATTGTTGCAATCTCCTGCTTGCCGCCCTCGTTGCTATCGTCATACGGTGCACCGCTCCAACCGGATTGAAACAGCTCATATATTTCATCATTGCCGACCTGAAGATAACACCTGCCCGCCTGTGTAATATAAGCCGCATCCGGCTTGTGCAGCATATCGTTACTGTCCTGTCGGTCCTGAACACGCAGACAAAGTCTGAATTTTGCATTTGACCAAATGTTATCGTCAACCGTACCACTCGGTTTCTGCGTTGCAAGAATAAGGTGAACTCCAAGACTTCTTCCGACCTGTGCAACACTGATCAACTCACGCATAAAATCGGGTTCTTCCTTTTTCAGCTCCGCAAATTCATCAATTATGATAACAAGGTGCGGAATCGGTGTGGGAGCTTCACCGCTCTTATACAACCTCGTGTAGTTGTTTATGTTATTCACACCGTATTCGCCGAAAATTCTCTGACGGCGAAGGTTTTCGCTCTTAATTGAAATCATCGCTCTGCGAACCTGATTACCCGAAAGGTTAGAAATCTGACCTGCCATATGCGGTAAATCAACAAACAGATTTGCCATGCCGCCGCCCTTGAAGTCGATTACAAAAAAGGCAACATCATCGGGGCTGAAATTGATTGCAAGCGAAAGCATAAATGTCTGAATAAGCTCACTTTTACCCGAACCCGTTGTACCTGCAATAAGTCCGTGAGGTCCGTGATACTTTTCGTGAATATCAAGGTAACAATCCGCTCCGCCTGCCTTTTTGCCCACAAGAGCTTTCATCGTATTGAAGGTTCTGTTTTTTTGCCATTGCTCAATAATGTTAAAATCATCAAGCTTTTGCACACCGTACATTTCAAAAAAATCAAGCGATTGTGCAATGCTGTTGTCGCCCTTGATTTCTCTTACGGTAACTCCCGACAGAGTCTTTGCAAACATATTCATTTTTTCGCTTGACACCGAATCAAAATGAACGGAGCAAGCCTCTGTATTGCGGCTCATAACATTATAAAACCCGCAAAATTCACTGTCGTTCTGAATTATATTTTCACACACATTAGGTAAATTACGGCAGTAATCCGTTATAAGAAAAGTCGTAAGCCCCGTGTTATTTTCTCTGTCAAATACATATTTTGAAATAAGTTCGCCGTCGAGCAGGCTTACATCAGATACAAATAAAATGTAATGCGGCTGTACATATACATCTTTATCCTCATTTTCACAACGAACACGCATTATATTTGCAAGTTCAAAAAATACATCGGCACATTCCTGCCTGTTTGTCGCATAATATCTCGTGTTTTTATTTTCCGACCATACATGCGGCAGCCAACGAACATAATCCCACCTGTTTTTATCTTCAAATTCTTTTTCGTCAAAACAAAATGCAATTTTGACATCCGTATAGCTGATGTTTGCCGCAATCTGTGCAATTATGTCGTCAACAATTTCAAAAGCTCCGGTTTTATTTTCACCGCCTGCAATACCCCACAATTTTTTTGACTGCAAATCAATTCCCACGGGAACATTGTTCAGCTTTTTAAAGTTGTCATAAAGCATTGCCGGTTTATCCTTTAAGCCGTCATATGTAACGGAAAACTTTTCTTTCGGAATTTGAATATCAACCTGAAAATCAATGTCACCCGTTCCGAGTCGGCAAAACAGAAAATCACTATGTGTAAAGTTTCTGCACCACAGCTCCGGATTGTTTCTTGTATACTCTGCGCATATATCCGCAGACGGATACATTGTGTTCAATGCCTCAAAATTTTGTCTGTATTTTTTCTTAATGTAATCGGCAATTTCAATAAGGTAATTACCGTAAATGTTAAATCTTTCAGATTCGTCCTCTGCTTCACGCTTTTTTGTTTCTTTAATATTGTAATATGCCCACAAGCCGCCCATAAGAGCAGAACCGACCGAAGTGATGATACCCGTAAACATAAATGCGTTTGCACCCGAACCGTTAAGCGTAGTGCTGAACACGGTAAGTCCGCAGCCAAGCACCATAGGAATTGCCATGGTAAATGACGGACCTATAACGCTTAGCATAGAACGCTTTTTTGAAAACTGCGGAACTGTAGGCGGTTCAATAACAACCGTTTCGCTGCATATCTCTCTGAAATTTCTCGGTGAACGGTTAAACATTTCAACATTTGAAACAGCGTGAGCAGTATCATATGAAGCTTTCGGGAGGGTGAATTTTTTAATTTTGTCGGATACCGAAAATTTTGAAAACAGCGAGCCCACCGCAATCATATCTCCGAAACAAATTATTTTTAGACCGAAAACATCTATTATTTCTCCGAAACCGAGGACTTTTCTTCCGCCTACCCTGATATGATTTACAAAAGTTCCGTTTGAGCTTGTATCTTCAAGAACAGTGTCAGCTCCGTCAAATCTGAGGCTGCAATGGTGTTTTGAAATCAAATTCAAAAATGAACATTGCACGGTATTGTCAGCCTCACTACCAACCGTAACAAGCCCGTTTCCGATAAAATACTTTTCAAAAGATGCAAGCACGGGTTCGGCGTCAACGACAATGCAACGAAGAGAATCCTTTTCGGGAGTGATAATAGAAACAATATCTCCTCCGTCGAGGGATGTTTTTTCAAATTCACTTTGATTTTTTACAATTTTATACTCGCCGTTTTCGTTTGTTATTGACCATTTATGAGCAATTACTTCAAGAGAAAGATAAAAACTTTTTTTCAGTTTAAATTCCTTGCTGTCAATGAAAATACGATAATCCGTATTATCTGCATTCGGGAGAACAATTTCTCTGCAAACCTGACTGCGGTAAATTATCAGTATCATAACAAACCTCCGTTGCTACATAGTCACCATATCATAATAAAACAGCGTAATTTTAAATACATTTGAGCCTATGCAGACACGATCCCCTGACATAAGCTCACATGAATTTCCGCCCTCAAGCAAATAATTTCCGAACAGACCTCTTTTAAGAATTGTTCCGTTAGATGAATTAAGGTCGCATATATACACCTTCATATTATCGGAAAAGATTTTGCAATGGTTCATGGAAACCGATGCTTCATTGATAAAAATGTTATTTTTCTCGGAATCTCTGCCGATATTTACACCTTTTTCGGGATCAAATACAAACTGTGCCTTTTGTTTACGGTTCAAAGTTTTTATGTATATCATAATTTTCTGACCGTTAGGAGCGTCAGCCTTGTTATCTGAATTCATATCGTTTGTAAGGCAGTAGTTAAGATATTCTTCCTTGATTATATTGCCTGCGGCGGTATAGTATTTATCTCTCTCGCTTTTTTCAGAATTAAGCTTTACAATCGCCACGGCAATCAAAATAAGCAAGGCAACTGTCAACACTATTACTAATACCATCATCAGTTTGTTGCCCCGTTAATATTTTTGATTTCACCGTTTTCAATGGTGAACACATCCCACCATTCATCACAATCGGACGGAACTGAAATTGTTATCGGTTCTGACGAACCGGAATACACCTTTACAACTGCACCCGACATGGCAAGCGAACCGCTTGAAGAAAATCTGTGAACCCTGTATTGGTATGTACCGTCAAGCTCGGAAAGTGTTATAGTTTCAGGACCGTATCCGTCCCTGTCATCAACATCAAGCTGTGCAATAGTTTTTGCTCCGGAGGTTGCAACAGGATTCATCCAATAAATGCTGACTTCGTCACCGTTTTTAGTTGTACCCTCAAGATGAGAATCAAGGTCGCTTGGTGTTGCACCCCATTCAAGTACAATTCTTATTTCACCCTCTGCAAGTGACGGAGAAATACTGAAATCTTTTTCCTGATCCGCTCCGCTTACATAAACATTGAAATATTCTTTTTTATAACCCGATGCCGAAACCTCAAATGTATAATCACCTGTTTCAAGTTCAACGCTGTAATTTCCGCTGTCAATTGACACCTCGGCGGCACCTTCACCGTCCTTTGAGTCCTTACCTTTTCTGACAACCACTTCTGCACTGCTTACAATATCTGCTGTTGTAACACTGATAACCTTACCGCTAACCTTGGATTTCCGAGCAACTGCTGCAACTGTTTCGGGATTTACGGTAATATAAGAAGTGTTAGCCGTTATTGTACCGTTCTTGTCCGTTTCTACAGACACGGTACATTTTTCGCAACTGAAAGTAATAATATTTTTCTTTAGTGTATTATCGTACTTTGCAACGGCATTTGTAATGCCTGCCGATTTTTTCAACTCATCAATTTTCATTCCCTGTGACGGAAGATTAATAATATCCGAAATCTTATCCACCTTAATTTCTGTCGGGAATGAGTAAGAAAACGGTTTCATTGTTTTCTCGTCAACAGCCTTAGTCGAATCGTTGCTGTAAGAAAACTCTGCGTCAATACCGTTGTATCTTACCGTATAAACACCGTCGCTGTAATTATCCGACACAACGGTATAGTTTTTACTGTACTGTTCGTAATTATATTGCCCGAACATATTCAGCAAGGTAATATTTATTGGATTGCCGTTGTAGTCTGTTTTTCCCGATGTATCGGTGTTCTTTTCACCTGCACCCTGATAAACGGCAAGTGCGTTTTTAATCTGCTCAGACTTTGTCTTTTCATAGCCCTCGGTAAGAATTGCAACAGCCTTTTCCATATCATTTTTGTTGTCATAATAAATCATTGCAAGTTTAAGATAAGGTTCTTCCTGAGTTTCATCCGCAGCCTTTGCCATTTCGTAATATTTTATAGCGCCGTCATAATCTTTGTCTGCAAGATATTTCTCCGCCGTTTGAATTTGTTTCGTATAAACCTCGTAGCTTGACGGAATACATATAACGCATATTGCCGCAATACAACAGGCAAGCAAAGCTATTGCAGGTATAATCAAAAGCATAGTTTTCTTGTTCATTCTCAAATTCCCCTCTGCCGTCAAATAATAATTGCAACCACACTCAACAGCAACAATGTTGCCGCAAGGAGCATAAGTGCAGAAATTAACATAATCGGACTGTTATCATCAGTTTCCCGTCTGTACGCAGACGCATTTTCTGTTTTATAGTTTTCACAATTATAATAATCATCGTATGCATAAAATTCATCTGCATAATTATCACAGTTGTAATCATAATCGTATGTTTTAAATTTATATGCTTCTTCAATCGTCAAAGTTTTGGCACTTCCCGACATAAAGTCATATCCACAATATGTGCATCTGCTCACATTATTCGGAACAATACACCTGCAATTAGGACATTTCATTCTGCTCATCCTCCCATTCCTCATTAAACTTTTTTATTTTTTTCCAAAGAACAATCTGAGTCACTGCCAACAGAACTATGCCGGCAATAACAAGTGCTATGCCAAAAACTAACAGCATACAAACACTCCTTTTACCACACACTTCCAAAAAATCGCCTGTACAAATTTTTAATTTCATTCAATCTGTTACCGTCAACATTTTGCTTAACGCTGTCGCTTGATTCCTTATACAAAGCTCTCGCTTTTTCGCAATACACTCTGCTTTGAGTATCATTTTGCTTATCGCTGACAATTGCCAGCTGCATATATACCCTGCAGTCATCGGGATAAGTTATTGCAAGGTCATCAAGCAAACCTCTTGCCCCCGACAAATCTCCCGAAAGGCTGTATGCCTGTGAATAATTTATTCCGTCCTCTGCGGAAAGATAATATCTGTCACGAATGGTTGAATAACATTCTTTTGCTTTTTGCAGACCGCTGTTTTCCATTCCCGAACCAAGCGAACCCATTCCGAGATATGCCTGTCCGAGTTTTCTCAAGACACTTAAATTCTCATCAATACTCCTTGCACTCTCATAGCTTGATACGGCGTCGCCGTATTGATTTTTGTCCATATAAATATCGCCTTTGAGCAAAAATGCAGCAAATGCGTTATCGCCGTTCGGTTCGGTGTTAAGACATTCATTTGCATAATTTAAAGAATTTTCCAAATTGCCGTTTTCATATTCAATTTCCGCCTGAAGTAATTTATTGACAGATGAATTCGGAAATTTTTCCTCTGCCATAGAAATAACGCTCTGAGCCTCTGAAATTCTTTTACCTTTTACAAGGGCAATTGCGTAATCTCTCAAGCAAACTTCGGCATTATCATCGTCAGCAATTTCATATGCCGACTTATAATTTTCAACGGCATTGGCAAAATCGCCCTCATCAAAATAACAGTCGCCCATATAACGGAGAATTTCAGCCGTTGTTTTATCGGTCATAACACTGCGATATTTTGAATTATTCAGCAAATCCGTTCCGAGCCGTTCAGCATTAACCGTGTCGCCTTTATCACAATATGAAACAAACAAATCATACTGCCCTGCAAGCTCGGTGCCTGCAATTTCATAATTACCGAACACAAACATAAGCACGCCGGAAACTATCATAATTCCCGAAACAACCGAAGACAAAACCTGCAATAATATGTATCTCTTATAACGCTCATCCTGTTTTTTGATATTGTCAACAGCCGAAAGCATTTTTGCCGCAGATTTATAGCGTTTCTTTATGTCCCACTCCATAGCCTTGCTTATTATCGAAACAAACGGCTGAGAATACGGAAGTTCGTATTCTTCAAGAGGCGGAAGTGTTTCGTCCTCAATATCGGGAATACATCCTGTCATAAGATGATAATAAGCAGCGCCAAGGCTGTAAATGTCTGTCCGTCCGTCAAGCGGAGCGTTGAATTCCGGAGTTCCGTTCAATATATTCATCACATTCATATACTGCTCGGGTGACGAATAATTTTTGCTGTAACCCTTTACAGCGTCATCGGCACTCAATGAAATGCCAAAGTCAATTAAGCAAATGTCGCCGTTATCCCTCACAATTATATTTGCGGGTTTAATGTCCGTATGGATAATCGGAGGATTATTGCAATGCAAATAGTCAAGCACCTCACAAAGCTGTCGGAGCCACTTGATTAACTGACTTTCCGTAAACACATAACCGTCATTGATAAAATGTTCAAGATCCTTGCCGTCAATATAATCAATAACAGTATAAAAATCACATTCGTATTCGATGATGTCATATACCTGCGGAAGATACGGATGATGAAGTTTTTTGAGAATATCCACTTCATTTCGCAGAAAGGAAGAATCAAGATTTCTGTTCTTGATTTTTTTCATAACAACATATTTTTCCAGTCTGAGGTGATAGGCAAGATACACCACTCCCATACCGCCGCTGCCGATTTCTTCAACAATACTGTAAGTATCATTTACGATATCACCGCCGAAAAGCATATCCTGCCCACCTTTCTTTTTCGGGCATATCCCGAAAAGAGGATACGCCCGAATCATTAAAAATATTGTCTGACTTTATTCAGTCTTTTTTCTTTTCTTTGCAACAAAGAAGATTACTGCCGCAATAACAAGTGCAAGACCTGCAAAAGTACAAATTACCAGTACGGGATTTGCAAAGAATCTCTGGAATATATTAGCGGAAAGAATGAAGTTATCAACACTCTTTTCACCTGTATTTCCTGCAAGGTCACCGATTGTAACCTTAAGATTTTCTTTAATACCGCCTGTTTCTGATTTAAGAACAATTTCTGCGGTAAGCATACCTGCAATAGAACCGTCCTTATCATCAACAATCGTGTAATCCTCACCCTCGGCAAGCTTTTTGTTATCAAGAGTTACAACCAGCTTGCTCTTATCAAGATTATCATCCTCACAAACAATTTTAACCTTTTTGCTTGCTTCCTTGTAAAGCTCATTATCCTTGATACCCGTAATGCTTACGAGAGGGCTTGTCTTATCAACAACAAATGAAATTGCATATTCACGCTTATTTTTCTGTTCTGTGCTGAGAGAAGAATTTGCCATACGGTTGTTGTTTGTGTTCTTAGCCTTATCAACCGACATAATTGTAACTGTATATGCAGCCTCATCAGAGAAGTTCTTCTTGTTTACGGTATAAACACTCTTGCACCACTCATTGCTGTTGTTGCTTGAAGTAAATGTGTAATCGGTATTTTCAACAAGTTCTGTACTATTTCCGCCGCTCTTGGCAAGTGTTACGCTGTGCTTTGTAAGCGGAGTAACATTGATTTCTTCAACAACGATATCCTGCTCGGCATTTGTGTAACCGTTGTTAATGAGCTTTTCCGTTGGTTCATCGGTTGTTCTAAATGTTGAGCCGAATCTGTTTACAGAGAATGTAACGCTCTTTGATGTGCTGTTGCCTGCCTTATCGCTTAGCTCAACAGTGAAGTTATAAATACCGTCATTTTCAAGAACCTCGGCAAAATCTCTGTACTTATAAATAAATTCTGTCACGCCGTTGCCGCCGGTATCGTAATCGAACTTAGAAGTATCGTCAACCTTGCTGTCAATATTAATTTTTGTAAACTTGAAGTCGTGATCATCGGTAAAGTTATCGTCCCTGTATGTTACAACAGGAGCAACCGTTCCGTTATAAGCCTGATGATCTGCAACACCTGTGATTTCAACTTCGGGAGCGGTTTTGTCAATATAGAACGAATCAACCTTTTTCTGAACAGCCTTGTTACCTGCAAGGTCTGTATAGTCAACAGTAAATGAATACTTGCCGTCCTTGTTGAACGAAACTGTTGCATTGTGGTCATCGCCTGAACCTGACCAACCTACAACTGACGGAGCAGTTGCTCCCTCTGCAGTTACGGGAATGTTTACATACTGACTTCCGCTGTTGAAGTTATGTTCCGTAATCTTGATAGTAGCAGTACGGTCAGCCTTGTAGTAGTTGCCGTTCTTTGCAGAGTTATTGTCAAATGAAACGTCAATTACAGGAGCAGTTTTGTCAACCGTGAACTTCTGCTGAGTAAACTTGTCGGCAGAATTCATAGCCTTGTCCTTAACGGCAATGTCAAATGTAAAGTCGCCGTCTGTGTTGTAAACAATCTTAGCAACATGAGTTGACTTGTCGGGATCTGCGGTATTGTTGTTGTGAGTCCAGCCGCCGATTGTTGTGTATCTGCCGCCGTTTCTCATAATTGCCGCCTCAACAAGCGACTCGTCAAAGTTACGCTCTGTAACAGTTACGGTAGCCGTCCTGTCAGCCTTGTAATAATCATTTCCGCCGTATGTAGTATGCTCATTGTTGTCATACTTAACATCAATAACAGGCTTAGTCTTGTCGATGCTCAAGCTGTCCTTAACATTGTCTGTCTTATTACCTGCTCTGTCAGTCATTGATGTTGTGATTTTAATATTATTACTGTTATCCGTAACAACATAATCAATAACAAGTTTTGGAAGAAGATTATCTTTTGAGGTTGTATAATCGTCATTAAATATAATATTATTCACAGAACCGGTAACCTCAGTCTTCTTGATACTGCCGTCGTTTCCGATTTCAGCATAAATTGTACCCGTAACATCATTTTTATAATCGTAAACAGTAATTGTAGCGTCTTTAATACCTGCATAAGCGTCTTCAAATACTACCCTTGCGTTTACATTTCCGCTGTAAAGGTCAAGTCCCGAATTATCCTTGTAGCTTGCCTTTGCTCTTGACATAGTAACACTTGCATTACCGTTGTGGTGCTGCTGTGTTTCAACAATTAAGTCATCAGGCTTTTTCTCGCCCTCGCCTTGGATATTTTTGTCTATGCCGCTATTGTCAAATTTATCAACAGCATAAGCGTAAATTTCGCCCTTAAAGTTTGCAGGCACTTCAAATACAGCATTATTATTTGATGAAACTGTCTTTGTTTCGTCTACTGCATTATCTTTTTTTACTACATCGTATGCTCTGAAATGGATTTCCTTAACACCCGATGCACTGTCTTTAGCTGTAACAGTAACATTTGTGTTATGTTGGAAATAATATCTGTATTCCTGTGAAGATGTTTCGTCAACTATTGGATTTTGACTTCCATTTTCAATTGCAAAGAGTGTTATCACAGGTGCAGTATTATCAATACTGAACTCATAAGTATAGTCATCTCTCGTCACACTTGCATTATTTGTAGCTTCTACTTTAATTGTGTATTTACCTGAAATATCACTTCCGCTTACACCAATAGCTTTAAATACTTCAGCAAGTTTTAAATCATACTCAAGCTTACAATCCTTTTTCTTGGCATCTTCTGATGTGGTGTCAAAAGTAATAGTTTCAGAGAATGATTTTGCACTTCCGTCTTTATTCACTGTAACTGTTGCCTCTGAAAGTGCTGATAAACTCTCGCTTAATTCCAGTTTAAACGCTTCACCGTTTTCTTTGTATGAAAACAACTTGTCACTCTGATGTTTAAAGTTTTCAGGTGTAACGGTTAACTTGTCAGAAAATTTATCCTTACCATCGTATCTTACAACTTCGGGTGCTTTAGATGATTTGATAGCGTCGTAACTATCTTTCTCATAACCTGTATAGTCAAATGTATAATAGTTAGATGTATTATCAAACTTATCCGTTACCGTAACAAACAGATTATATTCTTTGTTACGGTTATCTATTGTAAACTCAGCAAATTTACTGTCTTCACTGTTTTCACTTTTAGTAATATTAGCAAGTTCACTGTATTCACCGTCTTTTTTATCATAAAGAGTATAACTTACGATACCACTTGACGGATCAGCATCATTTGCGGCTACTTTCACATTTATGGTGTTTTTAGAATAAATACCAAAAGTCAAGAATTTGAGTATCTTATCCGTAGCACTCTCGCCACTGATTGTAAATGTTTTAGGTTCTGGAGCAGTATTGTCAATACTAAAATCGTATGTGTATGCTTTACTGCTTACACCTGCATTATTTGTAGCAACTACGGTAATTGTGTAATTACCTGAAATAGCTTCATTCTTTACACCAATCTGTTCAAACACCTCAGATAGATTTAAGTCATAATTGAGTTTGCAATCCTCTTTCTTGGCATCTTTTGACGTGGTGTCAAAAGTAACAGTATCGGAGAATTCTTTCTCGCTACCGTCTTTATTGACTGTAACCGTTGCCTCTGAAAGTGCTGATAAACTCTCGCTTAATTCCAGCTTAAACGCTTCACCGTTTTCTTTGTATGAAAACAACTTGCCACTCTGATGTTTAAAATTTTCAGGTGTAACAGCTAAATCAGAAAATTGGTCATTACCATTATAACTTACGACCTCAGTTGCATCTGCTGATTTGATAGCATCGTAACTATCTTTCTCATAACCTGTATAGGCAAATGTATAACCGACAGATACATTGTCAAAATTGTCTCCAGCTTTTGCAAATAGCTGATAAGCATTCTCACTGTCTGAAAGCATAAATGTTCTGCTAAGTACGCCGTCTTCATAACTATAGCTGCCATCAATAGCAGTGTCTCCATTATAGAGTTCAATTTTTGCATGATTCTCTTCATAGTTGTCCATTCCGGATGTAGCGTTATTTATTTCTACATCTTTTGCACTGACTGTTACCTTAATTGCATCATTATGATAAATACCGAAAGTAAGGAATGAAAGCAACTTATCGCCGGCGGATGAACCATCTTCAAATCTAAACTTTGTTACCATAGGAGCAGTATTATCAATACTAAAATCGTATTTGTATGGTTCACTGCTTACACCTGCGTTATTTGTAGCAACTACGGTAATTGTGTACTTACCTGAAATAGCTTCGTCCTTTACGCCAATCTGTTCAAATACCTCAGAAAGATTTAAGTCATAATCGAGTTTGCAATCCTCTTTTTTGGCATCTTTAGATGTGGTATCAAAAGTAATAGTATCAGAGAATTCTTTCTCACTACCGTCTTTATTGACTGTAACTGTTGCCTCTGAAAGTGCTGATAAACTCTCGCTTAGTTTAATGTTGAAAAGTTCACCGTTTTCTTTGTATGAAAACAACTTATCACTCTGATGTTTAAAATTTTCAGGTGTAACAGCTAAATCAGAAAATTGGTCATTACCATTATAACTTACGACATCAGTTGCATATGCTAAGTCGGTAGCATTGTACTTTCCGTTATCATCACCTGTATAGTTAAATGTATAATAGTCCGATGTGTTTTCAAATTCATCTGTTACAGTAACAAACAAATTATATGCTTTATCACGACTATCTATTTTAAATTTACCGTCTGTACTATCACCAATCTTACTGTATTCACCGTCTTTTTTATCATAAAGAGCATAGGTTGCAATACCACTTGACGGTTTATCGTCAGTTGCACTTACTTCTATGCCTATGCTGTTCTTAGAATAAATACCAAAAGTCAAGAATTTGAGTATCTTATCTGTAGCACTCTCGCCACTGATTGTAAATGTTTGAGGTTCTGGAGCAGTATTATCAATACTGAAATCGTATGTATATACTTTGCTTACACCTGCATTATTTGTAGCTACTACGGTAATTGTGTAATTACCTGAAATAGCTTCGTCCTTTACACCAATCTGTTCAAACACCTCAGAAAGATTTAAGTCATAATCGAGTTTGCAATCCCCTTTCTTGGCATCTTTTGATGTGGTGTCAAAAGTAACAGTATCGGAGAATTCCTTTTTACTATCGTCTTTATCGACTGTAACCGTTGCCTCCGAAAGTGCTGATAAACTCTCGCTTAATTCCAACTTAAACGCTTCACCGTTTTCTCTGTATGAAAACAACTTGTCACTTTGATGTTTAAAGTTTTCAGGTGTAACGGTTAAATCAGAAAATTTGTCAATGCCTCCGTAACTTACAAGTTCCGGTAAAGTATTTCCTTTATCCGGATTATACTCTATTGGTTTATAACAATTTTCATTATGATCTTTTAAATTAAATGTCCATTTTTTACCGCAATTATCTGCTTTATCCTCAGCTACAGCATATAACTTATACAACTCATCAGATTTATTTAATGTAAATGTTGCACTGCCGTTACTAATATATTCACCAAATTCCTGCGTATTTAAGAGTGTATCACCATTATAAAGTGATATTTCCTTAATACCCGATGAAATTTTTTCATCCTTTGCATTAACAGTTACAACAACTTGATCATTATTATAGATACCAAAGGTCAAAAATGACAGAACCTTATCAACATCACTCTCTACAGTTGCGAACTCAAATGATGTAATTTCAGGTGCAGTACTATCAACATAACAATAAAACGTAAATGTTTCAAATGTTTCATAAGTCTTTCCGTTAACTGTGTAACTGTATTTTACCTTTAATATATTTTCATCTTCTGACTTGTTACTGTCAGTTTGTATATTAAGACTATCCGATGAAATTTTCTTATCATTCAGAAAATATTCAGATTTTAATGAACCGTCTTCCGTTGCGGAATCATTTGTTGCTCCTGAAATTTCTTTACCGCCATATGTAACTTTTGCATTATCAAATGAAACGGTTATTTTATTAAATGATGCTTCATCTTTACAATATAATTTATTATCTTCGTCAGTTACTTCCTCATCGTTTACCTTAACATTCCACTTGCCTGAAACAGATAACGGAGCCTCAAATGTATAATTCACCGTTTTGGTATCGGTAAATTTAATTCCATATGTATTATCTGTATAGGTATAAGTGTATTCAACTTCTGTACAATCTTCTTTAAGTTTTTGGGCTGTAACTACACCCTTAAAACCGTCAACATCATTCACCTTAACATTATCTATCAAAGCTTCACTATTTTCTTTCGATGTTAAAAACTTATAAAAAGTAATCTTGTCATTTTTAAAAACATCAGATTCATTTCCAGCAACATCTGTTACGGTAGCACCGAATTTATCTGATTTTTCAATTTTTTCAGAGGTAATTTTTCCGCTGTAATATGAAAAAGCATTGTTATCACCGACTTTACAAGTTGGCAATGTATTTAAAAGAGAGCCTGCTAAACCGTTTTTAGTATATACTTGCCACTCATTTAAATCCCACTCTTTGCTCTTTTTCGCACCTACTTCGTCGTCATTCAATCCGTTATGGAATATAACCTTGTTTTTATCAGACGGATAAATATAGTAATATAAATTACCGCTATATTTTTTCATTATAGCGTCATCACTTTTCCATTCCTTATATGGCTCGCCATTTTCTTTCCACACATGAATACGATCATAAGGCTCTGCATCATCAGTAGTACTTGTGTTACTGCTTTTCTTGTAAAAAACAATTGTATTACCAACTGTAATTTCCTTTGCAACATCATTTCTCAGAAAAACAATTTGATCACTACTGTTTACATTAGTTCCGGTATATGTTCCGTCTTTTTTTGTCAATACTGATTTCACATTGCCGTTGCTGTCAAAAAGCACGGGCTGATGATCTGATTTGACAAAAATTGTGTTTGCAGAACCGTTGTTTCCTTCAGCACCCGAAGAATTGCCTGTCAAGCCGCTAACGGGCAGAACTCCGAGGAGGATTGCCACAGCAAGCAATGACGCAACGATTTTTCTGGTCTTTTTTGAAAAATTCAAATCCATTGTTTACTCTCCTTCTTTTTTGTCAGATATACTCTTTATATATTTATAATTCACCCCGTTAAAGATACTGTGCATATGCAGAGAAAAGAGAAATACTGCGAAAGTTTCTATCACAGCACAGTTCAAAACAGGAAATATCCAAAATATAATCGTCAGCACAAACGAAAGTCCCATAATCATATCAAAAACAATGGCAAATCTGTTTGAGAAAAAACAGATAACACCCGGTTTTGTCTTTTTAAGTGTCTGCTTGCCTTTTATTTTTGACTTTCGGCTTTTATTAATCATTGCAAGCAAAGCATAGCCTGCAACCATACATCCCCAAAAAATAACCTCTGTAATGCAAATTAAGGGAATGTTTACCGAATCTCCCTCAAAACTGAGGAAAAGAAGAATTAATAGCGAAAGCGGTGAAACAGTAAGCAAAACCAATACCGCCTTAAACTTGTTTATATCACTTTTCAAGTAGTTCACCTCAAAATATGCGAATTCTCAACAGCAGAAAACTGCTGTTGAGCTTCTAATTATTATCAGTTAATAATTTCATCGGTATGAATAACCACAAGTTTTTTGACAATCTGAAAATTCACATTCTGCACATTGTCATATGCAAAAGAATTATCGTAACCTATATTATTCATATCGCTTTCGGAAAGCTGTTGCGTTGTCTGTGCGCCCGGATCATAGCTTTGAATATCAGGCTGTGAAAGCACGGCTGTCGGTTCAGCCTGTGGTTGAAGAACCGTTGTATTTTCCGAACCGTCGCCGTAAGGCGTCTTGCTCTGATTTACATACTGTTGTTTAACAGGCTCCGTCTGTGGCGGAACGATAATATTTTCCCTCTTCTTCCCTATATTCTTTTTGTCATTTTTTGAAAGCTGTGAAGTAAGCGTCTTTCCGTCAACACGAAGTCTGCCCGTTGAATTATTTGCCGCCTGCATTTCTTTGATTGTTTTCTGCTTTGCACGACCTGTTCTGATATTAAAAATTGTTTTGATATCAAACAGGAAAAACAGAACGACTGAAATAATGAAAAACAAAATCGTAAACGCAAGGCATATGTAAAAACAAATCCTAAAAATCGAAATTAAATCCATTATTTCACCCCCGAATTATCCAAACTTCTTGTATTTTCAATATTATCAAGACATTCATTAACAAGAATTTGAAGTTCCTCATCATCCGGAACAGCTACTTTGATTTCATTAACATACTTTTCAATATTATCAAGTTCGTTGCTTATATCCTTAGCAGTTGCAAGACTGTTTTTTATAAACCAATAATACTTTGTATATATTTGCGAAGTAACATTTCTGTAAATCAAAAGTGCAATCTGGTTGTTTTCTTCCTTGGCGATATTTGGTGACGCAATCTCAACAAGATTGTTCCAATACTCCTTAACTTCTTCAACGGGATCGCCCTCAAGAGATTTGCCCGACATATTCTGATATGCCTTTGACATCGAACTCAAAAGTTCCGCCCTGTGCTTTATCTGTTCGGTACTACCCATTTTCTGTGCAATATCAAGCCATCTTTGAGAAACCGTTATGCCCGCAGTACTAAAGTTCTCACTTTCAGATTCCTGTGATGACGGCACATATGAAAAGTACAATGCCTGACCGAGTTTATATGCAACATTATCGGCATATTCCGACGGATACTTTGATTTGATTTCGTCCTCGTGTTCATATATCGCATCTTTAATGGTGTTGTACTCATCTTCGGAAAGTTTCGAGTCAGAGGTACATCTTTCAAGAAGTTTTTGATATGCCAACGGATTTGCAGGATCAACATTTATAGCATCCAAATAATATTTTTCAGCCGCATCCTGACTTACCGCACTGTCGCCGTTTGCAATATAACTCTCATAAGTTGATGAAGTCTGAACCGTAAGACCGGCACTGAATCCGATTGTACCGACAAGCATAACAATCGTCATAATAAATGAGGCAAGGAAGGTTTTCCACTTAAATGACTGAACCTTTTTATTTTCAATATCAAGATCCTTGTAGTGGTCGAGAGCATACAAAAGCTCTGCACAGGACTGATATCTGTCCTCGGGATTTCTCTGCGTACACTTGAGAATAATTTCTTCAAGACCTGACGAAAGCATCGGATTCCATTGGCGAATCGGGTACATCTCATACGGAGGTGTTGCAGGATTATGTCCTGTTACAAGGTGATACATAGTAGCACCGAGACAATAGATATCCGTTCTCGCATCGGTTTGTCCGTGACCGCCGAACTGTTCGGGTGCGGCATATCCCTGTGTACCAAGACAGGTTGTGTCGGCAACGCTTGTTGACTTGAACTCTCGTGCCGTACCAAAATCAATGAGCATTACATTTCCGTCCGGCTTGAGCATAACATTTGACGGTTTCATATCACGGTAAATAATCGGGGGCTTTCTTGAATGAAGATATCCAAGAACATCGCACAGCTGTTTTGCCCACTCAATAACATCGTCCTGATTTTGAGCGCCGCTCGTTTCAAGAGCCTTGCTGAGCGGATTTCCCTCGATATAATCCATAACGATAAGGAAGGTATCGTCACAGTCGATAACATCAATAATACTTGGCAAATGCGGATGATTAAGTTTTTTCAACAAATCGGTTTCGGCAACGAGGTTTTGCTTTACAACCTCAAAGCTCTGCATGCCGTCTTTGCGAACTTCTTTGATTGCCCATTGTTTGTTTGCCCTTTCATTCATGGCAAGGTAAACAACGCTCATACCGCCTTTGCCAACTACATTAAGTATTTTATATTTTCCGTCGATTACGGAACCAATCTCAAGCATACTCTCACTCTACCCTTACTAAAACAACCGTAATGTTGTCCTGTTCTCTTCTGTATTTATCAAGCTCGGTAAGATAAACTGCATTATCTTTCATCTGCTGTTCATTGTTAAGCACAAACGGATTAAGTCTTTCATACATTTCTTCATCGGTGATAACATGTCTGAATCCGTCGGAGCAAAGCATAAATATCTGACCCGACACCATACTGCCGTTATAGAATGCGGGTTCAATGTATTCGCTTGCACCTATGCATTGTAAAAGAACATTTCTTTTCGGACAGGTTTCAGCCTCTTCGGGCGTCATTCTGCCCATATCAATTTCCCGCTGAACATACGACTGGTCTTTGGTCAGCTGATATGTTCTGTCGCTGAAACAATACGCTCTTGAATCGCCTATATTTACGATATAATATTCATTGCCTGCAAACAGACAGGCAACAACGGTAGTACCAAGACTTATTCCCGTTCTTCTTCCAAAAGAAGAAATATTTCGGTTCATATCAAAAACAATCTTTTCCCATGAACGGAAAATCATATCTTTCATATCGGGTGAACCTACAATTTTCGGAAGATCATTTTCAAACCATTTACTGAACGCATCTATAACGGCAGCACTGGCGACCTCACCTTTAGCAAGGCCGCCCATACCGTCACAAACAACAGTCAATAATACATTTCCCTTGTCGGTTGTTGCCTCCATAACAAGAGCCGAATCCTGATTTGTTTTCTTCCTGATTCCTACATCTGTATGTACTGCTGTTAAATAATTCATATTAATACCTGCTTAATCAGCCCATAAACTGGAACTCTTCATCAGAAATCTTAATCTTGTCACCGTTGCTAAGAGCAACTTCCTGATTTGGAGTAAGCTTGTTTCCGTTTACATAAGTGCAGTTAGTTGAACCAAGGTCTGAAATAAAGAACTTGCCTGCACGAGCCTTAATCTTTGCATGTGCTCTGCTGACAGAATTGTTATTGCTGATGCAATAGTCAACTCTTCTTCTTTCCTTACCGATTACAAATTCGGGTTTGTTGATGCTGATTCTCTCGTTTGTTGAAGTTCTCACGAGAACCGCACCTGTCGGCTGATAGCCGAGAACTGTTGTTTCGCCTGCACCCTCATTGAGAACGGTTGTCTGACCTGCACCCTCATTGCTCGGAACTGTCGGAGCAGCACCCTGACTCGGTACATTAGGTCTGTAAGCACCGCTCTGCTGCGGCTGATTGCCGTAAGGTGATGAACCTCTGTTTGGCTGAGGCTGGTTGCCGTAAGGTGAAGAACCTCTGTTCATACCTATCGGACCGGTCGGAACATTTCTTACGGGTTTTGACTTCTTCTTACTGCCTGAAACAATAATAATAATTACTACGATAATAATGATTACAGCTACTGCGGCAATTGCAATAATAATAATCATCTTTGAAGAATCGCCGTTGTCGTTGTTCTTATCTGTTGAAGCAGCTGCGGTTGTTGTAGCTTCCTGTTTCTCTGTTGCGGGAGCAACTGCCTCTGTTGTCGGCTGTTCCTCTGTTTCCGGTGCGACTGTTTCACCTTTGCTTACAGATGCACCCGTACCGCTCTGATACTCAACGCCGAGTTCGTCAAGGATATTCTTAACCTGATTCATGCTTACGGAATAGTAGTAGTTGCTCTTTGTACCCTTGTTGATACCAACTACCTCGCCGTTCTCATTTACAAGAGGACCGCCCGAGTTACCGTTATTAAGAATTGCACCGTGCTGAATATAATCAATACCGTCAGATGAAGTAATCTTTGAAACCTCACCGCTTGTGATTGTTACATCATCGCTTGTGTATGTATTTTTGTTCTGAAGCTCTGCAACTGCTGCGGGGAAACCGAGAGCATAAACAACCTGTGTTTTGTCAACACTGTCGCTGTCGCCGAGAACAGCGGGTGTTCTTCTGTTCATCATCTCGGTAAGGTTTACAATTGCAAAGTCCATTTCCTGACTTTCCTTCTTAACCTTAACAGGGATTGTTACATCACCTGAAACAACAACTTCAAGGCTCAGGTTGTCAATGCTGTAATTTGAACCGAAAATATCTTTACAAATTGCCTTAACATCGTCATTTACATCAACAACATGAGCGCATGTGAGAACTGTGTTGCCGTTGATAAGAAAACCTGTACCGCCCTGAATAGGTGTACCCTTATCACGACTGTCTTTCTTGTAAATCATTCTTACCTGAACAAGACTTTCGCTTACTTTTGTTACACTTGCGTTGGCTGCTTCGGCATTAACCGGAATAACAACCGAAAATGCCATACACAAAACGCACGCTAATGAAAGCAAGAGTTTTGCAAAGCTTTTTTTGCTTTTTGTTTTTGAGATCATTTTTTACTCCTCCTGTTTGTGCGGTTATTTCCGCTGGTTTGATTATATATTAGCAGAATTTCAGCAAGCTTCTCCCAAAACCGACAGACGACCGATATTTCGGACAAACAGCACGATTCTGCAAAAATACCTGGCAACTAATCGGTTTTATAATGTGAAAATAAAGTTTTAAAAGGAATATCGGGAAACAGCTCCATATTTATGGTCATTGCTTCATTGATAATAAAATCCTCTTTGCCGCATAGCTTTTCCTTTATAATCACAACATCTTCGCCAACACTTTTTGCAATGTCATCAACAGTGATATTTCCTTCTTCAATAGCCTTTTTTATTAATGGAAAAACGCAATTCATTATACCACCGCCCGAGTTTTCGTTTATTTGCTACTTAATTTTATACGATTTTGTGTTTATTGTCAATATCAAACAAAAAACTTGCCATACAATTTCTATTTTGTAATTGATTATAGACAGATAAACGGCTATAATTATGAGAAAAAGGAGGTACTGCCATGAACACATCTGATTACGCACAAATTTCTTCTTCAAATATCAGGTTCCTTTTGACAAAAAATAATATGTCAATTCGCCAGCTTGCAGAAAAAATCGGAATTGCGTCCACCACCTTGAATGATTCATTAAAAAGTAAAAAAGGAGTATCCGTTGACTCACTTATTAAAATAGCCGATTATTTTAATCTTACCGTTAACGACCTTTGCAATGTTTCACTTGACCGAAAATCAGCACAGGATGAAGAGGAGTATGATATAATTTACAACAAATTCAAAAAGCTTGATTCTCACGGAAAAGAACTTGTTGCAATGATAATTGACAAAGAGCTTGAAAGACTTCGGAAGCACTAAAATATCTTTGACGCCGATTAACCGAGCCGTTTTTTATTATGACGGTTCGGTTGCTTTTTTTCTGTCCTTTTATCGTACCCAAAAATATTCCCCCTCTCATTAATTCCTTTATCAAATATTTTACATATAAAAATTCACTATCTCAATATGTGCAATTTTGTGTGCAGTAAATAAGAACATATTTTTCGTGTTTTTTTGACATATTTTTTACCGCAAGTTACATTGACCTGCTATTATGTTTGTAGTATAATAGTTATATCAAAAGTACAGACAGTAATTATATTTTATGTAATAATAAACGCACCTTATTATTACTATTATTATATGTACTATAACTGATTGTGGTGATGATTATGTCGTTTTGTGAAAAATTTCAAAGAGCTGTCAGTGATACAACTATATACAGATTGAGCAAAATTACGGGTATTGAACGGACAAAACTCCAGCGTATTAAGAGCGGTCAAAAACTGCCCACCATGGAGGAACTTGAACTTATCTGTGCTTCGCTCTGTCTTTCTCCCGAAGAAAAATTTAATTTAACAAAAGAATATGAGATAGCAATTATAGGTGAAGACAGATACAAAAGCAGAGTCTGCACGGCAAATTTTATCGAAAATCTGTATAACATTTTCGAGGTTAAGCATTGCCCTATCGAACGGAGTTTTAAAATATCGCTTAATATAGAATATCCTGCTGTTATCAAAGGCGAATCCGACACCTATACCGCAATTGAAACCATAATGCGACAGGAAGCTGTTGAAAATAACACCATATATATGTACGGCGATATTTTTGAAGACAAGTCACCCATTAACAATTTATTAAAAAGTATAACCGACATAGCAGGTTTGTCGGTATGTCATATTTTTGGTCTTAAACCTTATGACGACTCCTATGATAACTACTATTCAAACATAAACATGATAAACAAAATTTATCCGATTTTTCTCAGCAAAACAGATTACCATGCTTATTACTACTACGATAAAACAACAAACAGCTCCGTTCTGCCATATTTTATTGTTACCGACAACTGCCTTGTTACGATTTCATATGACAAAAGAAGTGCTGTAATAACTCAGGATAAAAACATAATCAAACTTCACAAAGAACTCTTTGAACAAAAAATAAATAACTCCTATGCTCTGATTGCCGATATCAACACGCTTATGGGATACAGCAGTATTTATGTTGAGCATTTGCGGCACTGCGACATTGCAAACACAAATTTGATTACCATTGAATACGAACCATGCGTAACGCCGTATATAGGTGATGAATTAATTGAAATGTGCATGAGAAAGGACATTCCAAATTTTCCCGTCATATTTGACCGTGCAAAAAGCTGTCTTTCGCAACACCGCAACTTTATGTTAAAAACTTCAATTTTTACCGAACGAGGGCTTGACAATTTTCTTATGACGGGCAGAATAACCGAGATACCCGAAATCGCCTACAATCCTATTCCGCCCAAATATCGAATAAAAATCTTGAATGAACTTTGTAAATCCGCAATAAATTTAAAGCACAGCAGTCTGCATCTTATTCGTGAAGACAAACTCCATTTACCGAAGAATCTTCGTTATTGCGGGACCGGTCAGATTAACGACTTTTTCCTTCTTCTGTCCGATGAAAAAAACAGCCACTCTATTTTTAAACTTAATGAATGTGGATTTGCAAAACCCTTTTATGATTTTGCAACGAGCCTTGTTGATTCCGAAATAGTTTATTCAAATGAAGAAACAATAAAGATAATACAGAATAAGATTTCAGAATTTTCACAATCGCTTTAATCTGACAAATAAAAAAACCGTGTGTACTTTTTCTGTACACACGGTTTTGTGTTATAGTCGGTATATTTACTTGAGCATTTTAAGGATTTCGTCCTTTTCACGATAGCCGACAGCCTTATTGACAAGCTGGCCGTTTTTGAAGACCATAAGAGTCGGGATACTCGACACATTATACTGCATTGTAAGGTCGGGTTCTTCGTCAACATTAACCTTGCCGACAAGAATTTTGCCGTCATATTCGTCAGCGATTTCTTTCACAATCGGGGCAATCATCTTGCACGGACCGCACCATGTTGCCCAAAAGTCTACAAGCACGGGGATATCCGACTGCAAAACCTCCTGCTCAAAAGTTTCTTTGAAAAGCTCTATTTCCATAACAATCCTCCTGTTCGGTTATTTTAATCTTTAGATTTGTAGTAAAGCATACAATGACAAAAGCCTTCAAAATCAGGATCGGCAATTTGCTCCTTGAATTCCTTGCACATACACTTGTATTCCTCTGTACGCTGAATTCTGCACGGGCAGTAACCGCCTGTCCTCTTCAAGCCCTCTTTAACTGTCTTTACTGTTTCTTTGTCGGGATTAAGTGTTATTTTCATCTGCTCACCCCACAATTTTTACGGCGTTTGCCGTTAATCTCTTCCCTTGACTATACTATATATCGCAATCCTAAAATTGTCAAGCATGCGAGTGCCTCGCACCCTGTTCGTGTAGACAGTTTGAAACAGTCAATACTACAACTCCCGAGATTTGCTTTGTACTAATATTGCCCTATGCATGCGAGTGCCTCGCTCTCCGTTCGTGTAGACAGTCTGATATAGTAAAAACTACAACTCCCGAGATTTGCTTTGTGCTAATATTACCCTATGCATACGAGTGCCTCGCTCTCTGTTCGTGTAGACGGTTTCAGCAATGCAAAACATATTATGCCCGAGCGTAACATT
>ERZ856578.2858-NODE-2858-length-27293-cov-5.330945_pt1 | contig 27293 bp, 29 predicted proteins | sample MGYA00514384_ERZ856578 | MGnify/ENA primary metagenome ERZ856578 (study PRJEB29103, sample SAMN06111958) | human gut metagenome | biome: human gut; feature: ankylosing spondylitis patient; material: healthy_person | host: Homo sapiens | place: China:Hangzhou... | reverse complement strand
ACCTCCATAAGGCTTATTTTCATATTCTTAGCATACCATTAAAATCGACAGGATTCAACAAAAAAAGACCTGATATGATATGTACCCCTTTTACTGGACATCCAGTGAAAGGGGTATTTTTATGCGCTACAGTTATGAATTTAAACGAAAATGTGTAGAGATTTATAGGACAGGTATGTATCCAGAAACGCCAGACGGGGTTTCTGAAAGTTCATTTCGAAGTAAAGTCCGACAATGGAGACGCCTAGAGGATTTGCATGGACCTGAAGCTTTGACACACAAAAATCTAAATAAAGTATGGTCTCCAGAAGAAAAATTGGAATTAGTAATGCAAGTTCGTTCTGGTAAAGCTGTTCAAGCTGTGTCTATTGAAAATAGAATTAATGACGGAATGTTGCATCAGTGGTTACGCAAATATGATGTTTGGGGTTATAATGGTCTTATAGATCAAAAGAAAGGTCGTAAACCAAAGAATCTCCAAATGAAAAAGATAAATATAAACAATCCTCGAAAGCTGGAAGAATCCGAATATGAAGAACTTGTTCGTTTACGTGTAGAAATTGAATATATCAGAGCAGAAAACGAAGTAATAAAAAAAGAGATCGCCTTGAGAGAAGAAAAGGAAGCTGCGCAACTCAAGGCGAAAAAGCAGCAATTATCAAAGGACTCCGCGAAAAAGGATATAAGTTAAAGTATCTTCTTAAAGCTATGCCTATGGCAAAGTCTACATACTATTATGAAATAGATAAAGTAGATGCAGTGGCCATTAAAAATGCTGAATTGTTACTTGAAATTCAAAGTATTTATATTCAAAACAAACGCCGATATGGAGTGAGAAGAATTCATAGAGAATTATGCAATAGAGGCCATATCGTTAATCATAAGCGAGTTCAGCGCCTTATGCATGAAGCAGGATTAATAGGAAAACGTCCTAAAGAGAAATATCATTCTTACAAAGGGGAAGTTGGAAAGATTGCTGATAATGTCATCGATAGAGACTTTAGTGCAACTATGCCATTACAAAAGTGGACTACTGATGTATCACAGTTTAATTTTTCATGGGGAAAATGTTATTTATCACCAATACTTGATATGGCTACAAATGAAATCATCTCATATGATCTTTCGTTAAGTCCAAATATGGAGCAGATAAAACATATGTTAGACAAAGCGTTCCAGCAATTTCCCCAAGTGACAGGATTGATTTTTCATTCAGATCAAGGCTGGCAGTATCAACATGCTTATTATCGCAAACGTCTTCAAGAGCATGGCATAATACAATCCATGTCTCGAAAAGGAAACTGCTACGATAACTGCATTATGGAGACTTTTTTTGGAAGAATGAAGAACGAGCTGTACTATGGATATGAAAAAGATTTCGATTCCTTTGAAACATTTGAGAAAGCTGTTGAAGAATATATAGATTATTATAATAATAAAAGAATTCAGGCGAAAACAAAATGGATGCCACCTGTAAAATACAGGGAAGCATCCATGTGTTCCGCCTAGTTCATAAATATGTGTCCAGAATTCTGGGTACATATCAGATGGATGTGTCAGTCTTTTTTGTATATTTTGTGGCGGTGAATCAGGGGTTATTTTTGTGTATTTGCAAACCTGTCAAGCTGTGCTATAATATAATGCTGTATCGGGCGAAAGTCCGGGCTGCGTGACAGTTTATGTAGGAAAATAATTTAGAAAGGCGAAAATGCGTGAAATACAGCATTTTCTGAACAGGTAACACATAAAATGAAATTAGGAATCGTAGGACTTCCAAATGTTGGAAAAAGTACATTATTTAACTCCCTGACCAAGGCAGGAGCATTGTCTGCAAACTATCCGTTTGCAACCATTGATCCGAACGTAGGAATTGTATCCGTACCGGATGAGCGGATCGTGAAGCTGGGAGAACTGTATCATACAAAGAAAGTGACACCGGCAACCATCGAATTCGTGGACATTGCAGGCCTTGTAAAAGGAGCCAGCAAAGGAGAAGGACTTGGTAACCAGTTCCTTGCAAATATCCGTGAAGTAGATGCCATTGTTCATGTAGTGCGTTGTTTTGAGGATCCGAACATCATCCATGTGGATGGTTCCATTGATCCGGCAAGAGACATTGAGACCATCAATCTGGAGCTGATCTTCTCTGATATTGAGATCCTGGACAGAAGAATCTCTAAGATCGCAAAACAGGCAAAGATGGACAAGACTTATGCCAAAGAGCTGGAGCTTCTTGAAGCTGTCAAGGCACATTTGGAAGAGGGAAAGATGGCCAGAACCTTTGAAGTCCCGGATGATGAAGATGATGAAGCGTGGTTTAAGAATTACAATCTTCTGACCGCAAAACCGACCATCTACGCTGCAAATGTAGCGGAAGACGATCTGGCAGATGACGGTGCATCCAACCCGCATGTGGCTAAAGTCAGAGAGATGGCAAAAGAAGAAGGTGCAGAGGTATTTGTAATCTGTGCACAGATCGAGCAGGAACTCTCTGAACTGGATGAGGATGAGAAGAAAGAATATCTGGAGGATCTGGGAGTAGAATCCAGCGGACTTGACAAACTGGTGGCTGCAAGCTACAGCCTGTTAGGACTGATCAGCTTCCTGACTGCAGGTGAGGATGAGTGCCGTGCATGGACTATCAAGAAAGGTACGAAAGCTCCGCAGGCAGCAGGTAAGATCCATACGGATTTTGAACGTGGATTTATCAAAGCAGAGGTAGTTAATTATCAGGATCTGCTTGACAATGGAAGCCTTTCCGCAGCAAAAGAAAAAGGAATCGTCGGTATGGAAGGAAAAGATTACGTGGTGAAAGACGGCGATGTGATCCTGTTCCGTTTTAATGTATAAGGACTTGGGGATTGTCGAAATCTGTCGATGAAATCAAGTTGCGAAAAGACAGAAACTACCATAAAATGAGATTGTGAGACGGAAAGGAAATATTCATCGATGAACATGTCAATCAACTTTCCACATCTGGGAATTTATCTGGAACATGTGGGAAAATCCATTTCCATTCATGGCTTTAGTATTGCCTATTATGGAATTATCATGGGGTGCTCGATCCTGCTGGGCTTATACCTGGCAGAACGTGAGGCAAAACGAACTGGACAGAATCCGGACACTTATACAGATCTGGTTATTTATGCCATCGTCGTATCGATCATCTGTGCCAGGACATACTATGTGATCTTCTCGTGGGACAGTTATAAAAATGATCTTCTGAGCATTTTTAATCTGAGACAGGGAGGAATTGCCATCTATGGAGCTGTGATCGGAGCAGTTGCTACGGTCTTTGTATATAGCAGGGTGAAGAAGCTGTCATTTCCGGTTATGCTGGATACGGCCTGTATCGGACTGGTAGCAGGTCAGATCCTGGGACGGTGGGGTAATTTCTTCAACAGAGAAGCCTTTGGCGGTTATACAGACAATCTGTTTGCTATGCAGCTTCCGGTCAGTGCAGTGCGTGTCCATGAGATTACAGATGAGATGTGGGCACATGTACAGATCATAGGCGGCGAACAGTTTATACAGGTACATCCCACTTTTCTGTACGAATCTTTGTGGAATGTGGGTGTGATCTGTTTCCTGTACTGGTATCGGAAACGGAAAAAGTTCCAGGGAGAACTTTTTCTGACTTATCTGCTTGGATATGGACTTGGAAGAGCATGGATCGAAGGACTCCGTACAGATCAGCTTCAGATTGGCATGACCGGAATACCGGTATCCCAAATGCTGGCATGTATACTTGTGATTTTTTCCGCAGTAACAATTCTATGGGGCAGAAGTAACGCAAAGAGGAAAGAACAGGCGAAGACAAATGAATAAGGAATTGATCGAGAAACAGCGCAAAGAGCTGGATCGTATGGCGGAAGAGACTTGTGATCTTACTTCACTGGTCACGGAAGCACAGAAAATGGACAGACTTATTGAGGTCTGGGAACAGGAACAGTCACTGTAAAGCGACAGCCTGCATCAGAGATGATGTGGGCTGTTTTTTTGTGTGTAAATCTGAAGAATTTCTTAAGACAGATATTGCTTTTTTTACTTATTCGGGGTATTATAAGTGCATAAGTGGTAAAAAGTGGCGTATTGTGGTTCTGAAATGGTAGAAAGTGGAGGAACTGACAGAACGAAAGAGGGTGAAGACGCATGTTCATGGGTGAATACAGACATACGGTAGATCCCAAAGGCAGGCTGATCGTACCCTCAAAATTCCGCGAGCTTCTGGGAACAGAGTTCGTTGTGACAAGAGGACTGGATGGTTGCCTTTTCGTGTATCCTATGGACAGCTGGACGGCCTATGTAGACAAATTGAAGAAGTTACCACTTACAGATAAAAATGCCCGTCTTTTCATGCGTTTTCTGATCGCAGGAGCGAACACCTGTGAACTGGACAAGCAGGGACGAATTCTTCTTCCGGCAACACTTCGGGAATTTGCAGGATTGGAAAAGGATGTGCTGCTGGCAGGTATGCTGGATCATATCGAGATCTGGAATGAAGAACGCTGGAAAGAAAATGCTGATTTTGGGGACATGGATACCATAGCCAGTCATCTGAATGAGGTAAGCGGAAGAGAGTGAGGAGAGAACCCATGGAATTCAGCCATTATTCCGTTATGCTGAAAGAGACAATTGAAGAACTTAAGGTGAAGTCGGACGGAATCTATGTGGATGGAACGCTGGGTGGCGGCGGACATGCTTATGAGGTATGTAAGAGACTGTCGGATGCGGGACATTTTTATGGGATCGATCAGGATGCGGCAGCCATTGCGGCAGCGTCACAGAGACTCTCAGAATTTGGAAATCGTGTGACGATTATCCGCAGCAATTACTGCGAAATGTGTAAAGAGCTACGGGACCGAGGGGTGACCGGCGTGGACGGCATCGTTCTGGATCTGGGAGTATCCTCTTATCAGCTTGATGAAGCAGACAGAGGTTTCACTTACAGGGAAGATGCAGCTCTTGATATGCGGATGGATCAGCGCCAGGAGAAAACAGCCAGAGATATTGTCAATGGCTACAGTGAGATGGACTTATACCGGATCATACGTGATTACGGAGAAGATAAATTTGCAAAAAATATCGCGAAACACATTGTACAGGCCCGCGAGAGACAGCCGATCGAAACCACCGGTGAACTGGTGGAGATTATCAAGGCGGCGATTCCGGCAAAGATCCGCATGCAGAAAGGACATCCGGCAAAGCAGACCTTTCAGGCTATCCGGATCGAACTGAACCGGGAGCTGGAAGTGCTTCGGGATTCCCTGGACGATATGATCGATTTTTTGAATCCGGGCGGAAGACTCTGTATCATCACCTTCCATTCACTGGAAGACCGGATCGTAAAGAATGCATTTCGCAAAAATGAACATCCGTGTACTTGTCCGCCGGACTTTCCGGTCTGTGTATGCGGAAAAACACCGAAAGGAAAAGTGGTGACAAGAAAACCCATCCTTCCGGGAGAGGGAGAACTGGAAGAGAACAGCCGTTCCAAGAGTGCGAAGCTCAGAGTGTTTGAACGAAGCTAAGGGAAGCGGCTTGAGACGATAAAATGGCAGAAAGGAAGACCGCATATGTCGACAGGGAGAAAACGTCGAGTGATTGAAGGAAATACAGTGCGGAAACTCCAGGTAAGGGAAGAAAGACATTACCGGAGACAGGAAGAATCTCATGCATACAGGGTAGAACGTGATCAGAAAATACAGTATACGACTGTGATCTATATGCTGTTTCTGACCATTGCGGCTGCTATGGTTCTGTGGTCATGTGTAACTTACCTTCAGCTTCAGGCAGAGACCACCAGCAGAGTGAAGAATATTGCTGCGCTGGAGACGGAGCTGGAAGATCTGAAAAAAGAAAACGATGATAACTATACGAGAATCATGACTTCGGTAGATCTTGATTATATCCGCGATGTGGCAATCAATGAGCTGGGAATGGTCTATGCAAATGAAGATCAGGTGATCTTATACGATGGAGGGACCAAAGACTATGTACGACAGAGTCAGGATGTTCCGAAAGACAGTAAAAATTCATTGATGGATCAGCTTCTTGGCAAAAATGGAAAGTAGGAGTAATCTATGTCAAGACATCGCAGACGGCTGTCCAGGAGACAGCGTGGCATTCTGAAGATGAAACGAAAACTGGCACTTTTGTTTGTTGTGATCGTACTGCTTCTTATGGGAATCATTGTACGACTGGTCTATATCAACAGAGTCAGCGGCGAGCAGTATAAGAAGAGAGTTCTTGCACAGCAGGATACCAAAAGTCAGACACTTCCTTATAAAAGGGGAGATATTTATGACCGGAACGGAACTGTTCTGGCAACCAGTGAAAAAGTATATAATCTGATCCTGGATCCGGGTGTCCTATGGAAAAACTATGACGAGGATGCCAAGAAGGACTGTGTGGAGCCAACCTTAAGTGCGTTGGTGGAGTACTTCGATCTGGATCGAAGCGAATTGAATACGATCATGCAGGAGAAAAAGGACAGTCATTATGTCATGCTGAAAAAGCAGCTGACCAAATCGGAAGTGCAGGATTTTGAAGAAGCAATGGATGATAAGGACAGCAGAATCGAAGGTGTGTGGCTGGAAGATACTTACATCAGAAGGTATCCTTATGATTCTCTGGCATGTAACGTGATCGGATACACGGTATCCGGAAATGTGGGACAGTACGGAATCGAGCAGCAGTATTCTGATACACTGAACGGTGAGGATGGGCGTACCTACAATTATCTGAATGAAGACCTGGAGCAGGAGAAAAATGTCCGTGCAGCCGTGGATGGAGATTCTGTCATGTCCACGATTGATGTGACCCTGCAGGAGATCGTGGAAAAAGCAATCGATGATTTCCAGGAAAAATATACGAATAATTTTCGTGAGGGAGAAGCTGGAAGTAAGACGGCAGCAGCCATTATGATGGATCCCAATACAGGAGAGATCCTTGCCATGGCAAGCAACCGGAAATATGATCTGAACCAGCCTTATGATCTGGTGGCAAATGGAATCGCCACACAGGAAGAATCAGATGCCATGACAGAGGAAGAACGGCTGGATAAGCTCAATGAGCTGTGGCGTAACTTCTGTGTCAGTGATACTTATGAGCCAGGTTCCACCGCAAAGCCGATCACAGTGGCAGCGGCGCTGGAAAGCGGTGTGGTTCATGACGGGGATACATTTCTGTGTGATGGACGTCAGAATGTGGGCGGTCATGAGATCTGGTGTGCAAAGAAGATCGGTCATGGTGTGATAGACCTGGAAGGTTCTTTGAAGTTTTCCTGCAATGATGCCCTGATGCAGATTGCCGCAAAGCTTGGAGAAGAGGAATATTCTAAATATCAGAATCTGTTTAACCTGGGACTTCGTACTGGTATTGACCTGCCAGGTGAAGCACGTACAGACAGTCTGATCTACTATGCCAAGGATCTGGCACCCAGTGATAATCTGGCCATGGGGGCTACAGACCTGGCAACCAATTCCTTTGGGCAGAACTTTAATGTGACTATGGTACAGTTGATCTCAGCATTTTCTGCGACCATCAACGGTGGTTATTATTATCAGCCCCATGTAGTGAAGAAAATTATGGACAGTAATGGAGGTACGGTAAAAAATGTAGAGCCGATCCTTTTAAGACGTCCTATTTCTTCCAAGACTTCTGCATTGATCCGTCAGTATCTGTATGCAACCATGTATGGTCCGCAGGATGCCAATGGAAATAATGCAACTGGTCGTGCTGCCCGGATCGCAGGATATGCCATGGGTGGTAAAACGGGTACCGCAGAGAAGATCCCGAGGGATAAGACCAACTACCTGGTTTCCTTTATTGGATTTGCACCGGCGGACAGCCCGCAGGTGGTTCTTTATGTGGTTGTAGATGAACCGAATGCACCGAAGCAGTCTACCAGCTCCTTTGCACAGGAGATCTGGAAAAATATTATGAAACAGGCACTTCCATACCTGAATATCTATCCGACAGAGGAGATTCCGGAGGATATGAAGGCTGAAGTGGAGGCAGAACAGGCAGCAGCTGCAGAGGCGGCAGCTTCTGAGGAGGAATCTTCGGAAGAGGAAAGTGCCCTTCCGGAAGGAACGGTAGTGGATCCGCAGACAGGGGAGACCGTACAGATGCCTGACCCGGACAGTGTGGATCAGAGTGATGACTCTGTGCTGGGAGACGCACCGGTTAATGAAAATCTGGAAAATGTGGAACCGGCAGATGCTACGGAAGATACAGCAGACGCCAATCCTACTGAATAAGAATGCAAAACACCTCATAAAATGGAGAAAACCATATGATGGGGTGTTTTTTTGCATTGCAGGACTTTTCATAGAAAAAAGATCGTGATCGTATTTGGCATCTGCCTGCTTCTGTTGTCGATCCTGGCAGGAAGACTGGTGTATCTGATGATCTTTGAGGCAGAGTATTATCAGAATCTGGCGAAGGATCTTCACGAAAGAGAACGAAGTATTAAGGCGGCCAGAGGGCGGATCCTGGATCGGAACGGGACAGTTCTTGCAGATAACCAGACAGTCTGCACCATTTCCGTGATCCACAGTCAGATCAAAGACCCGGAAGGTGTGATCGATATGCTCTGTGAGGAACTAAAGCTTCCGGAAGAGACTGTACGCAAACGGGTGGAAAAGATCAGTTCTATTGAACGAATCAAATCCAATGTGAAGAAGGAAACAGGGGATGCTATTCGCGCCTGTGGATATGACGGTGTAAAAGTAGATGAAGATTTCAAACGATATTATCCTTACGGAGAACTGGCGTCCAAAGTACTTGGATTTACGGGAAGCGATAATCAGGGAATCATCGGACTGGAAGTAAAGTATGACGAATATATGGAAGGAATCCCGGGCACGATTCTTACGCTGACTGATGCAAGAGGGATCGAACTTGAAAATACAAAGGAAGACCGGGTAGAACCGGTGCCGGGTAACGATCTGGTGATCAGTCTGGATTATAATATTCAGATGTATGCCCAGCAGGAGGCGGAGAAGGTCATGGAAGCCAAGGGGGCAGACTATGTGTCGATTCTGATACTGAACCCCCAGAATGGAGAAATCTATGCCTGTGCCAATGTGCCGGAATTTGACCTGAATGATCCTTTTACATTGAATACGGGAGTGGATACTTCGGCCATGACAGATCAGCAAAAGCAGGATGCCTTGAACCAGATGTGGAGAAATCAGTGCGTCAATGATACCTATGAGCCGGGATCCACTTTCAAAATATTTACTTCTTCGGCGGCCTTGCTGACGGGTACATCCAAGCTGACAGACCAGTATTACTGTCCAGGTTATAAGATCGTGGAAGACCGGCGGATCCGTTGTCATAAAGCAGGTGGACATGGGAGTGAGGACTTTACCAAAGCTTTGGAGAACAGCTGTAATCCGGCTTTGATGGAAATGGGGCTTCGCATGGGCGTTGACAGGTTTTATCAGTGCTTTTCAGATTATGGACTTCTGTCATTGACCGGCATTGATATTCCGGGCGAGGCAGGCACCATTATGCATAAGCTTGATAACATCGGCGAAGTGGAACTGGCGACCATGACCTTTGGACAGTCGTTTCAGATCACACCGGTACAACTGGCGGTGATGGCAAGCTCGGTGGTCAATGGAGGACGTCGGATCACACCGCATTTTGGAGTAGCAGTACAGGATCAGGAAGGAAAGATCTTGAAGGAATTTTCTTATCCTGTGAAGAAAGGAATCGTTACAGAAAAGGTGTCTGAGCAGATGCGGGAAATATTGGAAAAAGTAGTAGCAGAAGGATCAGGAAAGAAAGCCTATCTGGAAGGCTACCGGATCGGTGGAAAGACAGCGACTTCTCAGACCTTGCCCAGAAGTGCCCATAAATATATTTCTTCATTTCTTGGATTTGCACCAGCCAATGATCCACAGGTGCTGGCCGTGTGCATTGTCCATGATCCTCAGGGCATCTACTACGGTGGAACGGTCTGTGCACCTGTGGTGCGGACAATATTTGAAAATATTTTACCTTATCTGGGGATTGAGAAGACTTTTTGAAAGCGGATAACGGGAGTCGAACCCGCCTGTTCAGCTTGGGAAGCTGACATTCTACCGATGAACTATATCCGCATATAAGATTATCTTACACCTGTACTGATAAAAATGCAAGACCGATGGTTGATAAATTCGCCTGAAAGACGTATACTGATTACTGTTCAGAGTCGTGGGAATGGGGCTCTGAACAGTAATATATATTTTCGAAATGAAAAAAAGAAAACAAATGAATATGAGGTGTTGATTATGTTGAATTTTGGTGTGATTGCCCCATTGCTGATCTCTTTTGTGATCAGTGCGGCTGCAGGTCCGAAGATCATCGGAATCCTTAGGAGGCTGAAAGCAGGACAGACGGTGAGGGATGATGGTCCGCAGACTCATCTGAAGAAGAATGGAACTCCTACCATGGGAGGTATTATTTTCCTGCTGGGTGTGGTGGTGACCTGCCTGTTTTATGTAAAAGATTATCCAAAGATCATTCCGGTATTATTTATGACTGTAGGATTTGGTATTGTAGGATTTTTGGATGACTATATTAAAGTGGTCCTGAAGCGTTCCGAAGGGCTGACACCAGGACAGAAGATGGCAGGACAGCTGGTGGTGACGGCTGTATTTGCATATTATATGGTGAAATATTCGGAAGCAGGGCTGACGATGCTGGTACCGTTCTGCCCGGGACTGACCATTGATCTTGGCTGGCTTTCCATTCCGCTTCTGTTCTTTGTCGTGATCGGAACAGTCAATGGAACCAACTTTACGGATGGACTTGATGGCCTGGCTTCCAGTGTTACGGTGATTGTTGCTGTATTTTTCTCTGTAGTCGCACTGGGAACGGGAACAGGCATTGCACCGGTGACACTGGCAGTTGCAGGTGGACTTCTTGGATTCCTTCTGTTTAATGTATATCCGGCAAGTGTATTCATGGGAGACACCGGTTCATTGGCGTTGGGCGGATTCGTGGCATCAGTGGCATATATGCTGAATATGCCACTGTTCCTTCTGCTGGTTGGACTGATCTATATGGTTGAGGTGCTATCTGTGATCATTCAGGTCACTTATTTCAAAGCGACTCATGGTAAGCGGTTTTTCAAGATGGCTCCGATCCATCATCATTTTGAAAAATGCGGATGGTCTGAGACTCGTGTGGTAACAGTATTTTCTATTATAGAAGCATTTTGCTGTCTGATCGCACTGGCAGCAATGTAAGGAGGCACTATGGAATTTGCAGACACAAAGGCGCTGGTCATTGGAACCGGGATCAGTGGATTGTCAGCGGTATCTCTGCTGGAGCGAAAAGGTGCGCAGGTGATCCTGTTTGATGCCAATGAAAAACTGAAATGTGCAGATGTAAAAGCAAAATTAAAAGCAGACAGTCAGGCACAGATCGTGATCGGAACTCTGCCGGAAGGCTTGCTGGACACGGTGGATCTGGTAATCCCAAGTCCTGGAGTCCCGATGGATATTCCAATGATGCTGGAGATCAGAAGGCGTGAGATTCCAGTCTGGGGTGAGATCGAACTTGGATATCGCTGCGGACAGGGGAGTATTGCAGCGATCACCGGAACGAATGGAAAGACCACGACGACAACCCTTGTGGGGCAGATCCTGAAAAATTATAATCCACATACCTATGTGGTGGGAAATATCGGCATGCCATATGCAGATGTGGCGGACGGTATGGAGCCGGACGCTATGACGGCAGCAGAGATCAGCAGCTTTATGCTGGAGAGCATTGTAGAGTTTCATCCGAAAGTCAGTGCGATCCTTAATATTACGCCGGATCATCTGAATCGTCATCATACTATGGATAATTATATTGCGGCCAAGGAACGGATCGCAGAGAATCAGACGAAGGCAGATACCTGCGTGCTGAACTATGACGATGAATTGCTGCGGGCATATGGGGAAAACTGTCCGGCAGATGTTCTGTTTTTCAGCCGACTGCATAAACTGGAACATGGCGTAGACCTGGAAGATGGTTATCTTGTGCTGAAAGATGATGGAAGAAAAGAACAGATCTGCCATGTGGATGAGCTTCATATTCTCGGTGGACACAATCATGAAAATGCCATGGCAGCCATCGCCATTACCCATCGAATGGGCGTGCCTGTGGATGTGATCCGTAAGACGCTGCTGGAGTTTTGTGCGGTGGAACACCGGATCGAATTCGTGGAAGAAATTGCTGGTGTGGCATATTATAATGATTCCAAGGGAACCAACCCGGATGCGGCGATCAAAGGGATTCAGGCCATGAACCGTCCTACCTATCTGATCGGCGGAGGGTATGATAAGGGTTCAGAGTATGATGAGTGGATCGAGGCATTTGATGGAAAAGTGAAAGAACTGGTGCTGATCGGTGTGACAGCGCAGAAGATTGCTGACTGTGCAAGAAAGCACGGATTTGAGCATATTGTGTTTGCGGATTCTCTGGAAGATGCGGTGAAAGAGTGTGCGGCAAGAGCCGGATCCGGTGACGCTGTGCTTCTGTCTCCGGCCTGTGCAAGCTGGGATATGTTCAAAAGCTTTGAGCAGCGCGGAGAATTATTTAAAAAATATGTGAGGGATCTGATGGCATGACAGACCTGCATCAAAGAAATGGTGATACAAAAGAATCCATTGATTATGTACTTCTGATTCTGGTATTGCTTCTTGTGGTGTTCGGGCTTGTGGTGCTGTACAGTACCAGTGCTTACAATGGCAGGGTCAAATTTGCTGACCCTGCCTATTATTTACGTAAACAGTTTTTTGCGACCAGTATCGGACTCTTTTCCATGTATCTGGTGTCCTGTATGGATTATCGGAGGCTTCAGAATTATGCCTGGATCGGATATGGAATTGCGCTGATGCTGTCCACAGCCGTGTTGTTTGTCGGACGGGAATATAATGGATCCAAACGGTGGCTGGCACTGGGCCCTCTGTCCTTCCAGCCTTCTGAGTACGCAAAACTGGCGGTGGTCGTTCTGCTGGCTGCTATTGTAAGCCGTAATGCATCTCATATGAAATCATGGAAATATATGTTTCTTGTGATCCTTCTGATCCTTCCGGTTGTGGGGCTGGTAGGATCCAACAACTTGAGTACGGCAATTATTATTCTTGGAATCGCAGTGATCCTGATCTTTGTTGCAAATCCACAGTTTTTACCTTTTCTATGGATCGGCGGCACAGGAGTGGGATTCATCGGTATTTTCCTGAGTTTGGAATCCTACCGGCTGGAACGGCTGGCCATCTGGCGGAATCCGGAATTATACGAAAAAGGATATCAGACCATGCAGGGACTCTATGCTATCGGTTCTGGTGGACTCTTCGGTGTGGGATTGGGAGAAAGCATGCAGAAGCTGGGCTTTGTGCCAGAGGCACAGAACGATATGATCTTTTCAATCATCTGTGAGGAACTGGGGCTTACAGGTGCAGTGGCAGTGCTGGTGATCTTCGGGCTTCTGATCTGGCGGCTCATGGTGATCGCCACTTGGACGAAGGATTTGTTTGGAGCTCTCCTGGCGGCAGGAGTTATGGGGCATATTATGATCCAGGTGATTCTGAATGTAGCAGTGGTGACCAATACGATTCCGAATACGGGAATCACTCTTCCGTTTGTCAGCTATGGTGGCACATCTGTCGTTTTTTTGCTGCTGGAGATGGGGATTGCTTTAAGCGTGTCCAGGGGTGTGCGGAAGGAACACTGATAGTGGCAGTGTTACAGAGCAGGAACACTGACAGGCATTTTTTGCATATACTGGTATATAACGGATGACCTGAAGGCGGGTCCAAAGGAGAGGGATGTGGACGAAAACAGAATTGTGATCAGCGGACCACAGAGAATGCAGGGAGAATTACTGGTACAGGGTTCCAAAAATGCGGCACTTCCGATCCTGGCGGCAGCAGTGTTGGCTGACGGAATCTTTGTTCTGCATCACTGCCCGGAAATCTCCGATGTGGATCATATGCTGGAACTGCTGCAGACAGCGGGCTGCCGGGTCAGACGGGAAGGTCATATGGTGATTCTGGACACCAGAAGTCTTGATAATCACAGAATCACAGGATCAGGAGCGGGAAAGATGCGTTCCACCATCACCTTGCTTGGAAGTATGCTGGGAAGGCTTCATCAGGTAGAGATCCCTTATCCTGGCGGTTGTACCATTGGAAAGCGGCCCATTGATCTCCATCTAAGCGGCCTTAGACTGCTGGGCGCGGATTTTCGCCAGGAGGAACATACCCTGTGCGGATCAGCGGACCGGCTTCACGGAGCGCAGATCTGTCTTCATTTTCCAAGTGTGGGAGCTACGGAGAACCTGATGCTGGCGGCGGTACTCTCAGAGGGTGTGACAGTGATTCATGGGGCGGCCATGGAACCGGAGATCTGTGTGCTGGCAGAATTCTTACGGAAAATGGGAGCAAAAGTGAGGGGAGATGGAACACCTTGTGTGACCATTGAAGGAGTGAAAAAGCTGGATGCAGTGGAATATATCATTCCGTCTGACCGAATCGTGGCAGGAACCTATCTGCTTGGTGCGCTGATCACCAGAGGAGACGTAAAGCTTCTTCATCTGCCAGTGCAGCATCTGGGGACACTGCCCCATCTGCTGGAACAGATGGGAGCAGTCGTAGAGAGCGGGAAGGACTGGATCCATGTACAGATGGAGAAACGCTGCCGCCCGATCCCGAATATTGTGACAGCTCCGTTTCCGGGATTTTCCACCGATCTTCAGTCGGCATTGATGGCAGTGTTGTCCACGGCGGATGGTATCAGTTTTGTAGAAGAAAAAATATTTGAAGCCCGGTTTCAGATCGTGCCGGAGCTTATGAAGATGGGGGCATCCATTGTAAATCAGGACAGTTTTGCGCTGATCGAGGGAGTCCGGAGACTTTCAGGAGCGAAGGTGCAGGCAAGAGAACTGCGGGGAGGCGCGGGCCTTATTATGGCAGCGCTGGCAGCAGAAGGGGAGACTGTTATGGAAGGCATGGAATATGTGCGCCGGGGCTATGAAGATATAAAAGGGGATTTGAAATCACTGGGAATCGTGATATACTGAACGCATGTGGAAAAAAGAAACAAAAACAAAGACAGTAAAAAAATTGATCGTGGTACTGGCGGCACTGGCAGTACTGTTCATATTGGGATTATCTTTTGCAGGTGTTTTCCGGGTGCGGCAGGTGACTGTGACCGGAAATGCCTACTATACCAAGGAAGAAGTAGTGGATCTGCTGCTGGATGAAGGAAGTCTTCAGAATACGCTTCTGGTATATCTTCGGTATAAATATCAGGAGCATCCGGAGATTCCGTTTATCGATGATTTTGAAGTGACCATGGATTCCTGGCAGAGCCTGAAGATCCGGGTCTATGAGAAAAATATGGTAGGTTATGTGCGCTATCTGGGGCAGAATGTGTATTTTGACAAAGATGGCATCGTGGTGGAGAGTTCTACCCAGGAACTGGAGGGAATCCCACAGATCAGCGGTGTGACCTTTGACAGTCTTGCCATACATCAGCCATTAAGCGTGGAAGATCCGACGATTTTTGATACGATTCTAAGCATTACGAAGCTTCTGACCAAATATGATCTGGATCCGGATGAGATCCGGTTTGGAGCAGGAGGTGAACTGTTCCTTCAACTGGGAGATGTGAAAGTGGCACTGGGAACCGGGGAGAATCTGGATGAGAAGATTTCCAGACTCAAACAGCTGGAGGGAGATCTTAAGGACAAGTCCGGTACGCTTCATATGGAAAACTATACAGACGAGACAACGCATATTTCCCTGGAGTCGGCAAAGTAAAGCAGTAATTATGATTTTTTTCAAAAATTTGTTGCGCATTTTAAGAAAAGAAGCTATGATATAAAGTAATGTAAGATGGCGTGGGAAAGCGCTATTTGAAGGAGGATATAGCCTTGTTGGAAATCATGACGAATGAAACAGAAGCAGCTGCACGAATCATTGTGATCGGCGTTGGTGGTGCAGGAAATAATGCTGTAAATAGAATGGTAGAGGAACAGATCGGCGGAGTAGAATTTATCGGTGTGAACACGGACAAGCAGGCACTGAAGCTCTGCAAGGCTCCGACGGCGATCCAGATCGGCGAGAAGCTGACCAAAGGACTGGGAGCAGGTGCAAAGCCTGAGATCGGTGAAAAGGCGGCAGAAGAGAGTATTGAAGAGCTCAAAGAAGCAATCCAGGGTGCAGACATGGTATTTGTAACCTGTGGTATGGGTGGCGGAACCGGAACCGGTGCAACTCCTGTTCTGGCAAGAGCAGCTAAAGAGATGGGAATCCTGACGGTTGGTGTTGTGACCAAGCCGTTCCGTTTTGAAGCAAAGCAGAGAATGAACAATGCACTGGCAGGTATCGAGAAGCTGAAAGCTTCCGTAGATACTCTGATCGTGATCCCGAACGATAAGCTTCTGGAGATCGTGGACCGCAGAACTACCATGCCGGAGGCACTGAAGAAAGCAGATGAAGTATTGCAGCAGGCAGTACAGGGTATTACTGACCTGATCAATCTGCCGGCACTGATCAATCTGGATTTCGCAGACGTACAGACCGTCATGACAGACAAGGGTATCGCACATATTGGTATTGGTACTGCAAGAGGAGACGACAAGGCTCTGGAGGCAGTAAAACAGGCAATCACCAGTCCGCTTCTGGAGACGACCATCGCAGGAGCATCTCATGTGATCATCAATGTATCCGGAGATATTTCTCTGATCGATGCCAACGAGGCAGCAAGCTATGTACAGGAGCAGGTAGGCGAGGATGCAAACGTGATCTTTGGTGCAATGTATGACTCCACCAATTCTGATGAAGTAAGCATCACTGTAATTGCAACAGGTCTGCAGGATAATGCCAACAAGTCTGTCCTGCCGAATTATCGTCCGGTAACTCAGAAAGCTCCGCAGCCGACTGCAGCCGCTTCAACAGCAACACAGAATCCGGTAAAACCGGAGTTCAAGACCAAACCGGTACAGCCGCTTCCGGGACTGAAGACGTTTAAGAAGCCGGAGAGTACCATAGAAGAACAGGAGATCAAGATTCCGCAGTTCTTTCAGAAAAACAGATAGATAATAAAGGATATATCAGACACCCACTATGTGCCGAAAACGCCTGAGGCGTGGGCATGTAATGGGTGTTTCTTTGAATAGATATATGGGAAGAGGATAGACTATATGGGAACAATACCGATTACAGGACATACGGGACTGACCTGTCTGCTGGGGCAGCCGGTGGCACACAGCGTTTCGCCTGAGATGCACAATGAATCCTTCCGTTATCACGGACTGGACTATGTATATCTGGCATTTGATGTGGCGCCGGAACAATTTGAGGCAGCAGTGGATGGGCTCATTACCTTTAATGCCAGAGGATGGAACTGTACCATGCCTCACAAGCGGCGGATGTTTGAACGGGTAGACAAGCTCTCCAAAGAAGCGGAACTGATCGGAGCAGTTAATACGGTAGTGCAGGAAAATGGTGTTCTGACCGGGTTTAATACGGATGGAAAAGGATATATGACTGCGGTAACAGATGCAGGCTTCGATATTATCGGAAAGAAGATGACGCTTCTGGGGACCGGAGGGGCAGCGGCTTCGATCATCACTCAGGCGGCGCTGGATGGAGTGCTGAAAATCGATGTGATTGCCAGAAAAGGTAATTCATGGAACGCAGTGGAGCAGGTCATCCATCGGGTGAACAGCCGGACAGACTGTAAGGTCTGTATGTATGAACTGAAGGATGAGGTGCAGATGAGAAAGAGCATCGATGAGAGTGCCATTCTGATCAATGCGTCCTCTGTAGGCATGAGTCCCCATGAAGAGGGCTGCCTGGTGCCGGATGTAAGTTACTTTCATCCGGAACTGATCGTGTCGGATGTGATCTACCAGCCGAGGAAGACCAGACTTCTTCAGATGGCAGAATCAGTTGGATGCCCGACATTCAACGGCATGTATATGCTGCTCTATCAGGGAGCCTATGCGTTTGAACTGTGGACCGGTAAACCGATGCCGGTAGAACTGGTAAAAAATAAGTATTTTAAGTAGGGATAAAGAGATGAAACGAACATTCAAATTAAGTACAGGTGTTTTTGGCGAAGGAGATCCGAAGATCTGTGCGCCTATCGTAGGCAGAACAAAAGAAGATGTTTTTAAGGCTGCAGAGGTTATTGCGAAGACAGAAGCGGATGTGGTGGAATGGCGGGGAGACTGGTTCGACCGTGTGGAAGACAGGGATGAACTGCTCGAAGTGCTACAGGGAATCCGCGGACGGATCAGAGAAAAAGCACTGCTTTTCACGCTCCGGACAGTCTATGAAGGTGGACAGCTTGCAGTGATGAAAGATACTTACTATGAGTTGAATGAACGGGCTGCCAGATCCGGCTATGTGGATCTGGTAGATGTGGAAGCATTCCGGGAGGAGGAACGGACATCAGAAGAGATCAGAAAACTTCAAAGCGCAGGTGTTCATGTGATCGCATCTTTTCACAATTTTGACCGGACACCGGACAGAGAAGAACTGATCCGCCGTCTGACCAGGATGCAGGAGATGGGAGCAGATGTGGCGAAGATCGCAGTGATGCCACAGAGCCGGGAAGATGTGATGACACTGATGGAAGCAACCATGGAGGCAGACCATTCTCTGGATATTCCGGTAGTGACCATGTCCATGGGTCGTCTGGGAGTCTTAAGTCGTCTGGCAGGAACCCTGACAGGTTCAGCTATGACCTTTGCGAGTGTGGGAGAAGCATCCGCACCGGGTCAGATTCCCATCGAGCAGATGAGAGTATTTTGTCAGCTTTTGTCTATGAAATAGAAAAGCAGGCTGCACCGTTTGACACGGTTCGCGGCCTGCTTTTTTTATAATGTTGTCTATCATAAGAGAGAGGACAGCAAGTGTATTATGAAGTTTATGTAGATGTACTGTTTGTGGAAAATCTGTGGGTCAACGTGTGTCTCTTGCTTCTCACATCCAGACTGATGGGGTATCAGACAGACAGAAAACGGATCGCAGCCGGAGCAGCACTGGGAAGCATGGGAGCCTGTCTGCTGGAAACAGGTTCGGCTTATCTGACAACAGCAGGATGGTTTCTGGGGACGATTCTTACGGCGGCAGTCATGGTCCGGACCGCATACGGAAAAAGGAACACATACATAAAGTGTCTGGTCGTGTTATATCTGGAAGGATGGCTGCTTGGCGGTACGGTCCGGTATCTGGAACAGTTTTACGTGCCGGCGGGGCTTATGATGGCAGGAGGTTCGATGGTGCTTGCAGGTATCCTGCTGGCTGTCGAGTGGGTGCTGGTGAAGCTTCGGGAGCGAGAGGATATCATCTGTCCGGTGGCATTGTATCTGGGGGAGGCATCGATCAGCACCGAGGGACTTGTGGATACAGGAAATTCCCTGCGGGATCCTGTGAGCGGTCGGCCGGTCAGCGTCTGTACGGAACCGGTGCTGCAGGCACTTGTGGAGAAGTCCGGAAAAGAGCTTTTTCCGCGATTTATTCCTTATCAGACCGTTGCGGAGCATGGACTTTTAAAAGCGTATGTGCTGGATCGCATGGAAATTACCACAAATACAGGAATCTGTGTGTGCAGGCATCCGATCCTTGCAGGCATGCCTATGGCCAGCAGACAGTATGAGCTGATTCTTCATCAGGAACTTCTGTCCTCCCAGGAGGAGGCAACATGATCATCAAGGTAGCAATACCCAATCAGATCCAATTGAAAGTCGTACCCAGATTCAAAAGTATGTTTCTGGCTCAGAAAGGAGAAATCCATTATATAGGAGGTTCCGAGATTCTTCCACCGCCCTTGAATCCGGTGGAGGAGTCGGAAGCAATACACAATCTTTCAACAGAACAGGAACAGCAGGCAAAAGCCACGCTGATCGAACATAACCTGCGGCTGGTAGTCTACATAGCGAAAAAATTCGACAATACCGGAGTGGGTGTGGAGGATCTGATCTCCATTGGAACCATAGGGCTTATCAAAGCAATCAATACGTTTAACAGTGGAAAGAATGTCAAACTTGCTACCTATGCGTCCCGCTGCATTGAAAATGAGATCCTGATGTATCTGAGAAGAAACAGCAAGCTTCGGATGGAAGTATCTATTGATGAGCCGCTGAATGTGGACTGGGATGGAAATGAACTGCTGCTTTCGGATATTCTGGGAACGGATGAAGACATTATTTACCGAGATCTGGAAAATGAAGTGGAACGAAAGCTTCTAAGAAAAGCGTTGGGAAAATTATCCAGACGGGAGCGGATGATCATCGAACTGCGGTTTGGACTTAATCATCCTTCCGGGCAGGAGATGACCCAGAAGGAAGTGGCGGATCTTCTGGGAATTTCTCAGTCCTACATCTCGCGGCTGGAGAAGAAGATCATCGGAAGACTGAAAAAAGAGATCGTAAGATACGAGTAGATGGAATAGGGGATTATTTCAGATAGTTCCGCATGGTCTTCAGTGCATTTTTTTCCAGACGGCTGACCTGAGCCTGGGAGATATGGATCTCCTCAGCCACCTCCATCTGGGTCTTCCCTTCAAAGAAGCGAAGATCGATGATGTGATGTTCTCTTGGGGTCAGCCGCTTCATGGCCTCGGATAAGGACAGATTTTCCACCCAGTTGTCTTCTTTATTTTTTTTATCGCTGATCTGATCCATCACATAGAGGGTGTCTCCGCCTTCTGTATAGACTGGATCAAAGAGGCTCACCGGGCTTTGAATGGCATCCAGTGCATATACAATATCTTCGGCAGCGATGCCGGTGGCAGCGGAGATTTCCTGAATGGTCGGTTCGGAAGCATGCTCTTTCATAAGCATTTCCCTGGCGTAGATGGCCTTATAGGCTGTATCCCGAAGAGACCGGCTGACCCGGATACTGTTGTTGTCCCGAAGATACCGGCGGATCTCACCCACGATCATAGGCACTGCATAAGTACTGAATTTTACATCCATGGTACAGTCAAAATTGTCGATGGCTTTCATGAGGCCAATGCAGCCGATCTGAAATAAGTCATCGGCATTTTCACTGCTGGATGAGAACCGTTTGATCACGCTTAAGACCAGACGGAGATTGCCTTTAATATAAATCTCCCTGGCCTCCTGATCTCCTTTTTTAATCCGCTCGAATAACAGCTTCTTTTCATCATTGGTAAGGAGCGGCAGTTTGGATGTGTTGACTCCGCAGATTTCCACCTTGTTGATAAGCATACAGTTCCCTCCTGACTTGTTAAAAGCATTTCCCAAAATAAATGGGTTATGCAGAAAATACAGAAAAAACTATTTCCATATTTTTCTTGGAGAGAGCACCTTTTCTGCTGTGATCTCCACCAGTACAATATCAGGACCGATCTGACAGATACAGTTCCAGGGAATGATATATTCCTGATCCGGACAGAGAAGACCACACAGTCTTGGGGGACCAGGCACGATGATGGAACAGATCTGACCACTACACTCATCAATGACCAGATCACAGATCTGGCCAAGCTTCTTGCAGTCACATCGGTTGATCACATCTTTTTCTTTTAATTCACAGAATCTCATCGGAATATCTCCATGCACCATTGTTTGTTAAAGCATATGCTTCTTTGAGTCTTTCATTGACAGAAAAGTGCAGCCTGTTATATACTGAACAACAAAGAAGGAGGGGTTTCATGAAGTGTCCATATTGCGGAAAAGACAATACAAGAGTCATTGATTCCAGACCTGCGGATGATGGGGATTCCATTCGCCGGAGAAGAGAATGCGATGAATGTCATAAACGGTTTACTACTTATGAAAAGGTAGAGACGATCCCGATGATCGTGATCAAAAAAGATAATAACAGAGAGACTTATGACCGGGCCAAGATCGAGGGCGGAGTATTCCGTGCCTGTCACAAGAGACCGGTATCAGCCGCACAGATCGAAGCTATGATCGATGATGTGGAATCAAGTATTTTCAGCAAAGAGGAACGTGAGATCTCCAGCCGTCAGATCGGGGAAATGGTTATGGAAAAGCTGAAAGACCTGGATTCTGTGGCTTATGTCAGGTTTGCTTCTGTGTACAGAGAGTTCAAAGATGTGAATACATTTATGGATGAACTGAAAAAAATGCTGAAGTAGAATGAAGAAAGTTTGAAAAAACAGTTGAAATAATGGATGTTCTATTATAAAATAGGATAAAGTGTGGGGACTGCGCATTGCCCCGTATAACATAAGGAGGACGAATTAACATGATTTCTGCAGGAGATTTCAGAAATGGCGTTACACTGGAGATCGAAGGTAACGTTTATCAGATTTTAGAGTTTCAGCATGTAAAACCGGGTAAAGGTGCTGCATTTGTGAGAACCAAACTTAAAAATATCATCAACGGCGGTGTAGTTGAGAAGACTTTCCGTCCGACCGAGAAATTCCCGGCAGCACGTATTGACCGTGTAGACATGCAGTATCTGTACAGTGATGGAGATCTGTTCCACTTCATGAACGTGGAGAACTACGATCAGATCGCACTGAACAGCGAAGATGTGGGAGATTCCCTGAAGTTTGTAAAAGAGAACGAGATGGTTAAGATCTGTTCTCACAACGGTAACGTATTCGCAGTAGAGGCTCCGCTGTTTGTAGAGCTTGAGATCACAGATACTGAGCCGGGCTTCAAAGGTGATACCGCAACAGGTGCTACCAAACCGGCAACCGTTGAGACTGGTGCAGTTGTTAACGTTCCGCTGTTCGTTGAGACCGGAAACAAGATCAAGATCGACACCAGAACCGGTGAGTATCTGTCCAGAGTTTAATTCTGGTTTATAAGGAAAATCCATACAGGAAGGCAGAATGTTCTATTGCAACATCTGCCTTCTTTTATTTTTGTTACAGAAAACAATGACAAAAAATATGTTACATCAGTAAGAACATATATTGTTAGATTCTGTGAAAAACCGCTTGAAAAAGTGGCGGCTAGTTGCTACAATGGAAAACGGCAGAATTTGCGTTATTTAATAATATATGTGATGGAGGGCTAAAAATGAGTAATACAGCACAGACCTTGGCAAGTGGCAGAATTGCAGCGCTGCTTGACGAGAACAGCTTTGTTGAGATTGGCGCAGCAGTTACTGCACGTGCGACAGATTTCAACATGAACAACACAGATACTCCTTCTGACGGCGTAATCACAGGTTACGGACTGATCAATGAGAGTCTTGTGTATGTGTACAGTCAGGATGCTTCCGTGCTGGGAGGCTCCATGGGCGAGATGCACGCAAAGAAAATTACAAAAATCTATGATATGGCTATGAAGATGGGAGCACCGGTGATCGGTCTTGTTGACTGTGCAGGTCTTCGTCTTCAGGAAGCAACTGATGCACTGAACGCATTTGGAGAGCTGTACCTGAAACAGGCAATGGCATCCGGTGTTGTTCCGCAGATCACAGCAGTATTTGGAACCTGTGGCGGCGGTATGGCAGTAGCATCTGCTATGTCTGACTTTACCTTTATGGAGTCCAAGAAAGCAAAACTTTTTGTAAACTCCCCGAATGCACTGGAAGGAAACGATGCATCCAAATGTGATACTGCTTCTGCAAAATTCCAGAGCGAGGAAGTTGGAAATGTTGATGTTGTAGCTGAAGAGGCTGAACTGATCACCAAGATCCGTGATCTGGTATCTCTGCTCCCGGCTAACAACGAAGATGATCTTTCCTATATGGACTGCGAGGATGATCTGAACAGAGTATGTGCAGATCTGGAAGCTTCTGCTGCAGATCCGGCAATTACCCTGCCGATGATCTCTGACTCCGGAATCTTCTTTGAGACCAAAGCAGAGTATGGAAAAGATATGGTGACCGGATTCATCAAACTGAACGGAACCACCGTAGGAGCAGTTGCTAACCGTTCTACCCTGTACGATGAGGAAGGCAATGCAGTTGAAGAGTTCAATGCAGAGATCTCTGCAAGAGGATGCGAAAAAGCAGCAAAATTCGTAGAGTTCTGTGATGCTTTCAATATTCCGGTACTGACTCTGACCAACGCAGCCGGCTTCAAGGCAACCAAATGCTCTGAGAAGAAGATGGCTGCAGCTGCTGCAGCACTTACCTATGCATTTGCAGAGGCAACTGTGCCGAAGGTAAATGTAGTAGTTGGAAAAGCTTACGGAAGCGCATATGTGACTATGAACAGCAAAGGTCTTGGCGCTGATGTTGTATACGCATGGCCGAATGCAAAAATCGGTATGATGGGTGCAAAACTTGCAGTGAAAGTAATGTATCCGGAAGCTGACGCAAAAGAGCTGAGAGAGAAAGAAGCTGCTTATGCAGAACTTCAGAACAGTGTTGCTTCAGCAGCAAAGAGAGGTTATGTTGACAGTGTGATCGAAGCACAGGATACCAGAAAATACGTGATCGGTGCATTTGAGATGCTGTACACCAAGAGAGAAGACCGTCCCTTTAAAAAACATGGAACCGTGTAGAGCGAGGTGAATCATATGAAACAGAAATTAAGAAAGATCCTTGCGCTGCTAGTGCTTTCTGTATCGGTTCTGGGTCTGACTGCCTGCGGAAGTGCAAATGACAGTGAGACTATCGAGTATGACAGTGCGTATCTTCAGTCTGTATCTGATTTCCTGATCGGAAGCTGGAATGGTCTGTCAGAGGCTGATCTTGATACATATGCAACCATGGATGAGGAAGATGCTCAGTCTATGCTGGACTCTTATGGACTTCCGTTTACCGCTGAAGCATTTACCACCGCTTTTGCAGGTTACGAAGGTTCTATGGAAGAGCTGGGTGCTTATGTAAGTACGGATGGTTATGAGTTTGAGACTAAGAAGGATGAAGTGATCCTGATCACTCACCTGACTTATGAACAGCGCAAAGCGGATCTGGAAATTGTATTCAACAAGAAGAGTGTTGCACAGAGTGTAACTGTAAATCCGGAGTATTCTCTGGGTGAGATTCTTGCAAAAGCAGGAATGAATACACTCCTTGGTATGGGAACTGTATTCGCAGTACTGATCTTGATCAGTCTGGTCATCTACTGCTTCAACTTCATTCCGAATATTCAGGCAAAATTCGGAAAGAAGAAAGAAGAGAAAGCACCAGCCGCAAAACCGGCAGCAGCACCGGCTGCAGCTCCAGTAGCAGCACCGGCAGAGCCGACTGTGGATGAGGGCGAGTTAGTCGCAGCGATCACCGCAGCGATCTGTGCATATACCGGAAGCTCATCTGATGGATTCGTAGTACGTTCCATCCGTCGTGCAGATTCCGCAACCTGGAAAAGAGTATAAGGAAATTAGGAGGATATATTAAGATGAAAAATTATACCATTACCGTAAATGGCACTGTATATGAAGTATCTGTAGAAGAAGGCGGCGCAGGAAGCGCACCGGTTCGCGCAGCAGCTCCGAAGGCAGCACCGAAGGCACCGGCAGCAGCTCCGGCTGCAGCAGCACCGGCAGCAAGTGCTGGTTCTATCGAAGTAACCGCATCTGTACCGGGTAAAGTATTCAAAGTAGAAGCAAGTGCTGGCCAGGCTGTAAAAGCTGGTGATCCGATTGTGATCCTGGAAGCTATGAAGATGGAGATCCCGGTTGTAGCTCCGGAAGACGGAACCGTTGCTGGCATCAACGTATCTGTTGGTGACGCTGTAGAGTCCGGTGATGTATTAGCTACCATGAACTAGGAACATATACGACTGGTATTCTAATTAATCATTGGAGGTTACAACATGAGCTATATTGCTGAAACATTAGGAAATCTCCTGCAGCAGACCGCGTTCTTTAACCTGACCTGGGGAAACTACGTAATGATCGCTGTTGCTTGTGGATTCCTGTATCTGGCTATTGCAAAAGAGTTTGAGCCTCTGCTTCTGGTTCCTATCTCTTTTGGAATGTTGCTGGTAAACATTTATCCTGACATTATGTTGTCAATCGAGGATTCTGCCAACGGAGTCGGCGGACTTCTCTACTATTTCTACACACTGGATGAGTGGGCGATCCTTCCGTCCCTGATCTTTATGGGTGTAGGTGCGATGACAGACTTCGGTCCGCTGATCGCAAACCCGAAGAGCTTCCTGCTTGGTGCAGCTGCTCAGTTCGGTATTTTCGCAGCTTATCTGGGAGCTATGCTTCTTGGCTTCTCTGATAAAGCAGCAGCAGCAATCTCCATTATCGGAGGTGCTGACGGTCCGACTTCCATCTTCCTGGCAGGTAAGCTGCAGCAGACGGCTATTATGGGACCAATCGCAGTAGCGGCATATTCCTATATGTCACTGGTGCCGGTTATCCAGCCGCCTATCATGAAGCTTCTGACCACTGAGAAAGAGCGTAAGATCAAGATGGAGCAGCTTCGTCCGGTATCTAAACTGGAGAAGATCCTGTTCCCGATCATCGTTACGATCATTATTTCTCTGATCCTGCCTACCACCGCTCCGCTGGTTGGTATGCTGATGCTGGGTAACCTGTTCCGTGAGAGCGGTGTGGTTCGTCAGCTGACAGAGACCGCATCCAATGCCCTGATGTATATCGTAGTTATTCTGCTTGGTACTTCCGTAGGAGCTACCACAAGTGCAGAAGCATTCCTGAACCTGGATACCCTGAAGATCGTTGCTCTGGGTCTGATTGCATTTGCATTTGGTACTGCAGCAGGTGTTCTCTTCGGTAAGATCATGTGTAAACTGACCGGAGGAAAGGTAAACCCGCTGATCGGTTCTGCAGGTGTGTCTGCAGTTCCTATGGCAGCCCGTGTATCCCAGAAGGTTGGTGCAGAGGCTGATCCGACCAACTTCCTTCTGATGCATGCAATGGGACCGAACGTAGCCGGTGTTATCGGTACTGCAGTTGCAGCCGGAACTTTCATGGCTATTTTCGGAGTATTCTAAGCTGCTGACGGAAAAGGACAAATTTGTAGGAGGAATAGAAAATGACTGAAATCGCTAAAAAGCCGATTAAAATAACAGAGACTATCCTGCGTGACGCACATCAGTCTCTGATCGCTACCCGTATGTCAACTGAGCAGATGCTTCCGATCATCGAAAAGCTTGACAACGTAGGATATCATTCCCTGGAGTGCTGGGGTGGAGCTACTTTCGATGCTTCCTTACGTTTCCTGAAAGAGGATCCGTGGGACAGACTTCGTAAGATCCGTGAAAGAGCTAAGAAGACCAAGCTGCAGATGCTGTTCCGTGGACAGAACATTCTGGGATATCGTCCGTATGCAGATGATGTGGTAGAGTATTTTGTACAGAAATCCATCGCAAACGGTATTGATATCATCCGTATCTTTGACTGTCTGAACGAT
>ERZ856578.2845-NODE-2845-length-27351-cov-4.077326_pt1 | contig 27351 bp, 21 predicted proteins | sample MGYA00514384_ERZ856578 | MGnify/ENA primary metagenome ERZ856578 (study PRJEB29103, sample SAMN06111958) | human gut metagenome | biome: human gut; feature: ankylosing spondylitis patient; material: healthy_person | host: Homo sapiens | place: China:Hangzhou... | reverse complement strand
ATGCCCGCCGGTTTAGAGTGTCTTTCAGGGGCCGGCCTGGGGTTCTCTCTATGAAAATCGACTCGGACGCCGACACCTGAACCGGCCTCTATACAGAAAGGGGGCCCGGAGTTTCCGGATAATTTCTCCTCTCTGTCCTATGCGCGGAATCTTTATGTCAGGAAATTTTTTCCTTTGTTCCTGCATAACCCAATCTGTTCCGTCCATACTCTGAGTATCCGGCGGCGGGACACGCCGCCAACCCGAGAAAGGCGGGATCTCAAATGCGCAAATGGATCAAGGCACTGGCCTGCGGGCTGGTTTTAACGCTACTGCTGTCTCTGTGCGGTTTCCCATGGGGCTTCGCCGAAGACTGCGGAGAAATCCGCCAAAAGGTGGTCCGTCTGCATGTGCTCGCCAATTCCGACTCCGAAGGGGACCAGGCCCTCAAGCTGCGGGTACGGGACACCGTCACCGAAACCGCCGCCGGGCTATTCGACACGGCCGGCGACGCGGGCGAGGCGCTGGAGGTTGCGGAAGACCAGCTTCCGGCTCTCCTGGCGGCGGCTCAGCAGCGGGTGTATGACGAAGGCTATGACTATCCGGTAAACGCCGAACTGACCCGGATGTACTTTACCACCCGCACCTACGACACGGGCACCCTGCCGGCGGGCATGTACGACGCGGTGCGGATCACCATCGGCGAGGGCGCCGGAAAAAACTGGTGGTGCGTGGTCTTCCCGCCCATCTGCGTGCCGGCCGCGGCGGAACACAAGGATTTGTCCGACGTACTCGATGAAGACCAGGTGGATATCGTCACACAGCCGCAGAAATACGAGGTCAAGTTCAAAATCGTGGAATGGTGGGAAGGGCTGAGCCATCGGCTGGGCGAGTGGTTCGGCGGCGGGGAGGCATCGTCCGAGCCGGCATCCTCCGATGCGGAAGAGGCCTGAAACGGGCCGGGGAACCGGACGATCGTCTGCGTTATAAAAAAGCGGTGAAAATGGTAATCGGACAACACGGTATCGGCGAAAAACGACAGGAAGGCCCCGCGTGGATTACGCGGGGCCTTTCATGCTTGACGGCAGATCTCCGCCTGGGTTCTTCACCGATGATGTATCCGCTCTTTCTCCCGGCCCTTTTTCACGGGGGAAAGATGTGGTATACTGGAAGAATCGAGTGAGATAAACGGAGGGGACGATTATGACCTACACCGAAGCCTTGGCCTATATCGACGCGTTGAAGCCGGGGGGAATGAAGCCCGGCCTTGCCCGGATGGAGCGGGGGCTTTCTCTCCTGGGCCGGCCCCAGGACAAGCTCCGGGTAATCCACATCGCCGGCACCAACGGCAAGGGTTCGACGGCACGGATGATCCAGGCGATGGCGACGGCGAACGGCTTGAAAACCGGCCTGTTCACCTCTCCGGCCGTGACGGGGGTGCGGGATACCATCCAGATCGACGCCAATCCCATTTCGGAAGCGGCTTTCGCCGCCCTGACCGGAGAACTTGCGGCTCTGGCTCCCGCCATGGGGGAGGCGGGGGAACTGTCCGAATTCGAGCTGCTCACCACCATGGCGATCACCTGGTTTGCCCGGGAAAAGACGGATCTGTGCGTGATCGAATGCGGTCTCGGCGGGCGGGGGGACGCGACGGATGTATTCGACCATCCTGTGGCCGCGGTGCTGACCCCGGTCAGCCTCGACCACACGGCTGTTTTGGGGCATTCCGTCGAGGAGATCGCCCGGGCCAAATGCGGTATCCTGCGGCCCGGCTGCGGCGTAGTCTGTTCCCCCGGGCAGCCGGCGGAGGCGCTCGGGGTGCTGCTGGAAGAGGCGGCCGGCATGGGGCTTACCGTCCATGTCCCCGGTGCCGCCGCGGCGCCGATTCGGGAGTGTACGCCGGGACGCTTGGTTTTTGAATGGGAAGGGGCGCCGGTGTCCCTATCCCTGACCGGAGCCTTCCAGAGGGACAACGCCCTGACGGCCCTCGGCGTCATGCGGCTGCTGGAAACCAAGGGTTTCCCCTTTGACCGGGCAAAGGCGATGGAGGCGCTCGAAGGTATCCGGATGCCCTGCCGGCAGGAGGTGCTCCGCCGCCATCCTCTCCGGATGCTGGACGGGGCCCACAATCCCCACGGTATCCGGGCTTTGACGGAGACACTCCTGACGGTTCCGGAGGAGGAACGCGTCCCGCTGACCCTGCTGTGGGGGATGCTGCGGGACAAGGACGTCCGCGCCTGCGTCTCCCTGCTCGCCCCTCTGGCGGCACGGGCGGTGTGCTGTGCCCCGGACAATCCACGGGCCATGCCGGGGGAGGCGCTCGCCGCCCTTTTCCGTGAAGCCGGGGTGGAGGCCGTATCCGCGGACAACCCGGAACAGGCGCTCGTCCTGGCACGGGAGGAGGCGGGAGAGGGGCCCCTCCTGGTGGGCGGATCCTTCTTTCTCGCGTCGGTGATCCGCCCCTTTTTGACAAAAGAATAGGAAAACCGCCCGGATCCCGGCACAGCTTCCGGAATTCGACGGCGGGATTCTCATGCATCGAGCGGGACAAGCCCTTATCATGGAAACATGACGGGGGCTTGTTTTTTTTGCGGGTTTTTTGCCCGGTTCCCGGACTTCCAACAGGCAGGAGGAATGGACATGGTGATTCGCATGGATGCATCGCCCTCCGGCGTGACCATATGGCTCTCGGGCGAGCTGGACCATCACGCGGCCCGCTCCCTGCGGGAGCAGATCGACGGCGCTGTGGACCGGACCGGCGCCAAACGGCTCCGGCTGGACTTCGAAGGGGTGACCTTCATGGACAGCTCGGGCATCGGGCTCGTCATGGGACGGTACCGGCTCATGCAGCTCGCCGGCGGACGGCTGAGCGTGACGGGCGCGTCGGAACGGATCCAGAAAATCATGCGGCTGGCGGGACTAGACCGGCTGCACATTTTAGAGGAGGCCGCGGCGGATGACGGCGGACAGAAGGAGGATTCCCATGAAGCCCATCAATGAGATGAAAGTGACCTTTCCCAGCCGCTCCGCGAACGAGGGGTTTGCCCGTGCCGTGGTGGCGTCTTTTTTGTCCCAGCTCGATCCCGCCGTGGACGAACTGAGCGACCTGCGCACCGCCGTGAGCGAGGCGGTGACCAACTGTATCGTGCACGCCTATCCCGATTCGATCGGGGACATCACGGTACAGATGAGGCTGTTTGAAAACGGGCGGACTGTGGTCAAGGTGCGGGACCGAGGCTGTGGGATCGAGGATGTGGAGCAGGCGATGGAGCCGCTGTTCACGACAGGGGGTGACGACCGTTCCGGCCTCGGCTTCTCGGTGATGGAAAGCTTCACCGACCGGCTGAAGGTAAGCTCCCGCAAAGGCAAAGGGACCGTGGTGACCATGGAAAAGTACATAGTGCTGCGGGAACGGCAGGCGAAGCTGCCTTGAGCGGACGGGAAGAGCGGATATGCGACAATATCGGCCTGGTACACGCCTGCGCCCGCCGGTTCATGGGCCGGGGCATCGAATATGACGACCTGTTTCAGTCGGGCTGCATGGGGCTGGTCAAGGCTGCGGACGGCTTCGATGAGGAACGGGGCCTCAAGTTCTCGACCTATGCCGTGCCGGTCATCCTGGGGGAAATCCGCCGTCTGTTCCGGGACGGCGGCACCGTCAAGGTAAGCCGTTCCCTCAAGGAACTCTCCCTGCGCGCCTCCAGGGAACGGGATGCCTTTACCGCGCGGGAAGGGCGGGAGCCGAGCGTCGGGGAGCTGGCCGACCTGCTCGGGGTGGAGCGGGAGCAGGCGGTAGAAGCGCTCGGCGCGTCGATGCCGGCCTTATCCCTGACCCGGGCGGGGGAGGAGGATGACAGGGAAGAGATCGATCTTCCGGTCACCCCGCCGGAGGAGGCGGTCACCGACCGGCTGGCCCTGCAGCAGGTGCTCGGGGAGCTGGAGCCCCGGGACCGGGCCCTCATCGTACTGCGGTATCTCAACCGCCACACCCAGCAGGCTACCGCCGAGAAGCTCGGCATGACCCAGGTACAGGTCTCCCGCCGGGAGCGGGTCATTCTCCAGGAGATGCGCAAACGTCTGACCGGATAAGGTGCGTCCATAGCCTTACATGACCGGACAAAAACAAGGGGCCCCAAGGCCCCTTGTTTTTGTCGTTTCCGGGGAGATCCTCCTTGACAAGAAAGTGACAGGGCAACCAGGGCGGCTGGACGGCGCGCGCCCGGGGCCGGTGATAACCCCAACCAGCACAAAACAGGGCGGAACCATAAAAGAGCGCGCACCGCTCACACTCCTTCCACATACACTGGAACGAAGGAGGTGACAAGCATGTTTTTCTTTGGTTCCAAAAGCCGCGCCTACCTGGGCGAACTGCTCAAAAGCAAACCGGCCGCCCGCGCGCAGCTCCGCGGGGACAAAAACCATCCCTCCCTTTCCGGAGAGGTGTCATTCTATCCCGTAAACGGCGGTGTCCTAGTGCTCACGGAGGTACACGGCCTTCCCATATCCGGCGACCGCTGCGCGGGGCGTTTTTTTGGATTCCATATCCATGAGGGCGGAAGCTGTACCGGATCGGAAGCGGATCCCTTCTCCGACGCGAAAGGCCATTTCAATCCGGGAAACTGCCCGCATCCCCAGCACGCGGGCGATCTGCCGCCCCTTTTCGGGGGAAAGGGAAACGCCTGGGGCGCGTTTCTGGCCAATCGATTCACGATCGACGAGATAATCGGGAGGACCGTGATCCTGCACAGCGACCCGGACGACTTTACCTCTCAGCCGGCGGGCAATGCCGGCAGCCGCCTGGCCTGCGGCGTCATCCGAAAGGTATAGCGGCTCTTCGCGCAAGGCACCCTGCCGCGCCATGTCCGAAGGCGGCGTTTGGAGCGGCTGTGCGCGGATATCGCCGTCTTACCCGCCCCGCCTCGGCAGCCTTCACCTCATACCTATTAGGACCGCCGCCGCTTCGTTCTTTTCAGCGGCGCCAATACGTCCGGCAATCCCTTGTCCGTTCCAGAAACCCATACTCGATGAGATAGCGGCGCAGGGTGACATAATCGTCAAAAATATCCCGCAGGATTCCATTGACCTCTTTTTCCGTATAGGTGCGTCCGGGTTCGAACTGTTCCACGATTTTTGTCAGGGCGACCACCTTGCGTTTTTCCTTGGCGGAAAAGACCCGCAGCTTCAGAGGCTCCAGGCTTTCGAACACGGCCGAGAGGATTTTCTCCCGCTCCTTGTCCGTGACGTCGAAGCGCTCGTCGAGGATCCGGACGGGCGGGGCCGGAAGGGTGCCCTCTTCCTGCGGGGATCTCCAGCCGATCGCCATTTCATAAAGCGCCAGATAAAGGCGGGCCCGCTTCGCCCGTTCGCGAAAGACGTGCTTCTGATGCCGCACGGTAGAGGGAGAGACCTCCAGCCTGTCCGCGATCTCGGCATCGGACAGCCCCTGCCGGAACAGGCCGAAGAGCTCTTTCTGGTTCTCGGTCAGCGGATTGTATTTGTTCTCCTGCCGGAGCAGGCGTTCAAACCGGTCGGGATGCTCTCCATCGAGATGCAGGAGGACGGCGCGGAACGCCTCGAAAAACCGCCCGCCGAAAGGGAACACCTCCCCCGCCTCAAAGGTTTTACCGCAGCAGATACAGGTATAGTTACCCGACTCCTTATCCACGCGATAGCCCTGCCGGAGTTCCTCGTATGTCATGTTTTCCGGCGGTGTAGCAATTGACATAAATCGTCATCTCGTTTCAAGTTATAATAAACATAATATAGTATAGTTTATTGTTTTTGTCAATTCTTTTTTAGATTATATAAAAAACCCTCGATCGGCAGAGGAGCCGTGTCGGAGAGCCTTGATTCTTTTCATCCCCCGTTGTATACTTTTCCCATGCACGATCCTCCGCCGTCTGGAGGGACGCGCGGCAGGCCGCCTACCGGCGGCGGGATCTGGCGGACCAAAGCAAGCCGGCTAGACGGCCATCCCTGCGGTATGGGGCCTGGTCAACATAAGGGGACATGGACATGAAAAATAAGACGCTCAACATCATCGGCATATGCGGGACTGGACTCGGCATAGTCATCGCCTGGTGCGTGCGCTGCGCTATGTATTTTTTCCATGACCATAGACCGCTGAACTTTCTGCCTGTTTTGCTGATCCAGGCGGCTGCTCTTGCGCTGTTTCTCGTCATGTGGCGGGTAAAGCTGCCCGCCTGGGTCTCCGTTGTCTCCCTGGCCGCCGGAGGGCTCGGTTTGGTTCTGTCCCTTGTCGTCGCCATCGTCAACCTACCCAACCTCCCCCATTTCGGCAACAACCTGTTGGAGATGCTGCCTGTTCTGGTTCTCGGTACGGCGGCGGCCGCACTCTATCTGCTATACGACCGGCTGAAGGCCAGCCGCGCGGCACGCTTCGCGGCGCTCTCCATTGCCGGAGGCGTAGCCGCCGCCGCGATTGGCCTGACTCTCCCCGGCTATCTCACGACAGGAGCCGTGGTGTTCGATACCGGCGGCCAATACACCGTGGAGTTTCTCTCCAACCGCCGCGGGCTGGGATTTGTGGAGGTCACCAAAGATGGAAAGACCGAAACCTATTACCATGCCGCGCATGGAAAAAACGTTGCCCACACCACCATCCATCAGGTGGACATTCCGAAGGACGCCTTGCGGGGGGCCACCTACCGTGTGGGGGTAAAATCGGTTTTGTTTACCGTCAGCAACCATACCTTCTTCGGCAACACCGTGCACGGAAAGCCGACGCCGTTCAGGACGCCTGTTTCAGAGGAAGGCGGGACCTTTTTTACGGTTTCCGACATACATGCCCAGCCCGGCGGCGCCATTCACGCGGTATCGGCCCAATTCGACCGGCTGGATTTTATCGTATGCCTCGGGGACTGGCTGTCTTACGCGAGCAGCCGGTACGACCTATCCATGCTGGTGGATTTCATGGCCGAGGTCAGCCGGGGGGGAGCTCCCGGTTGTGTATGTCCGCGGAAACCATGAGCTTTTGGGAGAGGAAGCGGAACGCCTCCAGGCGTATATCCCGACGCCCAACGGCGAATTTTATTACACACTGGCATACAACAACGCCTATTTTCTGATAAACGACCTGGCCTTCAACAAAGCGGACGCCTATCCCGGCTTTTCGGGCCTTTCGGACGGGGAGAATTACCGGACGCACCAAACGGCCTTCGTCGAGCAGGCCGTCTCGGAGGCAGAGGCGGCGGAAGCAGCGTATTTCGTGCATCTTTCGCATATCCCCATCTCCACGGAAACGGTTCCTCTCAGGCAGAACCTAAAAGGGATCGTCGATCTTCTCAACGACGCGGCGGATGTCAGCATCTGCGGTCATACGCACCATTTCCGGGTTGAAAGCCCATCGGTGCGGGTCCATTTCCCCGTTGTACAGCAGGGGGGCAACCCGGATGCCGATCCCAGCCGTTATCTCGGCGCCGTTTTCACCCTGTCCGGCGGCCATATCACCGTGGAAAAAATCGATGCATCCGGCAATATACAGGAAAGGATCCCTTTGTCCTGATTGTTTTCCGGACACCCTTTCGGGTTTCCGTTTTGTCCCTTGGGACTCATTCATCCGGCAATCGGATTTAGGAAGAGCTCCCTCATAAAACAAACCCACCAGAGTGACTGGTGGGTTTGTTTTATGAGGGAGCTCTCCACATTCGCCTATGCTCAAACCCGATCCCCTATTTACGAGGTGTGGAGCGCATCGATCGGCTGGAGACGGGATGCCTTTGCAGCCGGATATCCGCCGAACAATACGCCGATTAGTGCACAAAAGGCAATTGCCGCGATGGCAACCGACCAGTTCATTGCAACAGCGGCTTTGGCTATTAGGTTATAGAACTCTATAATTGCTATAGAAAGTGCCAAGCCTATTAAACCGCCGAGCACTGAAAGAATACACGCCTCACATAGGAACTGAAGCATAATATGCTTTCTCTTTGCACCCACTGCTTTGCGGATGCCGATTTCACGGGTTCTCTCAGTAACCGACACCAGCATTATATTCATAATACCGATACCGCCTACAAGAAGAGAGATCGCGGCAATACCTGCAAGAAGCAAGGACATCGTATTTGTCACATCATCCATTGTGTCAAGTACATCGGACTGATTGCTTACATCATAGGCCTCTTCGTCACGGGTGGCCTGCAGTAAAAACATCTCAACACTGCTGATAGCTGCACTGACGGTGTTCTCACTTGCCGCCTTGATATAAAACCGGCTCACACCCGTCTGTCCGATCATACGGGAAGCGGTGGAATAAGGAATTAAAATCTTATTGTCATCGCTTCCTGCGAGGCTCGAGCCTTGTTCCTCCAAAACGCCCACAACCTTATAGAGGCTATCGCCTACAATAATCGTGCCATTTACAGCATCCCAAGTTCCAAATAAATCCGTTGCAACTTCTGTACCGATTACACAAACCTTTGTATTCCACTCAACATCGGAGTCTACGATCTTTCTGCCACGCTGAATATCCATATCCTGAACGGTAAAGTAAGAAGGAGTCACGCCGACAACCGAGTAATTGCCTGTGTTGCTGTTTTTCTTAACCGTTTTGCTTGTGGATATGACAGGTGCAATGCCGCTGATGGTGGGATAGGAAGAAAGGCTTTCTACCGAATCTGCTGTAATCGAAACCTCCTCGCTCGAAATAGTTGCCGTAATCTGTTGCGAACCCATATCCGAAATACTGTCGGTAATGCCGCTTGCGGCTCCCTGAGTAATCGAAACGAGAATCACAACCGCCATTACACCGATAATGATGCCGAGCATTGTCAGAAAGGATCGCATTTTGTTATTAAAGATTGTCTTTAAGGAGAGCTTGACAATTTTCCAAGTCATTTATTTGCCCTCCTTATCGCTTAAAATGCCATCGTGGACGTATACTTTGCGACCCGCCTGATTGGCCACATTGATATCGTGGGTGATGAGGACAATGGTATGCCCGTCATTCCATAATCCTTTAATGATGTCCATAATTTCATTGCCGGAGGTGGAGTCCAAGTTGCCTGTCGGCTCGTCCGCAAGGATAATTGAAGGCTCACTTGCAAGAACTCTTGCTATCGCAACACGCTGTTGCTGACCGCCCGAAAGCTGCGACGGTTTATGGTGCATACGATCTTCTAACCCCACTTGCCCCAGTGTTTTCATCACTCGTTTGTGGCGCTCTGCCTGGGAGATCTTGTGATATAAAAGAGGCATTTCCACATTTTCATAAGCGGTTAGGTCAGGCAGCAGATGAAACTGCTGAAATATAAAGCCGATTTTGATACCTCGGATTTCACTGAGTTCGTCTTCAGTACAGCTATCTACATACTCGCCGTCAAGGATATAATCACCGCTGTCCGGGATATCAAGACAACCGATAATGTTCATTAGGGTTGATTTTCCGCTTCCCGACGGACCGAGGATGGAAACAAATTCGCGGGGCTTCACATGGAGGCTGACATTTTTGAGAACCGGCACATCAACCTCTCCCAATGTATAGGATTTGTATATGTGCTTTAGCCTTATCATCAGTGTCCCTCCTTAACCGCCGAATCCGCCAAATCCGCCGAATCCGCCGCCGCCTTGAGGCATTTGATTGGGATCAAAGTTTTCAAAGTCGAAATCACCGAAGTTCATTCCGCCGCCACCGCCGGGGAATCCACCCATTCCACCCCTGCCGCCGTCTTCGCCTTCGTTGACGGAGCCGGTTAAGGTAGAAGTAATTTTGGTAATAACAATGAGGTCTCCCTCGGCAAGCTCATCGCTTTCAATAAGAATATACGTTCCGTCAGACATGCCGGTTTCAACGGTGACTCTCGTCAAATCGCTGACATCCATATCCCCTTCTTCATAAACAGTACCTACCTCCGCGCCGGAAGGAGCAAGATATACATAGTTGTCGTCACCAGAAGTCCTTACAGCATCAACGGGGACAAGCAAGCCTTCTCCACTATCCTCGATAACGATTTCCGCCGATGCGCTCATGCCTGGATAAACATCTTCAACATATTCTACAGCCGCCGTAATTTGGAACGCTACGGAACCGCCGCTTGAGGAGCCGTTATAAGAGATTTGGGTTACTTTTCCGGTATATTCTTCGCTGATCGCATCAATGGTAAAGGTGACGTCTTGTTCGAGTGCTACAGAAGAGATTTCTGTTTCATCAACGGCGATTCCCATTGTAAATCCATCTTTGCCCATAACCATTGCCACAGAGCCGCCAACAGCCACTTCATCGCCAGCGGCGATAGGAAGTTCCAAAAGAATACCATCACAAGGGGCTGTGATTTCCTCATCGCCTATCACAGCGATTACAGCATCCTCAGTAACCTCATCCCCAACGGTAAAGTTGACTTCTTCCACCTCACCGCCTTTGGAAGATGTAAGTGTTTCCTTAGTAATGGGGGTGAGTGTTCCGCTTCCGCTGATAGTCTGTGTTACATTACCGTAGGCAACTTCATCCACGTTGTATGTGGTGATTCTCGTAACCGCTGCATTTCCGCCGAGTACTTTCGGCAAAATGATAACGGCGGCAATCACCACTGCCAGAGACACCGCTGTTACTACAATCGGCTTCGTATATTTAAATCCCTTGCTTTTAGCGGCGGTTTTTTGATTTGGTTTTACAGGTGTTTTCATGTTTTTTGTTTCCTTTCCAACATTTGATGCCGTGGTCGATTTGCCTTGCTTCCGCATAACAAGCTGATAATCGTGTTCCAGAGTAGTGATTAAAAACTGTGGGATATTTATCTTTGAAAACGGATTGCCGTTTGGGCTTTTGAACTCTGTTAACAGCCGGACTGATAAAGCAAAGCCAAGTCCTTTTATTTCGGGAGTATCCTGCGCTTTTGCCGATAATGACGAAATCCTGTTCTTGGCTTGCTCTAACGGCATCTCTGTTAGATTCGCGACTGCATGGGCACTTAAGCCGCCAAAGGTTGTCAAAAGATACATATACCGGTCCTCGTAATCAAGTTGTTTGATGCCGTTCACAAAGACGGTGTATTCTTTCGGGATAATGGGAGCAGGCAATGTTTCGTAGTTGTCATCGCTTTCAAGTTCATTTGACACGGCCTTGAGTATTTCCGCTGATACCAATACACCAAAGCTTTCTTTGGGCGGAGTGTCGGTATTGACCGTTTTGTCTATCGCGGCTTTCCAACTGTTGATAAGCAAGGGGGCTGCTTTTTTCACATCCTCTGTGATGTGGCAGCAGATAAACCACAATCTGCGCAGATCAAGCGTGTAAAGCTCCCGAAATGCTTTGATATTTCCACGCCTTAACTTGTAATGCAGATCATAATCCATCGTTTCATACCCCCTTTCTGACTCGTTGCTTGTTCTTCTTTATCCATTCATCACCCATCCCTTCGTGTAATACGCTATATATCATAGCAGGCCTCACTAAAGCGGCGCTAAAGACGAGTGTGAACTGCTTGTGAAAGAAAAAATGGCAAGAAACCGGCGATCATGCCGCAATTTTCTTGCCATTGAGTATTATTCTGTATTTACTTTAGTGTTACTTTGAAGCCGATATGATTCGAGTCTTTCCTGTAGGCAACAATGTCCCCCTTATGGTTTTTGGCAATGCCTTTCGCTATCGAAAGTCCAACGCCAAAGCTACCCGTAAAGGTTCTTGCTTTGTCTGCTCTGTAAAACCTGTCAAAGAGTTTTCCCAGTTCAACATTATCTACATTGCTGTATGTGTTTTCTACCGTGATAACCGGGGAATGACCTTTCGAATACACCGTTATATAAATCTGTCCCCCGGGGTCACAATATTTAATCGCGTTATCAAGAAGTATGGACATCAGCTTCCGGATCAGCCCCTCGTCTCCATTGTAAAGAATAAACGGCTCGATAGCGGTCATCAGATGCTTCTTCTTTTCCGCCGCAAGTCCCTCAAATTCCGAAACCGTATCGAATGCCATATTGCTTAAATCAAATTCAGCAACAGCAAGATTGGAGGTGTCCTCGTCCATTCGGGATAGAGTCACGAGCTGGTTGATAAGTAAACCCATACGTTCACCCTCGCTGCGAATATCATCAAGCCACTCGTTTTTACCGATTTCGGATTCAACAATGTCCACATTAGATAGTATCAAGGTAAGGGGTGTTTTTAATTCATGATTTGCATCGGTAACGAATTGCTTTTGTTTTTCATAACTTTCCGCAGCGGGTTTTACGGCTCGCTTCGATATAATAACAATAAGCAATAAAATAAAAATAAAGCTACCGACTAAAGCAAAGAACACCGAATACAGTAAACGATTGGTCATCCCTCTGTTCATCTCTCCGTTTACAAAGACCAACGATTTTCCATACTCTGTATCCAATACCCGGTATCGGTAATTGGATATCCAACCCCGTTCATTCCCGCTGCTCAGCACCTTTTCCGCATAGTCCCGGGCATCGTCTTTATCAACAGACGATATTCTGTCGGTATTTTCACGAATAATTTGATTATTATTATCTACCCAAACCGTGAAAAATCGTGTGCTGAACTGTGTTTCGGGGGTGAAAAAATTTTCTTGTTGAAAACCAACGGGTGCAGGCGGTCGTTCCAATTCATTAAAATCAGGGAAAACTCCGTCATTTTTTGAAATGACATTTGTCAGCATATCCATTGTATGATTGAGCTGCGAAGTGCTGGCAATATAAATCATTCCGAAAATAAGCGCAAAAACCACACTGACCGCAACAGCCGAAATGATAATAAACTTCTTCCGCAGGTTATAAATCATTGTTTATCCTCCAATATATAACCTGCGTTGCGAACAAAACGGATCTCAATCGGAGCATTTACAGCATCGATTTTTTTGCGCAGATTAGAGATATGCACCCATACTACGCTCGTATCCACATGGCTATCCCAGCCCCATATATGAGTAATGAACTGCTCGGTGGCGATAATGCTGTTCGGCTGTTGCATCATCATTTCCGCTATCTGAAATTCCTTCCCGCTGAGAGTCTGTGTTTTATTATCATATCCTAACTCATAGGTGGAACGGTTAAGTACAACATCGTTATAAGTCAGCAAATCCGGCACATAATTATCCTTGCGGCGAAGCATTGCACGAACACGGGCAAGCAACTCCGAAGTTGAAAATGGCTTCGGCAAATAATCATCTGCTCCTGCATCAAGCCCCTCTACTCGCTGTGATACTTCGGTACGGGCAGTGAGAAACAGCGCCGGTGTGGTCAATCCCCCTTTTCGTAAACGCTTTAACACTTCAATACCGTCAAATCCGGGCATCATAATATCAAGCACAAGTCCGTCATACTCGCCCGACTGGGCGTATGCCAATGCATCCGCTCCGTTATCCACGCCATCCACCGCAAATTTATTCGATTCAAAAATGTGTATCAGCGATTTCAGTAATTTCGGATCATCTTCCGCTAATAACAAGCGCATATATTCATCCCCTCTGTAGGTATCATTTTCACTTTGTACGAATTATATCATTTCGCACTAAAGCAGGCCTAAAGATTATTTTTATAATATCATTTCCTTTACGGCAGGTTTTTACTTTTGATGCGTAAGATGGATAATTAGCTACATATATTATATGTTTCATTTGATTTTATTTATTGTTTGGCGAGAGCGTGTAATCAAGTCAATACGACTTTACATTTACGCCCCCTCGGATGCATTTTTATCTGTCTCTCTTCCACTCCAGCGTTTGTATGCAGGGTGAGCGGAAACTTTATCTAAAGTACCAGAAGCCACTATTTCCCCATCTTCCATCAAGATAATATGTGAGAAAAATCTCAAATGAGTAGGGTGGTGAGTAACAACTATAGCGGTTTCTGACTCATTTACTATATTTTTGATGACAATGTCACCTTGTGCCATTGAAAGAGAAGAAACGGGTTCATCTGCCAATAATAACGGTGCCTCATTTATAAGTCCACGAGCTATATTAACTCTCTGTGCTTGACCGCCTGAAAGGTTAGTTGCCGGTAACCCACACGTTTGTTCGGCCATATCAAACTCGGCTAAATTCAATGCATTTTCAACGCTTCCGTCACCGTTCATTAATATATTTGAATCTACAGTATCATCATATAGCATGGCAGAAGCAGGTATATAGGATATATCCCTACATGTATTCAAGAACTTTGAATTAAACGTTAAGTCTCCTCTATTTACATGATACAAACCGGCAAGTACTCGTAAAAGTGTCGATTTTCCGCAACCGCTGCGACCGATCAGCGCAATTTTTTCTCCTCTTTTTATATTCAATGAAATATTATTTAAAATAACTTTTTCATCTATACCGTAATATAAATTCTCGCCTTTTATCAAACAGTTATTTTCTAAAGGTTCCCATTTAGAGGGTTCCCTATACTGGAATTCAATTACCTCATTCAATCTTTTTATGTTTACCAGTTGCGTATTGATCTCTACAAAAGGACTAGCATATTTACTTACTACAGCACTTAACTGATCATAAATTGAAAATGAAGAGGTGACTTTATACGCTGGAAATAAACCGGTTTTATGTAACGAATATAATGCACCACTTAAGAATCCACGAAGCATTGAGGAAAACATAGACGTGCACAGCGAAACAAACAACGCGGTCTTTTCTTGTTTCCATTTTGTATTCCAAATATCGCTTCGCATTTTTCCGTATCGATTATATAATCGCTCTGTACAGCCAAACATTGATGTAAAAGCTATTTCATGTATAGAATTGTATAATATACCTCCCGCGCCATCTTCCAAGCGTTGGTATTCAATCTCATATTTTTTTCGAAGTTTTATCTCAATTCTACTGGAGACTCCTCCCCATATTGCAAGCAAAATGACAATAATTATTAAAATATAGGAATAGGATGAAAACATACTTAAGAGAACAACTATATTTATAGTATTCGATATTATCAACCCTAAAGAAATAATAACCGTAATGAAATTCAATGTTGCAGCATCAATCCGATTGATCAGTTCATTTTCATTAAATTGATCATTTATTTTATCATAAGGCAGTTTAAACAGCTCTCGGCACGCATTTTGTACGCCTAATAGTTTAATTCTAAAACTATATAAATCTAAATATACATTATTTAAATAACTCAGGAAAAAAAACAGTGAAACAATGCTACCGCCGATTGCGCATACCGTAAAGAGCGCGCGAGGTTCACCGGTTCCCAAAGCGGCATATATTTCAGTTAATATGTACGGCTGAAACAGTGTTTGATAACAAATTAGGAACGTAAATATAGCCGTTTGCAGCAGAACAACATTTGCCTTTTTACCTGTAAGGCGTTTAAGAAGACGCCATGTTGATCTTATACCTGAAAAAAAATTATATCCGCTCTTTTTCATTCAGATACCGCCTTCAGCATCATTTTATAGTTTTCGTTTGTTTCAAAAAGCCTCTCATGTTTTCCGATTGCATCAACTTCTCCGTCTTTAAAAAAGATAACTTCATCTGACATAAGCAAAGGCTGCGATCTATGAGATATACATAATACAATTTGATTTTCTTCTTTCGCGCGATTTTTCAGTGCTTCAACCACTTTTATCTCACTTTGTGGATCTAACCCAGATGTAATCTCGTCCAACAACAAAACCTTTGTGTTACGATAAAATATTCTCGCAATGCTGATTCGTTGCCCTTCTCCTTTTGAAATAGTATCAGGTGATATAATCGTCTTCAGGCCTTCAGGTTGTTCTTTTAAAAAATCTTCAAGTTGTGCATCTTTTATAGCAGCATTCAAACGGTCTACATCATAGTCATGATCACTCATTGTAATGTTATACAACAATGTATCAATTAATATCACTGGGTCCTGGCTTGCATAACTGATATGCTGCCAATAATTTTGTCTATCTATTTTATGAAGCGGTTGTTGATTAATGAATATATCACCTTTTTCATAAGGCAGTAATTTTGCCAATATTTTTATAAAAGTAGTTTTCCCACAACCCGACATACCTGCAAAAGCATAATATCCGGAGGTAAACTGTAAAGAGACATTTTTTAAAACATTTTCATTTTTGGTATATCCAAAATCTAGATTATTAATAGATACCATTTTAATATCATCATCTAGAATTTCCTGCTTTACATTTTCGTCAACTTCTTCTTTCAAAAATTCACTGATCGGTTTACTTTGTCCAGCAAGTGATTTCCAATTTGCAATCACATTGGGTATAGCAAATAAATTCGATGAAATTGTCGGAATTACAATGATCAATGCCAGTAAATCAGCCATTGTAGACATACCTTTTAATACATAAGTTCCCCCGATAAAAGAAACCAAAACTATCATAATCGTACTTCCAAAAGACGAAAAAAGTTCTGTAGAATTTGCAATTTTTTTAGTGCGCAACAGCATATTTAAAAAGCTTTGGCTTTCATTCAAATACGGCTCCGATGCTCGTTCCGGAATCAAAAATCTTGCTATTTCTCTGTTTTGTATCTGTTCCCAAAGTCGATTATATAATTTACCCTGACGAATACCGAATTCATTATATAAATTATTTAATCTCTGCAATGCACGATGCGAAAAAACAAGCATAATACCTGTTACCACTATTGACGTTAATAGTACGAGATAATTAAGTGTTATGGCATATATACATCCCGAAATAATCACTATTGCAGTTTGGTATGTAGAGAATACTAAATTTATACATGAAGTTACTGTTGATGGAACATTTTTTCTGATTTGGCCTAATGCGTCGTTTGCATTCAGCCAATATTTTTGCCTTTTGTATTTTTCATATAGCAAATCTTCACAATAAACTGTTGCTTTGCGTATTAAATTAAAATTTTGTGTTTTATTTAAAATCGAGCAAATAAAATTAGTTAAAATAATCGCTGCCAAGAATAACAACGAGTGTCCAAAATCTATTGTTGATTTATTTAAAATAGATTGTGTTATTCTACGAAATGTCTCAGCCATCAAAGCACCTGCTAGAATACCAGTAACGGTAATTATAATTACCAACATAGCTACATTCAGCCAATTTTCTTTAAATTGATTCAACATAATCTTATTAAATGCGTTGAGCTGATTTTTCGATGATTGCATATTTTTCCCCCATCAGCTATTATGAATTAAAAATCAATGCTGCAATATTCATACTCCTAATCTTTAAGCTTTATTATCTCTGAAAACTTCGAAGTCTTCGACACGGTGATACTAACACAGTGTGCAGTTATATACTTCCAGTTCGAATCTCCCTCAAAATCTTATAGTATGGAAATGATCAGAATAAACTTGGAGTACGATAGCCCTTATGCTTATTATAAAATACGCTTTGAATTTTCTGATATCCCCTTTATTTTTCACAACTTTTTGTTTTTTTAAACTATTATCAAAGCTTTATATTTAATATATTTGTATTTTATGCCATAATATCATCAAACTCTGTATATGTCAATAAATTTATTGTATAGTATTCTGTCTGTTTCTATAAAAATATTTTAATCGAACTACATTCGTCATCCCTCTCCCTCGATGAGTTCCATTTTCATCTCTTTGCACAGCTTTTTTTATGATCTCGATCACATCTTCCCTTAATGTTTTGTAGATCACTTTTCTTCGGTACTTTGGTGCGAATACCACGTGGTATTCGCACCGGTAACTGGAATGGGCTGTGTGTTTTACTTCATTTTTCATCCTAGTAAAACCTCCTTGCTCTTTCGTGATGCGGCTGCCAAATCTCGATTGGTTGCACCGAGGTTTTATTTGTCAAGGCTTTTTTACCCCCCTGGTCTACCAGGGGGGCTCTTTGCTTAAGCGACAAAAAAGACCCTGCAAGGATTTCCTTGCAAGGTCTTTTTGCTATTCGCGTTGCCTCGGGTTTTGCTATCGGGTGTTGACCTAAAACAACCTTATTTCGCCGCTCTCTTTTCCTTGATGGCAGCCTGGGCGGCGGCCAAACGGGCGATCGGCACCCGGAAGGGGGAGCAGGAGACGTAGTTCAGGCCGATGTTGTGACAGAACTCGACGGAGGACGGATCACCGCCGTGCTCACCGCAGATGCCCAGCTTGATGTCGGGGCGGGTGGCGCGGCCCTTTTCGGCGGCCATCTCGACCAGAGCACCGACGCCGGTCTGATCCAGGCGGGCAAAAGGATCCGACTCGTAGATCTTGGCGTCGTAGTAGGCATCGAGGAACTTACCCGCATCGTCTCGGCTGAAGCCGAAGGTCATCTGGGTCAGGTCGTTGGTGCCGAAGGAGAAGAACTCGGCTTCGGTGGCGATCTGATCGGCAGTGACGGCCGCGCGGGGGATCTCGATCATGGTGCCCACGTGGTATTCCATCTTCACGCCGGCTTCCGCGATCAGGCGGTCGGCAGTGGAGGTGACGATATCCTTGACGAACTTCAGCTCCTTGACCTCGCCGACCAGCGGGATCATGATCTCGGGCACGATGTTCCAGCCGGGGTGCTTCCGATTGACATTGATCGCGGCGTTGATAACAGCCGTGGTCTGCATTTCGGCGATTTCCGGATAGGTGACGGCCAGGCGGCAGCCGCGGTGCCCCATCATCGGGTTGAACTCGTGCAGGGAGGCGATAACGCCCTTGAGATCCGCCACCGTGATGGACAGCTCGCCCGCGATGGAGGCGATATCCTCCTCCTTGGTGGGCAGGAACTCATGCAGCGGGGGATCCAGGTACCGGACGGTCATGGGCCGGCCTTCGAGGACCTCGTACATGGCCTCGAAATCCCCCTGCTGATAGGGCAGGAGCTTGGCAAGGGCTTTTTTGCGGGATTCCACATCCTTGGCGACGATCATCTCCCGCATCGACTGGATGCGGTCGGCCTCGAAGAACATATGCTCGGTCCGGCAGAGGCCGATGCCCTCAGCACCGAACTTGACAGCCTGGGCCGCGTCACGGGGATTATCGGCGTTGGTACGGACGTTCAGACGGCGGGCTTTGTCGGCCCAGCCCATATACCGGCCGAAATCGCCGGAGATGGAGGCTTCCACCGTGGCGATAGCCTCGCCGTAGATGTTGCCGGTGGAACCGTCGAGGGAGATATAATCGCCCTCCTTGATGGTCTTGCCGCCGAGGGTGAAGAGGCCGGCGTCCTCGTCAATCTTGATTTCACCGCAGCCCGAGACGCAGCAGGTGCCCATGCCGCGGGCCACGACCGCCGCGTGGGAGGTCATGCCGCCCCGGACGGTCAGGATGCCCTGGGACACGTCCATGCCCTCGATATCCTCGGGAGAGGTTTCGAGACGGACAAGAATGACCTTCTCGCCCCGGTCGGCCCATTCCTTGGCATCGCCGGCGGTGAAGACCACCCGGCCGCAGGCGGCGCCGGGGGAAGCCGGCAGGCCCTTGCCGATGGGAGAGGCTTTTTTGAGCGCTGCGGTGTCAAACTGGGGATGGAGCAGGGAATCGAGCTGTTTGGGCTCGACCCGCAGGACAGCTTCCTCCTCGTTGATCATGCCCTCGTCCACCAGGTCGACGGCAATCTTCAGGGCGGCAGCGGCGGTGCGCTTGCCATTGCGGGTCTGGAGCATAAAGAGCTTGCCGTCCTCGATGGTGAACTCCATATCCTGCATGTCCTTATAGTGGTTCTCGAGACGGTTGGCCACCTCGACAAACTGCTTGTACACCGCAGGCATATCCTGCTCCAGGGTCGCGATAGGGGACGGGGTGCGGATACCCGCGACGACGTCCTCGCCCTGGGCATTGATAAGGTATTCGCCGAACAGCTTTTTCTCACCGGTAGCGGCGTTGCGGGTAAAGGCCACGCCGGTGCCGGAATTCGGGCCGGTGTTGCCGAACACCATCATCTGCACATTGACGGCGGTGCCCCAGGAGTAGGGGATATCGTTCATCCGGCGGTAGTAGTTGGCACGGGGGTTGTCCCAGGAGCGGAACACGGCCTTGACGGCCTCCATGAGCTGGACTTTGGGGTCGGAGGGGAAATCCTCGCCCTTCTGCTCCTTGTAATAGGCCTTGAACCGGGCGGCCATCTTCTTCATATCGTCGGCGTCGAATTCGGTGTCGAGGCTTATCCCCTTCTCCTCTTTCATCTCGTCGATGATCTTCTCGAAGTCTTTTTTAGACAGCTCCATGACCACGTCGCAGAACATCTCGACAAAACTGCGAAAGAAAACATAGGCAAACCGGGGGTTGTCGGTCTTCTTCGCCAGGCCCTCCACCACGGTGTCGTTGAGGCCGAGGTTGAGGATGGTGTCCATCATACCGGGCATGGAGGCGCGGGCGCCGGACCGGACCGACACGAGCAGGGGGTTGTCGAAATCCCCGAATTTTTTGCCGGCCTGCTTCTCCAGCTCCGCGAGGCCCGCATAGATCTGCTCCTCGATATCGGCGCCGATCTTTTTCCCATCGTCGTAATACCGGGTGCAGGCTTCGGTGGACACGGTGAAGCCGTACGGTACCGGCATGCCCAGGTTGGTCATTTCGGCGAGGTTTGCGCCTTTGCCGCCGAGCAGCTCCCGCATGGAGCCGTTACCCTCTTTGAACAGGTAAACGTACTTGTGACTCATCTTGTTAGCAACCTCCTACAGTTTTTACTGCCGTCCCACATAACATCCCTTGCTCAAAAGAACGCCCTTCGAGCAATAGGGGAAAGACCCCGCTTTCCACGTCCGGCAGAGTCATCTTGTATTATAACAAAGTTTTCCCCATTTTTCCAGAAGTTTGCAAAGTTTTTTACAGGTTTGGCCCTTTATACAGAGAACACACCGGTTTCACGGGATAGTCTGGTAAAATTCATGCAGGCTGCCCCTTGCAAACCGCCGCTTTCTTTGCCATAATACTGTTAGGATCTTTTTCCACAACGATACGCGGCTTGCGGGCACGCGTACCGCCCTCCTTTCGTGATGTTGTCCTTTCCAAATAAAGCCAGCCGGACATGCGCGGGACGGAAGCAGACGTGAAACGGAACGAGAAAGGATGATGGATCAATTATGAATTTTCATGGGAAGGATATCAAGGTCTTTGCCGCCAATTCCCACCCGGCCCTGGCCCGCCAGATCGCGGGAAACCTGGGCCTGCCGGTCGGAAAATCCGAGGTGACCACCTTCAGCGACGGGGAGATCGCGGTTTCCATCCATGAATCGGTCCGGGGTTCCGATGTGTTTGTCGTGCAGTCCACCAGCGCGCCGGTCAACAACCATCTGATGGAGCTGCTGATTATGATCGATGCCTTCAAGCGGGCATCGGCCGCTTCCATCACGGCGGTTATCCCTTACATGGGATATGCGCGCCAGGACCGCAAGGCCAAGGCGAGGGATCCCATCTCGGCCAAGCTGGTGGCCGACCTGATCTCCGCCGCCGGCGCCGACCGGGTCCTGACCATGGACCTGCACGCCCCCCAAATCCAGGGCTTTTTCAACATCCCGGTCGACAACCTGGTGGGCGCACCGATTCTCGCCAACCATTTCCGCACCGAGATCGGCGGCCAAAAGGACGAATACGTCGTTGTATCCCCCGATCTCGGTTCGGTCACCCGGGCCCGCAATTTCGCCGCCCGGCTGGACTGCCCCCTCGCCATCGTGGACAAGCGCCGCGCCCGTGCCAATGAATGCGAGGTCATGAACCTCATCGGGGACGTCCGGGGAAAATCGGTCATCTTGGTCGACGATATGATCGATACCGCCGGCACCCTATGCAACGCGGCCGCCGCGGTCCTGGAAAAGGGCGGGGCCACCCGGGTCATCGCCGCAGCCACCCACGGTGTGCTCTCCGGCCCCGCGCTCGAACGCCTGGAGAAAAGCCCCATCGAACAGGTCATCCTCCTCGACACCATCCGCCAGCCCGAAGAGCGCCGTTTGGACAAAATCCGGATTCTGCCGGTCGCCCCCGTCTTTTCCGAAGCCATCGAACGCATTTATGGAGACCGGCCGGTCTCCATCATGTTCAAATAGGTTCCTGCCATGCAATAGGGCCTCCCGCATCCGGGTGGCCCCGCTTTTCCGTTTTATCAAGCCACAGAAAGGTCGGACAGCATGTTTTTCCGCAAAAGCAGGCCCGCGAATCCCGGCCCGGTCGAGTTTCTCGTCGCCGGCCTGGGCAACCCGGGGAAACAGTATGAGGGAACCCGGCACAACGCCGGTTTTGCAGCGCTCGAGGCCCTGGCCGAAAAACTGGATGTACGAGTGGACCGGATCCGGTTCAAATCCTTTTGCGGCGAGGGCCGCATCGGAGATAAAAAGGTTCTGCTGCTGATGCCCCAGACCTTTATGAACGCGAGCGGCGAAGCGGTGCGGGACGCGATGCAGTTCTACAAACTCCCCCCCGAACGCTGCCTGATCCTGTTCGACGATATTTCCCTGCCGGTCGGTGCCATCCGGGTGCGGCGCAAAGGCAGCGACGGCGGGCAGAAGGGGATGCGCAGCATCATCACCCTCACCGGCAGCGACCTGTTTCCCCGCGTCAAAATCGGGATCGGCCAGAAGCCCCATCCCGACTATGATCTGGCCGCCTGGGTACTCTCTCATTTTTCCAAGGACGAGGCGCCCCGGATGCTGGAGGCCGCCCGCAGCGCCGCCGAGGCGGCCTGCCTGATCGTGGAGGACCGGATCGACGATGCGATGAACCGCTACTCCCAATAACCCCACAGAAAGGAGTGTCCGGACATGTCCACCACCCCCCGCAACCCCAAGACGCCGGAGGAAATCCACGCCCGCAACGCCAAGATCCGGCATCTGGTCTTCGATATGCTCTCCCCGGTCGTGGCCGCCCTGTTCTTTATCCTCTCCATCCTCTGGCCCCACACGATCTTCACCTGCATCGCCGGGGTGAGCATGGGGGTCGTCCTCATCCGGTTTGCCAATTCCCGCTATGATGGGGAGCAGGGACGCACCATTTCGGAACGCCTGGCCATGGCGGGTGGCATCGTGCTGATCCTGTTGGCCGCCGTCCGCCTGGTGTTCATGATCCTAGAGGCGCTGCACCTTCTCTCCTGGCCCCTGTGAGCCAGCCTCCCTATCTGCTATATAATCTCCCTTCAGTAGGCCTTTCGACAGGGCCGCGGAGACGTGAACACGCCCCTTCTTCGGCAGCTGCTCCTTTGCGGCGTTCGCTCTCCCCATCCCCTGTCCAAGGCCGGTTTCGTCGTGCCGGCCTCTTTTGTTTGTATACAAAATGTATTTTATAAAATATATTATACAAGGAGTCTCCTATGGGTATCATTGAAAAGGGACTGGCCGGGCTGCCGGCCTACCCCTCTCTGCTGAGCGACATCAAGGCCGGGCGGACGCCCGGCATGTTAACCGGGCTGGGCCATATCCACAAAGCCATGCTGATCCACGCCTTGCGCGCCGCACTGGACCGGCGGGTGTTCGTACTGGTTTCGGATGAGGCGGAGGGGAACCGGCTGTGCGAGGACATGAAGGCCCTGGGAGACGAGGCCCTTTTCCTTCCCGCCCGGGAGCTTTCCCTGCGGCGGGTGGAATCCACCTCGCGGGACTATGAACAGATGCGGCTGGGCATCCTCGCCCGCATGGCGGCGGGCGAAGGGGAGATCGTGGTCGCCTGTGTCGACGCCGCGGCCAGCTACACCCTGCCTCCCGACGTGCTGCAGGGCCGGACCCTTCGGCTCAAAACTGGGCTGGCCCTGCCGGTCCCCGACCTGGCAATGGCTCTTTCCGCCGCAGGCTATGAGCGGTGCGACCAGATCGAGGGCCCCGGCCAGTTTTCTGTTCGGGGCGGCATCGTGGATGTATACGCCGCCCAATGCTCCTCCCCCATCCGCATCGAACTGTGGGGGGATATAGTGGATACCCTGTCCTATTTCGACCTGCTCACCCAACGGCGGACCGACGCCATCGCCGCCGCCGACATACCGCCGGCGGCTGAGATCCTCTATGACGATGCGGAAGCCCTAGCCGGCCGGATCGAGGCGCTGGTGGCCCCCCTGCGGGGCAAAACGGCGGCGATTCAGCGGGAAACCCTGCTGGCCGACGCCGACCGGCTGCGGGGAGGCGGATGTCCCGCCTCGCTGGACAAATACATCCCCCTGATCTACCCCCGGCCTGCCACCGCGCTGGACTACGCCGGGGATTCCCTGCTACTGGTATCGGAGGGCGTCAAGGTACGGGAACGGCTGCGCACCGCCCAATGGCAGCTCCAGGAGGACATCAAGACCCTGCTCGAGGAGGGACAGCTCTGCCGCGGCCTTTCGGACTATATGCTGGACTGGTCCGGACTGGCCACCCTACTCGAACAGCGGGACACCGTCTTTCTCGAGGCCTTTGCCCGCTCCAGCCCGGATATAAAAATACACTCTTTGTATAATATAACAGCTCGTCAACTTCCTGTATGGTCCGGCGGACTGGAACTCCTCTGCGATGACCTGCGGGATATGCTGCACCGCAATATGGCCTGTGTGGTACTGGCCGGGGCGGAGGAAAAAAACGCCGAGACCCTGGCGGAGGATCTGCAGAAGCAGGGGCTGCCCGCCCTTTACGCCCCCTCCCCTGAGAAGCCGGTCAAGGGACGGATCCTGGTCATGCGGGGGGGGCTGTCGGCCGGCGCGGATTTCCCCGAGGCGGGCTTCGCGGTCGTCACCCACGGGCGGATCGCCTCCTACCGGCGGAAGAACCGGAGGCCGGGCCGAAACAAGGGGGCGGAGATCCACAGCCTCGCCGAGCTGGCGCCGGGGGATTACATCGTCCACGCCGCCCACGGCATCGGCCTGTACCAAGGCATCCAGCAGCTCGAGGTGCAGGGAGTGGTCAAGGATTACCTCAAGCTCCAGTATGACAAGGGCGATACCCTGTATGTCCCGGTCACCCAGCTCGACCTGGTCTCCAAATATATCGGCACCAAGGACGAGGTGAAGGTGAAGCTCCACCGTTTGGGCGGACAGGAATGGCAGAAGGCCAAATCCCGGGTGCGGGCGGCGGTCAAGGATATCGCCAAGGAGCTGATCCAGCTCTATTCCAAGCGGATGGCTACCCCCGGCTACGCCTTCGGCCCGGATACCGAATGGCAGTATGATTTCGAACGGCATTTCGAATATGAGGAGACCGAAGACCAGCTCCGCTGCATCGACGAGATCAAGGGGGACATGGAACGCCCGATCCCGATGGATCGGCTGCTCTGCGGGGACGTGGGCTTCGGCAAAACCGAGGTAGCGCGGCGAGCCGCCTTCAGATGCGTGTCCGTGAGCAAGCAGTGCGTGCTGCTCGTCCCCACCACCATCCTCGCCTTCCAGCATTACAACACCATCGCCCGCCGGTTCGAGGGTTTTCCCGTCCAGGTGGAGATGCTCTCCCGGTTCCGTACGCCCAAAGAACAGGAGGACATCCTCCGCCGCACCGCCAGAGGGGAAATCGACATCCTGGTGGGGACTCACCGGATGCTCTCGAAGGACGTGAAATTCCACGATCTCGGCCTATTCATCGTGGACGAGGAGCAGCGGTTCGGGGTGGCGCAGAAGGAACGGATCAAGGAATTGGCCCCCAACATCGATGTCCTCACCCTCTCCGCCACCCCCATCCCCCGCACCCTGAACATGGCCATGAGCGGCATCCGGGACATGTCGGTCATCGAGGAGGCACCCCAGGACCGCCGGCCCGTCCAGACCTATGTCCTCGAGCACGACAACGGCATCGTCACCGACGCCATCCGGCGGGAGCTTCGCCGGGGCGGGCAGGTTTATTATCTGCACAACCGGGTGGAATCCATCGAACGCTGTGCCGCCGGCATCCAGATGCGGATCCCCGAGGCCAGGGTCGCCTTCGCCCACGGCAAGATGAGCGAGGACGAGATGTCGGAGATCTGGCGTCAGGTGCTGGAGCATGAGGTGGATGTCCTCGTGTGCACCACCATCATCGAAACCGGTGTGGACGTGCCCAACGTCAACACCCTCATTATTGAAAACGCCGACCGGTTCGGCCTGTCCCAGCTCCATCAGCTCCGGGGCCGGGTGGGACGATCCTCTCGCCGCGCCTTCGCGTTTTTGACCTTTGTGCGGGGCAAGGTCCTGTCCGACGTCGCCTCCAAACGGCTCGAGGCCATCCGGGAATTCACCGAGTTCGGCGCCGGCTTTAAAATCGCCATGCGGGACATGGAGATCCGCGGGGCCGGTAACCTCCTGGGCGCACAGCAGCACGGGCATATGGAGGCGGTGGGATACGAGATGTATCTGAAGCTCCTGGCCGATGCCGTAAACGAGGAAAAGGGCATCCCTGCCTCCCGTCAGGAAGAGGAATGCCTCGTCGACCTGCCCGTCACCGCCCATATTCCGGAGGCCTATATTTCTTCCAACGCCCAGCGGTTGGATGTGTACCGCCGTATCGCGGATATCCGGACTGAGGAGGACTCCCTCGACGTGTACGACGAACTCATCGACCGGTTCGGAGAACCGCCGGAGGCGGTGCAGGGCCTCATTGACGTGGCCCTGCTGCGGAACATGGCGGCCCGGCTCGGTATTTATGAGATCAAACAGCAGGCCGATACCCTCCTGCTCTATCAGCGCAAACTGGATCTGCAAGCCGGTTCCCGGATGTCCGCCGCCCTCAAGGGCCGGGTGATGATTAACGCCGGGCCGAAACCTTATTTTGCGGTCAAGGTGAAGAAAGGGCTGACCTCCCTCGACGCCCTGCGGGAGGCCCTGCAGGCCGGACTCGAAGAAGATGAGGGCTGAGAGGAGGCGTCCCGCACCATCGGGTAAGCGGCCGTTCGATGGCATCCGGCCGGATTTCCGCAATTTTTATCAAGCCTCCGCCGCCATTTCCGGTATACTGGGGGTATGGGTTTATAGTCACCCGCCATTGTGGTGTCCCACAATGACCCTGAAAATCAAAATACCGGGGGTTCCAAGGGGGAATCCCCCTAAGCACCCCGGATGGTCGGCCGGTTTTCTTTTCAGGAAAACCGGCGGGGACGTTGACTCTTGAACCAACGCTATACAAGGAGGGGGCCTGGGGCCCCCGGGGTAGGGTGGGTGCGAGACTGAAAAAATACAGCAACCCCATCCCCGGGGCCGTAGCCCCTTTTTATATAAGCGGGGTCAGGTGGCGGCGTCCGAGTCGATTTTCATAAAGAGAAAATCGACAGGACCACCTGGGGGTTCAGGGGGCATCGCCCCCTGACGGTTCTTTCCCCCCTTTCTTGTCGCCAAGAAAGGGGGTGGCCCTCAGGCCAAACCTGAAAAAACGGGTATTGTGGGTTGTCCTCGCATAAAGAACGCAGTCCTACTAAAAAAGCCATGATGCGCGGCCACCCTCTTTTGCCCGAGCTTCAGCTCGTAGCGACAAAAGGATGCAAAAGCGCCGCCGGGATTCCCCCGGACCCCGGGTGGTCGGCCGGTTTTCTTTTCAGGAAAACCGGCGGTGACGCGGCTGCCTGAACCAACGAAAAAAGGGGCGGCGGCTCCGGGATTGGGGGGAATCTATGGAGTATCAAGAC
>ERZ856578.2817-NODE-2817-length-27570-cov-5.646092_pt1 | contig 27570 bp, 21 predicted proteins | sample MGYA00514384_ERZ856578 | MGnify/ENA primary metagenome ERZ856578 (study PRJEB29103, sample SAMN06111958) | human gut metagenome | biome: human gut; feature: ankylosing spondylitis patient; material: healthy_person | host: Homo sapiens | place: China:Hangzhou... | reverse complement strand
GGAACAGGCCGGTGGACTCCACAACATACTCAGCACCCAGCTTAGCCCAGGGCAGATCGGCGGGGTTGCGCTCGGCGGAGACAGGGATCTCCTTGCCGTTGACGATGATGGCGTTCTCGGTGTGGCCGATCTCCGCCTCGCACTTGCCATGCATGGTATCATACTTCAGCATGTAAGCCAGGTAGTCGGCGGGGCACAGATCGTTGATGCCCACGATCTCGATCTCGGGGTGGTTCAGGCTGGCGCGGAACACCATGCGGCCGATGCGGCCAAAGCCATTGATGCCAACTTTAATGCTCATGTTGAATGACTCCTTTTTGATTCATATTCACGCTTTGGAATTTTGAATGCTTGTTGCTTGGAACTGTCCCTATTATACCCCCGTTGCAAGAATTTTGGTAGTGGTTTTTTTCCTATAAATCCAAAAGATTTTTTATTAAAATTAGCCATACCGTGGGTAAGCCCGGCCTTATACTAAAAAGGCGGCGGCTCCGGGGGCTTAAAAGCGGAGTAAACCGGCTGTTCGACAAAATTTACGGTTTTTCACTTTTGTTCTTGCCGGGTGTGGTAAACTTTGGTATAATCACTGTGAACGTAAACTGCACAAAGACGGCCCACCGACACAGGCAGCCAGAGAGAAATGAGCCGATCACAGGTTTGGAGGAGTCACCATGTCCGACGTGCAAGAGCTGCGCGAGAGCTTTTTGAACGCATTCCCGGCGGCGGCGCTGCTGCTGTGGCAGGACCGGATCGTGGCCGTCAACGGGGCGGTCCGGCGGCGGCTGCCTCAGCTGGAGCCGGGGGAGCCGATACCCCCGGAGCTGCTGGCCCTCTCCGGGGAGGGCGGCGGTCTGGTCACCCTGGGCGGCGCGGCCTGGCGGGTCCAGCTGACCGAGACGAAGTGGGGGCGGCTGGCCGTGCTGATCCCCGCGCCCCAACCGGCGCTGACCGACCCCCAGCTGGACGGGGCCCTGCGCCAGATGCGCACCTATCTGGCCCAGATGCAGCTGGCGGCGGCGGATATCCCCCCGGCCTCTCAGGGGATGTTCTGGAAGAGCTATTATCAGCTCTTCCGCCTGACGGACAACCTGGACCTGCTGCGCCAGCTGGGCCAGCCCGGGACGCGGGACTTTCACCCCGCGGCCATGGACCTGGCCGCCCTGTGCCGCAAGGTGGTGGACGGCTGCGCCGGTCTTTTGGGGGCGGAGGGCGTCGTCCTGACCTATCACAGCGCCCTGTCCTCCCTGCTCATCCCCGGGGACTCAGGGCTGCTGGAGCACGTGCTGCTGGAGCTGATCGCCAACGGAGCCCGGTGGACAGGCCGGGGGCCATTGACCCTGTCCCTGCGGCGGCTGGGCACCCGAGCCGTGGTCACCGTGGCCCCGGGGTCGGCCCCACCCCCCCAGCAGCTGGACGCTCTGCTGGGGCGTGAGAGCGACTATGGCGTCCCCCGCCCCGGCTCGGGGGCCGGATTGGGGATGCCCCTGGCCGGGATCATTGCCCGGCTCCACGGGGGCAGCCTGATGGTAAATTCCTCCGAAGCTGGCGTCCCGGCGGCGATTTTAGCCCTGCCCACCGGGCCTATGCCCACCCGGGTGACGGTGCGCACCCCGCGCTTGCAGCGGGACGGCGGCCTGTCCGTTCCCCTGGTGGCCCTGGCCGACGTGCTGCCCGCCCGGCACTTCGTCCCCGGCACAAAGCCTTAAAAAAACGATCAGATAAAACTGCGGCGCAGCCCTTTTACAGATGGGCTGCGCCGCAGTTTTCTTATAATGATCTTGTCTTACTGCTCCAGGGCCGCGCCCATGGTCTTCAAAGCGCCGGTGCGCTTCAGGGCGGCCACTAAGATACCGGCCAGAATAGAACCGGCCACAGTGGAGATGAGGAAGGGGATGATATAGGCATAGAAGGCCACAGCGGCGGCGCTGACGTTCATAAACAGCACAGCCACGGGATAGGCGGCCAGACCGCCGATGATGCCGGTGCCGAACACCTCGCCCACCAGCGTGGCGGCCAGGTTCTTGGTCTTCCAGAAGACCAGACCGCACAGCAGGGCCCCGCACATGCTGCCCGGGAAGGCCATCAGGCTGCCCACGCCCAGCAGGTTGCGGATGAGGCTGGCCCCAAAGGCCACACCCACCCCGTACCAAGGGCCCAGGAACACGGCGCACAGGATGTTGACCATGTGCTGCACCGGGGCGCACTTGCTGCCAAAGACGGGGAAGACGATGAACATGCTGCCCACCACGGCCAGGGCGCACAGCAGCCCGGCCACCGCCAGCTTTTTCACATTGGACTGATTCATGGTGTAAAACTCCTTTTTCAAACGGGGAAAAACCGCGCAAAAGGCCCGCAGCGTTTCCCTCTCTCTCGGCTTTTCGCCGGTGAACAGGGCCGAAAAAGCACGTGGCTTTTTCGGTTCGGTCGAGACTTGCTGGTCTCCTCTCACGCCGGAACACGGCTTCCCATCGCTGCGATCTGGCCCGGACCCAGGGCGCTCCCCCTCGGTCCGCTCCCGGCCCTGGGCCGGGACGCCTGGTTTTTTTCCACATCCCCCCTGAAAAAAGTGGATACACCGAAAACGGGGGCGGCCCCAAAGGACCGCCCCCGTCAAAGCTCTCTATGACCGGCAAACGTCCCTCCGGCGGCATGACCCGCATCAGGTGAAAGGGTCGGAGCGCACTTGCTCCCTCTCAGCCCGACAGCCCGGGCTCCCCTGCTTGCAGTGTTTATCATACGCCCCCGGTGGGGCTTTGTCAAGACGGGCCGATCACACTTTTCCGTCGGTACGGAGCATGTCCATGAACTCCTCCCCGGTGATGGTCTCCTTCTCATACAGGAAGTTGGCCAGCTTGTCCAGGCTGTCCCGGTTGTCCCGGAGGATGGTCATGGCCTTGTCATACTCCTTCTGGATGGTCTCGGTAACCAGGCGGTCCATGCGGGCCTGGGTCTCCGGGGAGCAGGCCAGGGAGGCATCCCCGCCCAGGTACTGGTTGCTCATGGTCTCGAAGGCGGCAAAACCGAATTCCCGGCTCATGCCGAAGCGGGCGATCATGGAGCGCACCAATTTTGTCGCCTGTTCAATGTCGTTGGAGGCCCCGGTGGTGATGGAGCCGAAAACCAGCTCCTCCGCCGCCCGTCCGCCGGTGTAGGTGCAGACCTTGTTCAGCAGCTCCTCCTTGGACATGAGGAAGTGGTCCCCGTTGTCCACCTGGAGGGTATAGCCCAGGGCCCCGGAGGTGCGGGGGATGATGGTGATCTTCTGCACGGGGGCGGAGTGGCTCTGCATGGCGGCCACCAAGGCGTGGCCCGTCTCGTGATAGGCCACGATCTTCTTCTCCTGGTCAGACAGCACCCGGCTCTTCTTTTGGTACCCGGCGATGACCACCTCCACGCTCTCCTGAAGGTCCTCCTGGGTGGCAAAGCCACGCCCGTCCCGCACGGCCCGCAGGGCGGCCTCGTTGACGATGTTGGCCAGCTCCGCGCCGGACGCGCCGGAGGCCATTCTGGCGATGGGGGCAAAGTCCACTCCGTCGGCCAGACGGATCTTCTTGGCGTGGACCTTTAAGATGTCGATGCGGCCCTGTAAATCGGGCAGTTCAACAGGGATGCGCCGGTCAAAGCGGCCCGGGCGCAGCAGGGCGGGGTCCAGGGAGTCGGGCCGGTTGGTGGCCGCCAGGACCACCACGCCCTTGCTGCCGTCAAATCCGTCCATCTCGGTGAGCAGCTGGTTCAGGGTCTGCTCCCGCTCGTCGTTGCCGCCGGAGAACTGGCCGTCACGCTTTTTGCCGATGGTATCGATCTCGTCGATGAAAATGATGCAGGGGGCCTTCTCGTTGGCCTGCTTGAACAGGTCCCGGACCTTGGCCGCGCCCCGGCCCACGAACATCTCTACAAATTCCGACCCGGCGATGGAGAAGAAGGGGACGTTTGCCTCACCGGCCACGGCCTTGGCCAGCAGTGTTTTGCCGGTGCCCGGAGGGCCCACCAGTAGGGCGCCCTTGGGCAGCTTGGCTCCAATTTCCCGGTATTTCTCCGGGTCGTGGAGGAAGTCCACGATCTCCCCCAGCAGCTCCTTGGCCTCGTCCTCCCCGGCCACGTCGGCAAAGCGGATGCCGGTGGAGGAGGGCACATATACTTTCGCCCCGGAGCCGCCGCCCATGCCGAACATCATGCCGTCTTTGCCGCCCATGGCCTTCTGCATCCGGCGGTTGATAAAGTAGCCGATGAGCATAAAGGGCACCAGGGGCAGCACCCAGTTCACCAGCAGGCTGGTCATGGCGGAGGGCTGGGTGTCGATCTGCTGGAACTTGGCCCCGGAGTCGTAAAGGCGCTGGGTGCGCCCGGCGTCCTCGGTGGCCACGGTCTCATAGATCTTGCCGTCCTTGTCGGTGAACAGGATCTGGTCATCCCGGATCTCCACCTGGTCGATCTGCTTCTCGTCCGTCATGGACATGAACACGTCATAGGTCACGTTTTCAATGCGGCTCTTGTTCATAGAGGGGAACAGCGTCGCGTTGAGCAGCAGCAGAATGGCCAGGGTGAGCAGATAGTAGTATACCAGGGGTTTTTTCGATGGCTTTTTGATCTCTTGCATCTTGAAGATCATCCTCTCTGGGTGTGTGGTTCAAATCGTTAACCGGTTAATGGATATAGTAGCAAAAGACCGGGACAAAATCCCGGTGTAAGTGTAAACAATTTATGACCAAACTATGAATGTGACCCAGAAAGAAAAGGGGGGCGGCCAGACTCCACTTGTCTGGCCGCCCCCTCGCCCGGCAGCAGCGGTCAGCCCTGACCGCTCACGCGGGTCTTTAACCCCAGCCGGTCCAGTTTGTCGGCGGGGATCATCTCCCGGAAAAAGCTCACTCGGGGCAGCACGCCCAGCAGCAGCTGGCCCAGCACGGCGCTGGCGATCAGCTCGCCCAGGCCCACGGTGAAGGCGTTAAAGGCATAGGCCGTCCAAAAGGCCCCACCGGTGCCCCCCTCGGCAAAGGCGATCACCGCCCCCACGATGACGGCGTTGCACACCACCGGGGGCAGGGGAGCCAGCCAGCGATTGCGCAGGCTCTGGGTCCACAGGCAGGCGATGAGGGTGGCGGCGGAACCGGCCACCACATCCAGCAGGCCATAGGGGGAGAGCAGGTTGGCGATGAGGCAGCCCACAAACAGCCCCGGCGTGGCGGCGGGGAACAGGAAGGGCAGCACGGTCAGCGCCTCGGCAAAGCGGATCTGCACCCCGCCATACTGGGGGATGGGCAGAGCCATGGTGAGCACGGCATACACCGCGGCCAGCATGGCCGCCAGGGTGAGATCGCGGACAGAGAATTTAGACATAAAAAAACCTCCATTTTCTTCTTTAGAGAACGGCGGGACTTACTTTTTTAAAGTCCCCCGAACGAACACAGCTTTTCCTCCCCCCGTGGCCGGGCGTTCCACGCGTTTGGGGCGGTGGGCTGTGCTTGGACGAGATGTGGAAACTCGTCAAGGGGTATCTTACCACAGCCCGCCCCCGCTGTCCACTGGATAAATGGACAAAGCCTTGCCAGTGGGGGGCTGATGGGGTAAAATATATAAAATATTTGATCCCCGCCCCCTGCGGGGGCGGGAATGCGCTTTTGTTTAGGAGGTCTTTGCTATATGGAATCCAATGAACAGGTCCTGGACAACGCCCCCCTGCTCCAGGCCATCGCCCGGATGCAGACGGAGAACAGCCGGGAGAGCCGCGAGGCCGTGCTGGACATGGTCATCACTCAGGCCCAGTTTCTGGCCCCGGCGGACATCGTCCCCGAGACGGAGGGCAAGGAGGCCGCCGTGCGCTTTCAGCTGCTGACCAATCAGGAGGGCCAGCCCTTCTTCCCCGCCTTCACCGGCTGGGAGGAGCTGCGCAAGCTGTGCGGACCCAAAAACCAGCAGACGGTGGCCCTCACCTTTGACCACTACGCCGGCATGGTCCTCCGGGACAACCGGGCCGCCGGCTTCGTCATCGACCCCATGGGCGCCTGCCTCACCTTTGACCGGAACATGATGGAGCATTTGGTGCAGAGAAAGCAGGAGATGGGGAAGTAAAAAAATTTTTTCAAAATCGAAAATTTCCTGTTGACATGTCGGTTAGTTTATGCTAACCTATGCTTGGTTAGAGAAAGCTAACTCCCCCCTCCTCACACCTCCCTGCTTTCTTCCTACCCCTTTTATTCAAGATTTCTCTGACCACCAGAAAGTCTTTCGGGACAGGCATCCCCGAGGGACGGGCCGCTGACCGTGCGCATACACGCGGTCAGCGGCTTTTTTATCTTTTCTCCCATCCCGATCTGTGATATGATAGCCTCACTGGCCGATCTGGCCCGAACTTTGGGAGGGGCGCTTATGTTCGTCAAGAATCCTGAATATTTTCTCACCATCGCCAAGGAGCGCAGCATCTCTAAGGCCGCCGAGCAGATGTATCTCTCCCAGCCCTATCTCAGCCAGTATCTGGCCAAGCTGGAGCACACCCTGGGGGTGGCCCTGATGGACCGGTCCCACACCCCCCTCACTCTCACCTCGGCGGGAGAGGTGTTCTATGCCTATCTGGAGCGGCAGAGCTATCTGGACCGGCAGCTGCTCAGCGACCTGCGGGACATCCAGGACCGGAACCGCCCGGTGCTACACATCGGCGTGTCCCCCTGGCGTGGGGCCATGCTGCTGCCCGACATCCTGCCCCTGTTCACCCCCCAGTACCCCGACGTGCAGGTGGTCCTTCACGAGGCCGCCGTGCCCGAGCTGACCAAGCTGGCGGAGGACAGCGTCATCGACTTCTGCGTCATGCACATCCCCACCGACCTGACCGAGCTGTCCTATGAGCTGATCATGCGGGAGCGGGTCTTCCTCATCGGCCACAAGGACCACCCCCTGCTGCGGGGGCTGGACAGCCCCTATGACCGCCCCCTCCACTTCACCCAGCTGCGGCAGCTGGAGCACGAGCGGATCGTCATGCTCCCCTCTGACTGGCGGCTGGCCAAGCTGCTGTACAACACCTTCTCCGTGCTGAATGTAGAGCCGCAAAACATCCTGGTCACCACCAACAACACCACCGCCATCAACCTGGCGGCGGGGAACATGGGCTTTGCCTTTCTGCAGGAGAGCGGCATCTCCCGCACCCCCTATCTGGACCGGCTGGCCTGCTTCACCATCGGGGAGCCGCCCCTCACCTGCCCCACGGCGGTGGTGTACAAGAAAAACGGTTTCCTCTCCCCCGCCGCCCGGGCGTTCATCGACCTGACAAAGGACTTTTACCGCAGATTTAACCGGGATGGGAATCTTTAAAAAACACAGGGCCGACCTGGCCCTGTGTTTTTTTATTTGTTTTACTTGTAGGAATCGGCCAATGCCTTGAACTTGGGCAGGGCCCGCTCGATGCGCTCGGTCTGGACGCAGTAGGCGATGCGCACGTGGCCGGGAGCGCCGAAGCCGGAGCCGGGGACCAGCAGCAGGTCGAACTGCTTGGCCCGCTCGCTGAAGGCCATGTCGTCGGGCTCCAGGGAGCGGGGGAACAGATAAAAGGCTCCGCCGGGCTCAGCCACGTGATAGCCCATCTCCCGCAGGGAGGTGACCAGCAGCTTGCAGTTGCGCTCGTACACCGCCAGATCAGACGTCATGTCGCAGCACAGGGAGGTGACCTGCTGGAACAGGCTGGGGGCGTTCACATAGCCCAGGGAGCGGCCCGCTCCGGCCACGGCGGCATAGACCTCCTTTGCGTCGGTAACGTCGCCGGGGACCAGCACATAGCCCAGGCGCTCGCCGGGGAGAGACAGGGACTTGGAGAAGGAGTAGCACACGATGGTGTCCTTGTAGATGTGGGGCACCCAGGGCACCTCAAAGCCCTGGAACACGATCTCCCGATAGGGCTCGTCCGAGATGAGATAGATGGGGTGGCCGTATTCCTGGCTCTTGGCGGTGAGGACGGACGCCAGCTTCTCCAGGGTCTGGCGGGAGTAGACCACGCCGGAGGGGTTGTTGGGGGTGTTCACCACCACGCCCTTGGTGTGGGGGGTGATGGAGCGCTCCAGGGCGTCAAAGTCGATCTGGAAGTGCTCGATCTCCGGGGGGATCAGCACCATCTTGGCCCCGGCCCCCTCGATAAACACCTTATACTCGGGGAAATAGGGGGCAAAGACGATGAACTCGTCCCCCGGGCAGGTCAGGCCGTTGAACACGCAGCACAGAGAGGCCGCCGCACCCACGGTGATATAGAACTGTTCGGCGGTGTAGTTGCCCTGGAAGCGGCGGTTCAGAGAGTCGGCAAAGCGCTGCCGGGCGGCGGCGTCGCCCTGGGCGCTGGTGTAGCAGTGGATCAGCTCGGGCTGCTCCTTCAGAATGCGGATGGCCGTCTCGTTGATGGCGTCGGGGGCGGGGACGCTGGGGTTGCCCAGGGAGAAGTCGAACACATTCTCCGCACCCACCACGGCGGAGCGCTGCTTGCCATACTCGAACAGCTCCCGGATCACAGACCGGGCAGTGCCCAGGCCCAGCATACGTTGGTTGACCATGATCAAAACCTCCTGCACGGGAAGCAGAGCCCCCGTGAAAATATTTAACCTGGCTGAAATTATATCACTGCACTTTGCGCAAGTAAAGCCAAAAGTTTTCCCGCTCCGGCCCGGGCGTGCCGTTCTCTCTGTTGGAACGTTGACTTTTTCTGTATCGCCGGTATAATGTACTTAGAGAACACATCAAGCCAAGCCCCGCCGAACCGAATTTTGATCTTCAAGCTGTGAGGTGAAGCCGAATGTCAAACCCGTTCTTCCGCCGCCCAAAGCTCTGGACTGAGGCGTTGAACTTTCTCCCCCTCCTGGCCTTTTGCCTGTACGCTCTCTCGCTTTCCGAAACTGCCGGAGTAGAGGCTGCGGTCATCCGGGTGTTCGTGGTCTACGGTCTCTTTCTCCCCTACCCCACCAAAAAGCTGGTTTTTACTGAAAGCGCCAGCCGCAGGCGCTGGTTCGCCGTGCTGTACACGCCCCACGTGATTTTCGGCATCTGGCTGGCTTGGTGGGGCTGCACCCACGGGTGGTTCCTCTCCCTGCTGTATTTGCTGTGCTCCATCGCCTGTTATGGCTTTGCCCTGGCCGCTCTGGGCTGGCCCGCAGGCGATGATGAACCAATCTGACGCTGAAAAAGCGGGCTGCACACGGATGTGCAGCCCGCTTTTACGTTGTGTGTCTCTTTTCAGGCTGTCATCAGGCCAGAGCGGCGGTGATGATGGCCATGGAATAGACCTCCTGGGCGTTGCAGCCCCGGGACAGGTCGTTGATGGGGGCGTTCAGGCCCAGCAGGATGGGGCCATAGGCCTCGAAGCCGCCCAGGCGCTGGGCGATCTTATAGCCGATGTTGCCGGCGTTGATGTCAGGGAAGATGAAGGTGTTGGCATAACCGGCCACCTTGGAGTTGGGGCACTTGGTCTTGGCCACACGGGGAGAGACGGCGGCGTCGAACTGCAGCTCGCCCTCGATGGGCACGTTGGGCATGGCCAGCTTGGCCTTGTCGGCGGCGTTGCGCATCTTGTCCACGTCCTCGCCCTTGCCGGAGCCGAAGGTGGAGTAGCTCAGGAAGGCCACCTTGGGGTCCACGCCGAAAATCTTGGCGCAGTCCACGGTCTCAGAGGCGATCTCCACCAGCTCGTCCTCGCTGGGCTTGATGTTGATGGCGCAGTCGGCCATGGCCAGCACGTCGTTGTCGCCGGTGGCGGAGGGGCGCACCAGAATGAAGCAGGAGGACACGATGGTGTTGCCCGGCTTGGTCTTCACCAGCTGCAGGGCGGGACGGACGGTGTCGGCGGTGGAGTAGGTGGCGCCGCCCAGCAGGGCGTCGGCCTCGCCCATGGCCACCAGCATGGTGCCGAAATAGTTGCTCTTCTTCAGGGCCTTGCGGCAGTCGTCCTCGGTCATCTTGCCCTTGCGCAGCTCCACCATGCGGGAGACCATGGCCTCCATGTTCTCATAGTTCTCAGGGTCGATGATGATGGCGCCCCGGATGTTGAAACCGGCGTCCTCGGCGGCCTGGCGGATCTCGTCAGGGTTGCCCACCAGGATGGGGGTCAGGAAGGTGCCGGACAGCAGCCGGGCGGACGCCTCCAGAATGCGGGGGTCAGAGCCCTCGGTGAAGACGATCTTCCGGGGGTGGGCTTTCAGGATCTCGATCAGCTTCTTAAACATAAGCGCAGTTCCTCCAGAAACAAAGATTGGGACATCTCGCGCAGATGCCCTGCTTATCAAATCAAGGGTATGTTAGCATTATTCTTTTCAAAAAGCAAGGGCCAGCTTTGGCCTATCACCCTTTTTTCTTTGCAAATCGGAGCGGATTTTGCTTGCGAGCCTTTCATGGCGTGAAAATCAGGTAAAGGAGCCGGAAAATCCGTGTAAAATCTGTTTGGTTTGTTGGCTATCCGTTGCAATCAGAGAAAAGGTATGGTATACTCCTTGGAAATCGCTCCCACGGGAGTCGAAAATTTATGAAGAAGAAAGCAGAGTTGATCCCTTTATTATGGACCTTGACAGTGCCAGTATCGGTATGCTTGCGGCCCTCATCATTTTGGTGGCTTTTTCCGCCTATTTCTCCGCCACAGAGACAGCCTTCACCTCGCTCAACCGCATCCGGCTCAAAGCCCGGGCCGACGACGGAAACCTCCGGGCCGCCCGGACGCTGAAGCTGGCGGAGGACTATGACAAGCTGCTGTCCACCATCCTCATCGGCAACAACGTGGTGAACATCACCGCCACCACCGTGGCCACCGTGCTGTGTACCCGGTGGTTCCACCAGTATGGCCCCACCGTATCCACCGTGGCCCTGACGGTCATCATCCTGATCTTCGGCGAGATTTCCCCCAAGAGCCTGGCCAAGGAGAACGCTGAGCGCTGGGCCCTGTTCGCCACCCCCCTGCTGCGTATGCTCATGGTCCTGTTCACCCCGGCCAACTTTCTCTTCGGCCAGTGGAAGGCCCTGCTGGGCCGCCTGTTCCGCAAAAAGGACGACGAGGGCATCACCGAGGAGGAGCTGGTGGGCATGGTGGACCAGGCGGAGACCGAGGGCGGGCTGGACAGCCACGAGAGTGACCTCATCCGCAACGCCATCGAGTTCAACGACATGGAGGTGTCCGAGATCCTCACCCCCCGGGTGGACCTGACCGCCATTGAAGAGGACGACTCCATGGAGGCGCTGGCCGCCCTGTTTGCCGAGAGCGGCTTCTCCCGCATCCCCGTCTACCACGAGACCATCGACAACATCGTGGGCGTTATCCATGAGAAGGACTTCTACGCCGCCCGCTATCGAGGGGAGACCATGCTCCGGCAGCTGAAGACCCCCGTATTTTATACCACGGGCAACACCAAGATATCCGAGCTGCTGCGCATTCTCCAAAAGAACAAGGCCCACATGGCTGTGGTGGTGGATGAATACGGCGGCACCCAGGGCATCGCCACATTAGAGGATATCCTGGAGGAGCTGGTGGGCGAGATCTGGGACGAGCATGACGAGGTCATCGAGACCTTCCGCAAGCAGCCAGACGGCAGCTATCTCATTGCATGTTCCGCCAACCTGGATGACCTGTACGACCTGTTCCAGGTGAAGGGCACCTGCGACGCGGCCACCGTCTCCGGCTGGGTCATGGAGCAGGTGGGCCGGGTCCCCGAGGAGGGCGACCACTTCCAGGCCGAGGGTCTGGACGTCACCGTCACCCGGGTAGAACACCGCCGGGTGCTGGAAATTTGCGTGAAGCCCTTAGAGGCCGAAGCATAACTTAAAAATCGCCCCGCTGCATAGAATCCATGTGTTTTCCACCCCCGCAGGGGGTGGAAAACACGAAATCATAAAAAATTCCCGCTGCACATCACCATGCAGCGGGAATTTTTTTATGTTCAGATGCGTGCCACGCCGGAATCCCGGGCGGCCTGGGCCACGGCGGCGGCCACCGCGTCCTTCACGCGGGGGTCGAAGGCGGCGGGGAGGATATAGTCGGCATTCAGCTCCTCGTCAGAGACGATGCTGGCAATGGCCTGGGCGGCGGCGATCTTCATCTCGTCGTTGATGTCGCTGGCCCGCACGTCCAGCGCGCCCCGGAAGATGCCGGGGAAGGCCAGCACGTTGTTGATCTGGTTGGGGAAGTCGCTGCGGCCGGTGCCCACCACGGCGGCTCCGGCCTGACGGGCCAGGTCGGGCATGATCTCGGGCACGGGGTTGGCCATGGAGAACAGGACGGCCCCGGGGGCCATGGTCTTCACCATCTCCGGCGTGACCAGGCCGGGGGCGCTGACGCCCAGGAACACGTCGGCCCCCACCAGCATCTCCGCCAGGGTGCCCTTGCGCTTCTCCTGATTGGTCACTTTCGCCATCTCCGCCTGGGCGGGGGTCAGGCCCTCCATACCGTCATAGATCGCGCCCTGCTTGTCGCACATGATGACGTGCTTCAGGCCCCGGGCCATGAGCAGCTTCATGATGGCGATGCCGGCGGCGCCCGCGCCGCAGGAGACCATCTTCACGTCCTCGATCTTCTTGCCCACCACCTTCAGAGCATTGGTCAGGGCGGCCAGCACCACCACGGCGGTGCCGTGCTGATCGTCGTGGAAGACGGGGATGTCGCAGCGCTCCTTCAGCTTCCGCTCGATCTCGAAGCACCGGGGGGCGGAGATGTCCTCCAGGTTGATGCCGCCGAAGGACCCGGCCAGCAGGGCGATGGTGTTGACGATCTCGTCCACGTCCTTGCTGCGCACGCACAGGGGGATGGCGTCCACCCCGCCGAAGGCCTTGAACAGCACGCACTTGCCCTCCATCACGGGCATACCGGCCTCGGGGCCGATGTCGCCCAGGCCAAGGACGGCGGTGCCGTCAGTGACCACGGCCACGGTGTTCCACCGGCGGGTCAGCTCATAGCTCTTGTTGATGTCCTTCTGGATCTCCAGGCAGGGCTGGGCCACGCCGGGGGTATAGGCCAGGGACAGGGCGTCCTTGCTATCCACGGCGGCCCGGGGGGTCACCTCGATCTTACCCTTCCACTGATAATGGAGCTTTAACGATTCCGCTGCGTAATCCAATGTCGATCCCATCCTTTTTGTAATCTTTCCCGCCCCGAAAAACCGGACCGAGGCAGGGCTTTCGCGTCTGTATGTGTCTGTAACTGTATCATAAATCGGTCTGATTGTACAGGATTTTTCCGGTGGGGTCCCCCTTCTCCAGCCCCATCAGGGCGGCCATGTCCTGGGGCATGGGCTGGGTAAAGTCCAGCCGCCTGCCGGTGATGGGGTGGCGGAAGGACAGGCGGGCGGAGTGGAGGGCGGGCCGGGGGATCAGCTCCGGTGCCTCCCTTCCATAGAGAAAGTCCCCGGTGAGGGGGCAGCCCAGGCTGGCCATGTGGACCCGGATCTGGTGGGTGCGCCCGGTGTCCAGGGCCAGGCGAAGGAGACTGCGCCCCTCCCGCTCCAGCACCACCCTATACCGGGTGCTGGCGGGCTTGCCGTCCGGGCGGACCATCTGCTCCACCAGGGAGTCGGGCTTTGGCCCCAGGGGGGCGTCCACGACGCCGGTCTTCGGCCGGGGGCAGCCGTCGCATACCGCCAGATATTCCCGGAAGAAATCCGCCGTGTGCAGCTGCTCCTTTAATCTCTCCTGGGCGTGGGGGTGCTTGGCCACCACCATCAGGCCGGAGGTGCCCCGGTCCAGGCGGTGGACGGGGTGAAAATCCGCCTCCGCCCCCTCCTGATCGTAATGCCAGAGAAGAAAATTACCCACTGTATCGTAAAAGTGCCCCGGACCCGGGTGGACCGTCACCCCGGGGGCCTTGTTCAGCACGACGAGATCTCCGTCCTCATAGCGGATATCCAGTTCCCCCGGGGCGGGGACCACGCCGCTGCGCCGCTCCGGGTCAGACAGGCGGACGGACAGGATTTGTCCCACCCTCGGCACACACCGGGTGTTCACCCGCGCCCCGTCCAGCAGGATGCCGTCCTCCAGCCACTTGATGCGACGGATCACCGTGCCGGACAGGCCGAATTTCCGGCGCAGCAGCAGCTCCACCCGCACCCCGGCGTCCGAAGGGGCCACCGTCAGCTCCAGGCGGCGGACCGTATTCTGGGACATGGGGACACCTCCTTCCAATTCTGTCAATACGACCAGTATACCCTCCCGCCCCCTGCCCTGTCAAAGCGAATAGTTCTCCTCCGCCGGGGCAGAATATGGAAAAGCGCGGGCTGAAAGGCCCGGGAAAGGAAGTGCTGCCATGGTCAAGGGTATTACCCGCCAGGTCATCCTGGTCAAGTCCCCCGACCCCCGCCTGTTTGAGGAGGCCATTTTCATTGTGAAGGAGGAGGCCCTGGCCCGGGAGGGCGTCACCGCCGAGCAGGTCTTAAAGGAGGCCCGCCGGGCAGCGGACGGCTATCTGAAGCAGGGCCTGGCCTGGAACCGGCGGCTGGAGCGGCTGCCCGCCCCCCTGTGGGCCGCTTTGGGGGCAGTAGTCGCCAGCGCCGGGTGGCTGGGGTGGCTGTTCCTGCTGTGAGGGACTTAAATCACTTTTAAACAAATCCTAAAACTTTCTTCCAGAAAATCGCCGCTTCCCGGTGCTATGCTAATGGCACATCATCCGCCGGACCGGCGGAAAAGGAGCGACGTGTATATGGAAGAAATTTTATCCGTCCAGGACTTAAAGCGGGTCTATGGCCGGGGGACGGCGGCCACCCAGGCCCTGGGCGGCGTGTCCCTGTCGGTGGAGCAGGGGGAGTTTGTGGGCATCATGGGCCCCTCCGGCTCGGGCAAGACCACCCTGCTCAACTGCATCGCAACGATCGACCGGCCCACCTCCGGCTCCATCCGGGTGGGCGGGCAGGAGCTCACCGGTCTCCGGGGCCGGGCCCTCACCCGCTTCCGCCGGGAGCGGCTGGGCTTTATCTTTCAGGACTGCAACCTGCTGGACACCCTCACCGCCTTTGAGAATATCGCCCTGGCCCTGGCCATCACAAAGGCCCCGGCGGGGGAGATCGAAGGCCGGGTGCGGGAGATGGCCCAGCGCTTAGGGATTGAGGACTGCCTGGACAAGTATCCCTATCAGATGTCCGGGGGCCAGCAGCAGCGCTGCGCCGCCGCCCGGGCCATGGTCACCCGGCCCGATCTGGTCCTGGCCGACGAGCCCACCGGGGCCCTGGACTCCCGGGCCGCCGGGCTGCTGCTGGAGCGGCTGGAGAGCCTAAACCGTGACCTTGGGGCCACCATCCTCATGGTCACCCACGACGCCTTTACCGCCAGCTGCTGCCGCCGGGTCATCTTCCTGCGGGACGGACAGATCTTCACCCAGCTCCGCCGCCAGGGGGACCGGCGGGACTTCTTCCGGCAGATCATGGACGTGGTGGCCCAGCTGGGCGGGGAGGTCCAAAATGTTCTGTAAGCTGGCCCTGGGCAACGTGCGCCGCTCCTTCCGGGACTACGGCGTCTATCTCCTCACCCTCACCTTCGGCGTGTGCCTGTTCTACACCTTCAATTCCGTGGAGGACCAGGGGGCCATCCTCTATCTCCAAGAGAAAAACGGCGAGACGGTGCGGGCCATTCTCACCGTGCTCGGCGTCCTGTCCGTCTTTGTGGCGGTGGTGCTGGCCTGTCTCATTCTATACGCCCACCGGTTCCTCCTCCGCCGCCGGAAAAAGGAGCTGGGCTGCTATCTGCTGCTGGGCATGAGTCCGGGGCAGGTGTCCCGGCTGCTGATCCTGGAGACGGCGGTGACCGGCCTCATCTCCCTGATCGCCGGACTTGTCTTAGGCTCCGCCGCCTCGTCAGGGCTGTCCGCCCTCACCCTGTCCCTGTTTCAGATGGACGTGTCCGCCCAGTTGGGGCTGGTCTTCTCCCCTGGGGCGGCCGTGAAGACGGCGGTGTGCTTCGGGGCCATCCTGCTGCTGGTCATGGCTCTCAGCGGGGTGGAGGTCACCCGGGCCCGGCTCATCGACCTGCTGCGGGGGGACCGGAAAAACGAGGTGCTCCCTCTCCGGCCCCTGTCCGCATCCGTGTTCCAGTTCGTGGCTGGTGTGGTCTGCCTGCTGGCCGCCTATGGCATCCTTCTGTACTTCGGCCTGGTGACGGCCCTGGTCGTCCTGCCTCTGTGCGCCGCCATGCTGATCCTGGGCACGGCGGGGACCCTGCTTCTCTTCCGCTCCCTCCCCGGCTTTGTGCTCCACGGGGTGAAGCGGCATCCTGCTCTCTATTACCGGGGGCTGAACCTGTTCACCCTGCGCCAGTGGCTCAGCCGGGTCCACTCCACCTATCTGTCCCAGACGGTGATCGCCATCCTGCTTCTGCTGGCCATGGGCATCACCGCCAGCTCCGTGGGTCTCAATTCCACCATTCAGGCCCTCACCGATGACCAAGCCCCCTTCGATCTCACCGTGCAGAACCGCTCGGCGGACGAGTCCGGCCCCGTAGACTTTGACGCCGCCATCAAAGCCGGGGGAGCCGAAAGCGCCCTGGCCTGGAGCCATGACTGCCTGCTCTATTATAACGACCCCGCCGTCACCGGCCTGGAGCAGGCCAGCGGGGCCATCGCCCTCCGCGACTATAACGCCCTGCTGGAGCACCTGGGCCGCCCCGCCTACTCCGGCCCCCTGCCCCATCTCCTCGCCTGGGAGGAGGACGTCCCCGCCACCGGCGGCCTGGGGATGCAGTGCATCCTGGTGGAGGACGAGGTCGCCCAGCGGCTGGAGGTCCGCCGCCAGCTGTGGTCGGCGGACTACGCCGGGGACAAGCAGGCATCCGAGGACACCGTCCTCCCCCTGGTCAGCGACGCCATGCAGGGCCTGGACGGCCCGGACGTCAGGATAGACAGCCGTCTGGCCCTGTATCAGGAGACCATGGGTTCTAAGATCCTGGTGCTGTTTTTGGGGCTGTATCTGGGCTTTACCTTCCTGCTGGCCGCCGCGGCGGTGCTGGCCCTCCAGCAGCTGTCCCAGGGGGCGGACAACGCCAGGCGCTATGCCCTGCTGGGCCGCCTGGGGGTGGAGGAGAAGGCCCTGGCCCGCTCCGCCGCCCACCAGGTCACCCTGGCCTTTCTCCTGCCCCTGGGCCTGGGCCTTGTCCACGCCGCCGTGGGCCTGTCTGCGGTGAACCAAGTCATCACCGTCACCGGAAACCTGGATTCTTCCTCCGGCAGCCTGTCCGCCGCCGCCCTGCTGCTGGCGGTGTACGGGGGCTATTACCTGGCCACCCTCCTGTCCTGCCGCCGCATGGCCCTGTCTGCCGCCCACCGGCAGCGGGAGGAGTAAACTGCGTTTTCCCTTCAAAGTCCATATGCAGACAGCCGCTTCAATGGCCGTCTGCATATGGGCTTATTTTTTCCCTTGATCCGCAGCAGGCCCCACACGTTTTCTTCTGGACAGCGCATCTGCGCTCTAATCCAGATCAAACAATATCTGATAGATATTGCTGGGGCGGCCCGCTTTGCCCGAGACGGTCTGGCCCGTAAGGGCGGCCAGGTCATGCTCCTCCAGGGCGTTCAGCAGTCTGCTTGCCCCCCGCATGGACAGGTTCAGCTGCTCCGCCAGTTCTCCGGCGGTAAAAAACGATTTTCGGGTCCGCTCCCGCAGCAGATCGATGCGATAGAGCTTTGAGGCGGAGATGCCCGTCTTTTCCGCCAGCGCCAGCAGATTTTCCTTCTCCTCCGGCGTCTGTGCCCCCTGGGAATGGAGAAAATTCAGCGGTTTGGTCACAGAGTCCGCGCGGTGGACGATATAGGTACAGCTGCCCTCCTGCTGCGCGGCCTTTTTCAGCGCCAGTCCGGCATTAGACCGCGCCTCGCCCGGGGAGCTGCCAAATCCGATGCCCAGGCTGACCATGCATTTGCAGTTGTCCAGGATCAGCTGAAGGAAGGGCAGGCTCTCCAGCCCGTTGCTGTAATTCATCAGGTCCTCCCGGTTGAGCAGCAGTACAAACTGCTCGTCAGACTGCTGAATGACCGTGGCGCGGGCATTCTTGGCAAAGTAATAAAGCTCCGCCGCCGCTTTCAGCTTCTCCTTGCTTGCCATATATTCGCTCTGTTCCCGATAAAAAAGGTCGTCCTTTGGGGAGATCCGCACCGCCAGAACGGCCAGTTTTCCCTCTGTCATGTGCCTACGCTCCAGGCACTCCTTTTTCAGTCTGGCCGTCGTGTTCGTGATGTTGTCTGTGGTGGGTCTGGAGTACGCCGCGGGAATGCCGTCGGCTTTCAGCCGTTCATAGACGAAAATAAGCGTGGTGACGCAGCCGTCCACCGTTCCCTCCTGATAGAGCTGGCGGTGCTCACGATACAGCGCCTGATAATACCGCTCCCCCACCGTCCAGCTGCGGCGTCGCAGGATCTTCACGTTGTTTTCCGTAATCCCGGCGTCAGACAAAACCTTCCGCACCGTGGCCGGAGAATAATTGTCCACGCTGACGCGGCTGATGTCGGCCTTTCTCCAGGAGAGGGCCAGGAACGAGTTCAGCAGGGACACGCTGTCCTTTTGAATGCAGGTGCAGGGGATATCCGGCTCGAAAACCGACTGATAGAGCTTAAATTGCAGCTCGCCGCCAAAAATGACTCCGTCTATCCGCTTCTTCAGCGCATACAGATCCCGCTCCATCTCTGGACAGTAATCATATTGGTCGTTTTCATAGATCTCCACTGCGATCTCTGGGAACGCGGCAGGAATGATCTGGCGGATCAGGTCCATTCTCACCCGGCTGCCCACAAACCCCAGCTTCACCTTTTTTTCCATATACATCCCCTCCCGTAATTTCGGTCAAATTATGGACGTTTTTATGCATTTCTTCATTCGTTATAATACGAGCATAAAGAAATTGTTCGTTTTTTGCTTAATATATCATTATTTTTTGAATATTACAAGTAAATCGGACGAGCAATATTTGACACACAAAGGGGATGAAAGCACACATGAACCAGTATATGACACAGATCAGCCAATACATTGACGGCCACCGGGACGAGATGCTCCATTTTTGGAAGGACCTGGTCAACTTTCAGGCCGGTTCCAGAGAGACTGACCGCATCGAGGCTCTGCTCCGGCGCACGATGGGCCGCCTGGAGGAGGAGGGCCTGGATTGTCGGCTGATCCCGTCCGGCGGGGTGCCTGTCCTGCTGGCAACAGACGGCGCACGGCGCAGCGGCAGACCCATCTTTCTGTGCGGGCATCTGGACACCGTCTTTCCCGACGGAACATACCCGGAAGCTCCGTTCACCATCCAGGACGGCGTGGCCCGCGGCCCCGGTGTTCTGGACATGAAGGGCGGCGTAGCCATGATGGTGTACATGATCAAAGCCCTGCGCCACATCGGCTTTGACCGCTGTCCCATCAAACTTTTGCTGTGCGGCGACGAGGAGATCAGCCACGACGGGACCTGTGCCGCCCAGATCATCCAGCAGGAGGCGGAGGGCTGCCAATACGCCTTTAACATGGAGATTGGGCGGATGGACCGCTGTCTGTCTGTGGGGCGAAAGGGGAGCCTGGACTGCCGGGTGACCGTGACTGGCAAGAGCGGACACGTGGGAAACGACTTTTTATCCGGCCGGAACGCCATCGAGGAGATGGCCCACAAAGTCCTGGCCCTGCAAGGACTCTCCCGCTATGAAGAGGGGGTCGTGGTCAGCGTGGATGTGATCTCCGGCGGCACCGTGTCCAACTCCATCCCAGACCGCTGCCAGATCGATGTGGACGCCCGCTTCAGCCGCGCCGCCGACCTGCCGGTGTTGAAAGAGCAGATCTCTCAGGTCTGCGCCGTGACCCATGTGGACGGGACCTGCACCACCGTGGAGTTTTTGAACACGATGCCGGTGTTCGAGCGGAACGACGCCAATCTGGCGCTGCTTGACCGAGTGAATCAGGTGGCCGAGGCATACGGCTTCTCCCCCTTTGGCGAGGCCTTTCCGGGCGGCAGCTCCGACACCTCTTATGTCGCCGCCGCGGGCGTGCCCGCCGTCTGCTCCTGCGGCGTCCAGGGGGGCGGCGCTCACACACTGGAGGAGTATGCCATTGTAGCGACTCTGTTTGAAAGAGCCAAAATCTTTGCAGCCGTCATCGCGCAAACCGGCTGATAACTGATACAGGAGGAATTGATCATGTGCGAGCAAACAGAAATGACTAAGAAAAAAACAGCCTCCCCATCTCCCCAAAATAAAAACGCGCCCAAGAAGATGAACGTCCCCAATCCGCTCATTATCATCGTCTGCATCATCCTGCTTGGCGCGCTGGCCAGCTATATCATTCCCGCCGGTTCCTTCACCCGGGTGGAAGACCCCAACACTGGCCGGATGGTCGTAGACCCCGCTTCTTTCTCCTATGTAGACGCCGATCCCACCGGGTTCTTTGAACTGTTCATGTCCGTCTCCAAAGGCATTCAGGGCAGCAGCAGTATCATCGCTTTTCTGTTCATCATCGGCGGTGCCTTTGGTATCATGGAGGAGACGGGCGCGATCCGCGCCGGAATGGGCACCCTGGTCCGCAAAATGAAGGGGCGTGAGCTCCTTCTGATCCCCAGCTGTATGCTGATCTTCACCCTGGGGGCCGCCTTTGTCGCCAACAACGAGGAGTTCCTGGCGTTCCTGCCTCTGGTGCTGTCCATCTGTCTGGCCATGGGCTTTGACTCCCTCACGGCGCTCGGGATCATCTTCGGTTCTGTGGCCGCCGGATACGGCGCAGGCTGCACCAACGCGTTCACCGTCGGCGTGGCCCAGGGCATCTCCGGCCTGCCGCTGTTTTCCGGCATCCAGCTGCGCCTGGTGGTCCTGGTGACCCTCTATCTGCTCAACACCGCCTTTGTCATGATCCACGCCATGCGGGTCAAGAAAGACCCCACCCGCAGCTCTGTGTACGAGCTGGACCGTCTGCGCACCAGCGCCGCGGATATCCACGGGGATGAATCTCTGACCACCCGCCACATTCTGGTGCTCCTGGCCTTTTTGGTCACCATCGTGTTCCTGGTATATGGCGTGATCAAGTTCGGCTTTTACATCGACGAGCTGGCCGCGCTGTTCCTGATCATGGGCGTGGCCGCCGGGATCTTGGGCGGTCTGAACCCCACCCGCATGGCAAACAGCTTTATGAAGGGCTGCGGCAACATGTTGCTCCCCTGCATCATGGTCGGTATGTGCAAGTCCATCACCATCATCCTGGACGGGGCCAACATCATGGACACGATCATCCACTTCCTGGCCAGTCTGCTCAACTCCTTCCCGCCCGCGTTGACTGCCTTTGGTATGTTCATGGTCCAGGATATCTTCAACATTCTGGTCCCCTCCGGCTCCGGTCAGGCCGCCATCACCATGCCCATCATGGCCCCGCTGGCTGATCTGGTCGGGATCACCCGCCAGACCGCCGTTCTGGCCTTCCAGTTTGGCGACGCATTCACCAACTGCATCACCCCGGCCAGCGGCATGACGGTCTCCTGTCTGGCCATTGCCGGTGTGCCCCTGAAAAAGTGGTGGAAGTTCATCCTGCCTCTGTTCGCCCTGTGGTGGGTGGCGGCCTTTGTCTTCCTGACCTTTGCCACTGTCACTGGCTACGGTCCCTTCTGACCTGCCGCCATTTCTCCATGACCCCTATTCTCTTTTCTCACCCCCGGCCTGTGGTCCCGCTGCTCCTGTTGGGACCACAGGCCGGGGGCATTTCTATTCTGGTGGGAGATGGGGCCATATCCGCCCTGAAAATTGTGAAAAAAGCCGCTTGGCAGGGGCGGGGCGGATGACTATAATAGTTCGGTATCCAATCAGAGCACAAGTTTTTCGATCTATCCCAAAGGAGCGTATCTATGACCAAAGACCTCACCACCGGCAATCCCATGAAGCTGATCTTAGCCTTCGCCCTGCCCACCCTGTGCGGCATGTTGTTCCAGCAGTTTTATAACCTGGTGGACACCATGATCGTGGGCAAGCTGCTGGGGGCCCAGGCCCTGGCGGCGGTGGGCTCCACCGGCTCCATCAACTTTTTCGTCATCGGCTTCTGCATGGGGGTGTGCAACGGCTTTGCCATCCCGGTGGCCCAGCGGATGGGGGCCCGGGAATATGGCCAGATGCGCCGCTTTGTGGCCAACGCCGCCTATCTCTCCGCCCTGTTCGCCCTGGTGCTCACCGTGGCCACGGGGCTGTTCTGCCGGAACATTCTGGTGGTGATGCGCACCCCGGCGGACATCATCGACAACGCCTATGCCTATATCTTCGTTATCTTCATGGGCATCCCGGCCACCTTCCTCTATAATCTGCTGGCCGCCGTCATCCGGTCTTTGGGGGACAGCAAAACGCCGGTGTATTTCCTGGCCCTGTCCTCCTTCCTGAACATCTTTCTGGACTTCACCCTGATCCTGTATTTCAAGGCCGGGGTGGCCGGGGCGGCCCTGGCCACCGTCACCTCTCAGACGGTGTCCGGTCTGGCCTGTCTGGTGTACATGCGCAAGAAATATGCTATTCTCCGCACCAGTAAAGAGGAGCGGCGGCTGGACGGGCGCTCCTGCCGCACCCTGTGCATGATGGGCATCCCCATGGGCCTGCAATATTCCATCACCGCCATCGGCTCCATCGTCCTCCAGTCCGCCGTGAACACCCTGGGCAGCACCTATGTGGCGGCGGTGGCCGCCGGGGCCAAACTGTTCCAGCTGCTGGCCTGCCCCTATGACGCCATGGGCGCGGCCATGGCCACCTACTGCGGCCAGAACGTGGGGGCGGCTAAGCTGGACCGCCTGAGCCAGGGGGTGCGGTCCTGCAGCCTGCTGGGCCTGGTCTATGCGGTGATCGCCCTGGTCGGGATGCTCCTGTTCGCCCCGGCGTGCGCCATGCTCTTTCTGGACCCGGGGGAGGAGCAGTTGGCCCTGCTGGTGCGCCTCACCGCCCAATACATCACCACCCTGGCCGCCTTCTTCTTTCCCCTGGCCCTGGTGAACATTCTGCGCTTCTCCATCCAGGGCATGGGCTACAGCATGTTCGCCATCCTGGCCGGAGTGCTGGAGATGCTGGCCCGCACCGCCGTGGGCAGCATTTTCGTTCCCCTCTTCGGCTACACCGCCGCCTGCTTTGCCTCCCCCGCCGCCTGGCTGTGCGCCGACCTGTTTCTCCTCCCCGCCTGCATCCACTGCATCCGCCGCCTGAGAAAGCTGTTCCCGGCAATGGCGTGAATCTCCGGTTTATCGCAAAAAGGGCCGCTGTCGGCGGTTCTTTTTTGTTGACGATTTCGATTCCGGCATGATACACTTTAGATGGAAGAACGTCTGCCGCTGATTTAGATCATGGATCACAGGAGGGATGACACATGTCTGCCGTTTCCACCGCCCGCAACCTTTCCCGTAAAAGACGACTGCTTCTGCCGCTGACCGTCCTGCTCTGCGCCGCCGGGCTGCTCCTGTGGCTGCACCACAGGGCCGGACTGTCCCCCTACACCGGACAGTCCTCCGATCATTTTCTCTGCACCGCCGACGCAGACCGGTATCCCCTGGACACGGAGCAGATCACCTTCCATGTCTCCAACATCGGAGACTATGCGGGGGAGTTGGACAAGCCCTGTTTAGAGATGCAGAAAGGCGGCGTATGGTACTCCGTCCCACCCACAGACCAGACCGGCGAGACCGCCAACCTGCTGTACGTCTCCCCCGGGACTTCTGCCGCGTTCGACTTCTCCCTGACCCCCTACCGCGCAAAGCTGGCCCCCGGCCAATACCGGGCAGTGTTCGGCCTCCACGGCAGCCGGGAATTTTTCAGCTGGGAATTTTGGCTGGAAGCACCGGCATGATAAAATTTGACCCTCGGCGGCCCAAAAGCCGCCGAGGGTTTTTGCTGTTTTCTTACTTCTCCATCAATTTGACAAACTGCTGGAGCATCACGGCCATTTCGGCACGGGTGGCGCCCGCGGTGGGAGCCAGAGTGTTGTTCCCGCGACCAGACAGGATGCCAGCGTTCACGGCCCAGGTCATGGACTGGCCCGCCCAGCTGGAAATGCTGTCGTAGTCGTTGAACTCCCGCACGGCCATGCCGCCCTGGGTAGTATCCAGGCCCTTCAGCTTGGCGTAGCTATAGAGCATCGTCGCCAGCTGCTCCCGGGTGATGTTGACCTCGGGCATGGTGCCGTCGGACACGCCGGTCTGCTTGGCCCAATTCATGGCCTTCTCGTACCAGGTCGCGCCGCCGGTCACGTTCTGGCCGTCCATGCGGGCCAGGATGGTCATGAGCATAGCCCGGGTGGTGTTCTGATTTCCGCCAAACAGGTTCTCGCCCACGCCGGACATCAGGCCCCGCTGGGCCACAAAGTCCGCCGCATCGGCGTACCAACTGTTTTCGGGCACATCCACAAAACCGGTCTTGCTGGGCTGGTCAGGCTTGACTTCGCTCTTCACAAAGGTCGCCTTCACGTCAACCTTGCTGTCGGGCATCACAAAGCTGAACTTGCCGTCGCCCTTGTCGGTGACAGAGACGCTATTGCCCTTGCTGTCGGTGACCGTCACCTTGTCGATTTCGTAACCCGCATCGGGCTTCACGGTGATGGTAACAGTGTCGCCCTTACGGGCGTTAGAGCCGTTGTTCACCGTCACAGAGCCGTTATCCGCCTTGGGGGTGGAGACGGCGTAGCTGTTGTTCCGGCTGGACCCGCCGCCGCCGTGGCTGGTGCTGGGGGTGGGCGTAGGTTCCGGGGTCGGCTCCGGCTTTGTGTAGGAGAACGACTCCGACTTCTCATTCGCCAGGGTCTTATCCTCGCCGTTGAACGTGACCGTCACTTCCCTGCCGGTCTGGTTGATGATCTCGATCGCCTTGGTGGCGGAAAATTGCAGCGCGTGCTGCCCGCCGCTGTGGAGGACGATCTTGTCGCCGCTCTTGGCCGCGTCCGCCGCAGCCTGAAGGCCGTCATAGCCGGTGGTCACGCCGTCCTGGCCGGTGATGGTCGCCACAGGAAGCTCCGTGGTGACCGCAAAGGGGGAGAACCCGTGTTGGGTGGTAAACTCCAGATAGTATTGGTAGTTGTACGCAGACCCGTTTCCAGCTTCGGAACCATCCGAATTTTCATCCGCCGCGTCATACAGCGCCGTGGGAGTCGGCTCGCTATTGAGCTCGATCAGCTTGCAGTCATAGATATACTTCTGTTCGCCCTTCAGATGCTCGATATAAACTTTTCCCGAATCAAGCAGAGCGTTTACAAAGTTGTCCGGCAAAGTTCTGAGTTGGACTGTTACCGGCTTATCGATCTGCAATTCCTGGGCGGCCTGGACCTTGTAGCAGTCAGATCTGTAAGGGTCGCCATTCTCGTCCTCGTCGAAATCATAGCACCCATAGTCAGACTCCGTAGATGCCCAGATGCTGTATACCGGGGTCAGTTCCATGGAGAGATGGTCTTTCTCCAGGTCACCCGGCACAAAGTGCATATCTGCGACCACATACAGGTAAATATACCCCGGCAGTACGTCAAACTTTGTGCCGCCAGACTCCGATGCCCGCATTTTCAGTTCATAAATAGTTTCCTCGTCCAGCTCCTGCGCAGCCTCTCTCACCGCCGCTTCCAGCACATCCACCTGGCAAGTCGTCGGAGCGTAATACATCGGATGGTCCTTCGGGACATCGGGCAAGCTGTCCGGGTAGGCGCAGGCGTACACATCGTTGGTCTTCTTCACCACCTGATAGGGATAGCCGGGTACGTCGCTGAGGATCACCGTGTATCCATGGGGGGCATCATCAGAGACCGACCTAGACGGATAGGGCTCGATCTCATAACAGCCGCCGTAAATATTCAGGCGGCCAACGCCGCTGGAAGAAATTACCCCCCGAAGTGTCCATCGTTCACCGTCGTCTCCGCGGTGCTGAGGTAATCATTCAAAAAGCCGTTTTCAGCGGTAAACGTGCCGCCGTTGACGGTCAGCTTGGACCAGTTGTAAAGCAGCCACCCGTTCTCCTTTGTAAAGATCCCGTCGTTGATGGTGGTGGTGCTTATCGTGACCCGGTTGTCCGTATTCTGCTCCAGACCGTTCCACAGGGTCCTTGCGTCAGAGCCGCTGGCGAAAAACTTGCCGCCGTTGATGGTCAGCGTGCCGCCATTGTTGTGTACGGCGGACGCGGCGTAGCCGGTGGCGGTATAGCTGCCGCCGGTGATGGTGGCAGAGCACCCGCCATTGATCTGGACCGCCGCCGCATCATTACGCTCCGGCGTTGTCACCGTCAGATCGTTCAGCTGAACGTCCGTCCCGTGCTGGATCAGGATGCCCTTGTTCAGCGTGACGCCATCGATGGTAAAATGATCTGCATAGGGCCCGTTGACGGCCAGTGCCCAGGTGTCGTTGCTGTTGTCGTCTATGGTCATCGCGCCGTTTTTGATCGTGCCGTTGCTGCCGGTAAAGTGACAGGCATACCCGAAGTGATAGGTAAAGCCGTTTAAGTCCAGCGTTTTGTCGGTCAGATCAAGGAGGACCGCATCCTCGTCGCCCTGCTGCCGATAGTCCCGCAGCAGGGTGATGGTGCCGCCCTCTCCTGCGGCGGTGATCGCGGCCTTTAGGCTGGAATAGGTCTGGCCGCCCACCTGCGCCGCCGGGCCCTCTGCCTCTTCGCCCGCCGCAAGGGCAGTCGCCGGGAAGAGGCTGGTCAGCATGACAAGGCAGAGCAAAACGCTCAGTATCCGTTTTCTCATAACGTCATCCCTCTCTCTGTTCTGAATCCACACAAGAATTCAACTTTTTTCTATTGTACTATTCAAAACTGGAAAATTCAACTCTTTCCACCAGAATTCAGGTAACAGCTTCTGTGATTTTCTTTGAGAAAGCGCAAAAAAATTCCCGGTCAGAAACCTGACCGGGAATTTTGGATGCATTCTTACTTGTGGTCGACGGAGTACATGTGCTTGATGAGCTCCAGGACCTTGTTGGAATAGCCGATCTCGTTGTCGTACCAGGACACGACCTTGACGAAGGTGTCGGTCAGGGCGATGCCGGCGTCGGCGTCGAAGATGGAGGTGCGGGTGTCGCCCAGGAAGTCGCTGGAGACAACGGCCTCGTCGGTATAGCCCAGGATGCCCTTCAGCTCGCCCTCAGAGGCCTTCTTCATGGCGGCGCAGATCTCCTCGTACTTGGCAGGCTTCTCCAGGTTGACGGTCAGGTCGACCACGGACACGTCCAGGGTGGGGACACGCATGGACATACCGGTCAGCTTGCCGTTCAGGGAAGGAATGACCTTGCCCACGGCCTTGGCGGCGCCGGTGGAGGAGGGGATGATGTTGCCGGTGGCAGCGCGGCCGCCGCGCCAATCCTTCAGAGAGGGACCGTCAACGGTCTTCTGGGTGGCGGTGACGGAGTGAACGGTGGTCATCAGGCCGTCCTTGATGCCCCAGTTGTCGTTCAGGACCTTGGCGATGGGGGCCAGGCAGTTGGTGGTGCAGGAGGCGTTGGACACGAAGTTCATGTCGGTGGTGTACTTGTCCAGGTTCACGCCGCAGACGAACATGGGGGTGTCGTCTTTGGAGGGGGCGGACATGACGACCTTCTTGGCGCCGGCAGCCAGGTGGCCCTGAGCCTTCTCCTTGGTCAGGAACAGGCCGGTGGACTCCACAACATACTCAGCACCCAGCTTAGCCCAGGGCAGGTCGGCGG